>Ga0315284_10003144_pt1 | contig 23484 bp, 15 predicted proteins | sample YL17G09_16_MG_FD_203696 | JGI IMG/M metagenome (GOLD analysis project Ga0315284, IMG submission 203696) | Sediment microbial communities from Yellowstone Lake, YNP, Wyoming, USA - YL17G09_16 | ecosystem: Environmental > Aquatic > Freshwater > Lake > Sediment | place: USA: Wyoming | collected...
GGCGGCTGTAAAATTTGCAATGTGCATATAAGAGCACATCAACGCGTGAAATGAGTCGTTTTAGCGGGAGTTGGGCGTGTCAATGCTTGAAAATATCGCGCGCGGGCAAGTATCCCTACAGTGCGGGCGGGAGATGCCAGCCAGGCCATGCCTTCCACCTTGCATTTGACAGCGTTTTTGCGAAGTGCTATCATATCAGGTTCCTGATGTATCTTTTCGCTTCCAGGTCATAACGAAAGGTATAGAAGTGCCCTTTTGCACCATGGAAGAAGCCATTGCCGAAATCCGCGCGGGACGCATGATCGTCGTCGTCGATGACGAGGACCGCGAGAACGAAGGCGATCTCACGATGGCCGCCGAGAAGGCAACGCCGGAAGTGATAAACTTCATGGCCCGGCACGGCCGCGGACTGGTTTGCCTTGCGATGACGCCGGAGAAGGTTGACTCTTTGGGCCTGCCGATGATGGTGAGCAACAACCGTTCGCGTTTCGGCACCGCGTTCACGGTAAGCATTGAGGCGCGCGAGGGCGTTACCACCGGCATTTCCGCCCATGACCGCGCGAAGACAATCCTGACCGCCGTAAGCGACACCTGCCGCCCGGAAGACCTTGTAAGCCCCGGCCATATCTTCCCGCTGCGCGCAAGGGAAGGCGGCGTGCTCGTCCGCGCCGGTCAGACGGAGGCGAGCGTTGACCTTGCGAGGCTGGCCGGCCTGCGCCCGGCGGGCGTGATTTGCGAAGTGATGAACGAAGACGGGACAATGGCGCGCGTGCCGCAACTGAAAGAGTTCTGCACGCAGCACGGCCTCAAGATGTGCAGCGTCGCCGATTTAATCCGCTATCGCCGCAGGAAGGAAAGGCTCATACAGCGCGGCGCGCGCGTGAAACTGCCCACGCGGTTCGGCGAATTCACGCTGATTTACTACTCGTCAATCGTGGACAAGGATGAGCATCTTGCGCTTTGCATGGGGTTGAAGGACGGCGAGGAGAAGTTCCCGTGCGCCAAGGACGAATCCATTCTAACGCGCGTACACTCCGAGTGCATGACGGGCGACATCTTTCATTCCTTCCGCTGCGACTGCGGCGAGCAGTTGGAAGTGGCGCTGCGCCTGATTGCGGAGGCGGGGAAGGGAATCCTGCTTTACATGCGGCAGGAGGGCCGCGGCATCGGGCTGCGGAACAAACTGCGCGCGTATGAACTGCAGGAGCGCGGCCACGACACGGTGGAGGCGAACGAGCTGCTCGGCTTCAAGGCCGACGAGCGCGATTACGGAATCGGCGCGCAGATATTGCTCGACCTCGGCGCGCGGAGGCTCAGGCTGCTGTCCAACAACCCGCGAAAATACAAGGGACTTGAAGGATACGGCATCGCGATTGCTGAGCGCGTTCCGCTCGTTATAGCCGCCACGGAAGCAAATAAAAAATATCTCAAGACGAAAAAAGAAAAGATGGGACATCTAATCGATGATGTTTGATTTTGCTTTTGTGAGAAGAGAAATTTCGTTAACACGATGAACTCGCGCAAGTCGCCGCGGCGGCACATTTCACAACACCCCGCGCAGAAAAAACGCGAAGTTTGACTACACGTAACATATTGCAGCGTCAGACCTTACGACCACGGCGCTGGAATTCGCAGGAATTTCTTTGACACTGCGGGGCCGCCTCCTTATAATGCTGGACTTTTCACCGGCTGGTAGAGACAAAAACTGTTTAATTTATCAGCCCAAACTTAATCAAACGGAGGTGTTTGACATGGCAAAGGCACATTTTAACCCCTTTGAGATGGCGTTGCAGCAGTTGGACGCCGTCGCTGCAAAGATGAAGCTCGATCCGGATCTTCACGCGATCCTTCGCAAGCCGAAACGCGCTCTCATCGTTTCACTCCCAACCAGAATGGACGACGGAAGCATCAAGGTATTTGACGGCTACCGCGTTCAGCACTCTCACGCCCGCGGCCCCAGCAAGGGCGGCATCCGCTATCACCAGGACGTTACGCTTGACGAAGTCAAGGCGCTCGCCATGTGGATGACATGGAAGTGCTCGGTCGTCAACATACCCTACGGCGGCGCCAAGGGCGGCGTGGTCTGCAACCCGAAGGAAATGTCGGCGGGCGAAGTCGAACGCATGACCCGCCGTTACGCATCGGAAATCAGCGCAATCATCGGCCCTGAAATCGACATTCCGGCGCCCGACGTCAACACGACCCCGCAGCACATGGCCTGGATCATGGACACCTATTCCATGAAGAAAGGCTATCCGTGCCCGGGCGTCATCACGGGCAAGCCGCTGGAAGTCGGCGGTTCGCTCGGACGCGGCACCGCCACGGCACAGGGCTGCTTTTATACCATCCAGGCGGCCGCGAAGAAACTCGGCACAACTCTGAAGGGCAAGAAGGTCGCCGTCCAGGGATATGGCAACGCCGGCTCCTACGCCGCTCAGTTCCTGCATGACGCCGGCGCCAAGGTCATCGCTGTCAGCGACACGCAGGGCGGTGCTTACAACGCCCAGGGCATCGATCCTTACGCCATCCTTGAGTTCAAGAACAAGACCAAGACCGTCGTCGGATTCAAGGGCACATCCAAGATAACGAACGAGGAACTCCTTGAAATCAGCTGCGACATCCTCGTCCCGGCCGCCCTTGAGAACGTCATCCAGGCCGACAACGCCCGCCGCATCAAGGCAAAGATTATCGGCGAAGCCGCCAACGGCCCGACAACTCCGGAAGCCGACCAGGTATTCCTGGCCAAGAAGACCGTCTGCATCCCGGACATCCTGGCCAACGCCGGCGGCGTGACCGTGTCCTACTTCGAATGGGCGCAGGCGGTTCAAGGCTACTGGTGGACTGAGGAAGATGTCGCCCAGAAACTTAAAGGCGTCATGGACAGGGCCTTCGAAGACACCTGGAAGACCGCACAGCAGTACAAGTCCGACCTCAGGACCGGCGCGTACATCGTCGCCGTCGGCCGCGTTGCGGAAGCCACCAGGATTCGCGGCACGTACCTGTAAGATAAGCCATAGGTTACTATTGCGTTAAACACAAGGTTGTTAAACGTACAACGAAAGGGCCTCACCCGCAAGGGTCGGGGCCCTTTGTCTTCCCCACGCGCCAACTCATCGTGCGCTGGCTTAGTAATGTAGGCAACGAAACAGGCCCGGGTGGAATCTCCGGGCCTGTCTTGTATTATCGCTTCCCAGTGCTTACGACCTAGGAGACACTTTGTCCTTATATTGTCGCACCATTTCTTCTACACGGGGGATCACGTGCGTCTTGAGAGTGGCATCACAGAGATTACATGCCATTGTTATGTGCCCTGCAATGGCGTCCTCAAGTGGAACTGTCAATGCGACAACTCGTTCCTGCAAGATACCGAAACTGATCTTTATGGGTCTCTCTTTATAGTCCTGTAAGTCAATCTCCCTACGTGTTGACTGTCCCGTAATGCGTAGTGCTAAGACGCGATTTGCGGGTAAAGAGATTAGAATATATACGTCGTTGTCCCGGATACGCGTACCCGGCAATTGCTGCATCACCGTATCATAAAATCTGCCAATCGTATCAGGATTGTAGAATGCGTCGCGAAGAACTTCGTAATGATTGCCCTTAAACGGAATTTCAAATAACATCTGATAGTCGTATGCGCCAACTCGCGAATTGGTCACAAGCTGCCTGTCTTTCCAACTCCAAATGGAACATAGTATTTTAACAAGTATCTCAGGACCTAGGTTCTGCCCGGCGGCAACATCCACAGTTGCCCCCGCGGTAATTTTGACATAGACCTCATCTTCTGTAGAAATTATAGGCCCATTGTTGAAGAAGTGTTCTTTATCATCCTCCCGGTATTCATAGTTGGAAAGTCCATATTGTTTCAACTGCATCCGAACATAAACTGAGAAATCGCTACGCTCAGATTCAGTAAGTGCTGGCTCAACCGTAAGGCCGATCCTTTTGACGGTGGGTTTCAGTTCTGTCATCGTCTATCCTTTCTTGCTGCGGTCACGATGGAACAAAGGGAACAAAGGTACAAATATCATAAGAAACCCAATTATTACGAAAACAATTATGATGATAGCCACCGATTTCACTTCTTTAAATTCGGCATAAACGAATGGCAGAAAACCCAATAACCCAAACCCAAGCATCTGAATAACTTGCCAGAAGTAGTCCTTCCACTTTCTTGCCGCGCCCTCCTGTTCCAACCGCCCATAGTTTTCCTGAAGATGAGCATAATCCCGCTGTTGAACCACGAGTTGCAGCTTCCGTACATTTAATTGCTCTTTGAGCGTTTCCAACCCATCAATGTATGCCAGAGTATCAGCGGAAATCTGTTTATACTCTTTACCCTTACCCTTTGAGTCACGAAGAATAGTCGCTATCGCTACCCTCGCCTCGCCCGGCTTCGGCGCTTCATAGGGAAGCCGATCCCCCGTGCTAGCAATTGTGTTGCTTTCGCCATTGCTCATGTCTTGGTTGTCTCATCCTTGCTCATTGGCCTAAGAATCAACCTGCAAGCGCTATACACAATCACTCTTCCATTTTTGTCAAGGCATTCCTTCATTAAACCGCTCCACACGCGGGTACCCGGCAAATTAAGGTTGACATAGGTAGACATAGGTAGACATAGGTATAGGTATTTACACTCACATACCGTCAATGTCAAGCACAATTAGCATCCTAATTCGCATCCTATGACGCTTGAACTGGGCGGTGAAATTTGCTACACTGCGCCGCTTTGGAGCGAACGCAACGCGGACTTTTTGCAATGAAAGGCCAAATAATGACTCCCGCAATTTTCAAAACGCCACCGGTTCATAATGAACCCATCAAGTCATATTCTCCCGGCTCGCCGGAACGCGCTTCCCTCAAGGCCAAACTGAACGAACTCCTCGGCAAGTCCATCGAAATCCCCATGGTCATCGGCGGCAAAGACATCAAGACGGGGAACTTCGGCGAATGCCGCTGCCCGTTTGACCATGCCCACCTTCTGGCCAAGTACCATAAGGGCGGCGCGAAAGAGGCGCAGATGGCAATAGACGCGGCGCTGGCGGCACGGGCGAAATGGGCTGAAATGCCGTGGGAAGAGCGCGCCGCGATATTCCTGAAGGCAGCGGACATGCTGGCCAGGACCTGGCGCGACACGCTCAACGCCGCAACGATGCTGGGGCTGAGCAAGACCGCCTACCAGGCGGAAATCGATGCCGCTTGCGAACTCGCGGACTTCTGGCGCTTCAACGTTCGTTTCATGGAGGAAATTTACTCCCAGCAGCCGTTCTCCCCGCCGGGAATCTGGAACCGCCTTGAACAGCGCCCGCTGGAAGGCTTTGTCTTTGCGGTAACGCCGTTCAACTTCACCTCAATCGCGGGGAACCTTCCCACCGCGCCCGCGCTCATGGGCAACGTGGTGCTTTGGAAGCCCGCGTCCAGCGCGGTCTATCCGGCCCATTACCTCATGCAACTCTGGAAGGAAGCGGGACTGCCTGACGGCGTCATCAGCCTTGTGCTCGGCTCAGGAGGCGAGGTCGGCGACGTTGTGCTGACGAACCCGAACCTGGCCGGGATACATTTCACCGGCTCAACGGCGACTTTCCTGCACATGTGGAAAACCGTCGGCGAGAACATTGCAAATTACAGGACGTATCCGCGCCTTGTCGGCGAGACCGGCGGCAAGGACTTCATCTTCGCGCATTCCAGCGCCGACGTCGATTCGCTCAGCACGGCAATTGTTACTGGCGCGTTCCAGTTCCAGGGGCAGAAATGCTCCGCCGCCTCGCGCGCCTATATTCCGGACAACATCTGGCCCGCGCTGAAGGAGAAACTTCTCGCCACCACGACGAGTCTGCGCGTTGGGCCGCCCACCGACTTCCGCAATTTCATGGGCGCGGTAATCGACAAGGCCGCGTTCAAGAACATCAAGGGCTACATCGACTTTGCGAAGCAGGCGAAGGACGCGGAGATAATCGCGGGCGGCGGCTGCGATGATTCGAAAGGGTACTTCATTGAGCCGACCATCATCGTCACCACGGACCCGAAATTCAAGACGATGCAGGAGGAAATCTTCGGCCCGGTCATCACGCTTTATGTGTATCCGGCCAAAAAGTACGAGGAGACGCTTCACTTGTGCGACGAGACGTCGCCGTACGCTTTGACCGGCTCGATTTTCGCGCGCGACCGCGAGGCGGTCCTGATGGCGGGCGGAATCCTGCGCAATGCGGCGGGCAACTTCTACATCAACGACAGGCCCACGGGTGCGGTCGTAGGCCAGCAGCCGTTCGGCGGCGCGCGCGCTTCCGGCACGAACGACAAGGCGGGCAGCGCCATCAACCTGATGCGCTGGGTGTCGCCGCGGTCAATCAAGGAAAACTTTTTGCCGCCGACAACCCATCTGCTGCCGCACAATGCCGAGGAATAGCGGCGTCGCCTTTTTCATGCGGGGCGCTGGCGCTCTGTCATACCATTTTATGGTAATGGAGCGCGCCCGCCCTCGGGCGCGGGGGAACCCAGACAAATGAATCACAGCCGGGGGCGGCTGTGCTCCACAATTCCCATATATTGCGTTGATAGAACGCTAGTTGCCGCGCGTGTTTTTGTCGAAGCGAGTGAGGTTGTACCGCTCGACGATGGACCACACTTCTTCCGCGTAGTCCGGGTCCGTCGCGTAGTTCTTCGCGACTTCCTGTATGTACTTGCGCGGGTCATTGCGGAATTTCAGCGCGGCGGAGTAATACGCGCTCGTCGTCAGCAGGCGGGAATGGTCCTCGAACGATTCGCTGTAACTGTGGTATGCGCGGAATTTAGCGGTAATGGTGTACGGCCGCCCGCCCTCGTATTCCGTGGTCGGAATCTCAACCGAACCTGCGGGGCCGACGCCCTTTATCCCAAACAGATTCTTCGCCTCAAGCACCATCTTGCGCCTTATCGGCGTCTCCGTGTTCAGCCAGCCTGTCTCAAGGATCGCCTGTGCGATGGTAATGGACGCGGGAACGCCGGAGCGCGCCTGCTCGCGCGCCGCGTACTCGCTCAACCATTTGATGAGCGCCGCTTTTTCGTTCTCGGTCGCGGCGCCCTGCGGACTTAGTTTCGGCGGCGTATCGGAGGGGCGAGGCCGCAAATCCGCGCACGACGCGCACAGCAGCACCGGCATAAGGCAAACGGCGGTGATTAATTTCGCATTGTTGCGACGGCGGGATTCGTGAGGCATGGTCATTTTCGTTGTCCCCCTTGTTCAACCGAACGCTATCGTGGCGAGAGCAACTGGGCGTACCACAAAATAATCACCAGCGCCGCAAGACCCATGCAGAGATAGCCAAATACGTCCCAAAGCGTGGTACGCGCTCGCTCAAATGCGCCGGCCTGCGATGTGGACGCCCGGCTTCGCCGAGGAGCCTCAGCCTCTTCGCCCAAAACGAAATCTTTCTCGCCAAACCCGGCGGCCGCGCCCCCCGGCACGGCATCAGCATCTTCATCCTCGTTGAACGGCATGATGCTTCTCGTTTTCCTCGCCTCTGCTGGGCGGGCGTAATGTGATGTCTTTCCGCTTGCATGCCGGGGAGTAAGTTCTGCCTTTTCTTCTCGCTGGATTTCCGCCTCAGTGCTCGTCTCTTCCAACGCCGCATCGGTTTCGTCCGGAGCATCCGAGTCATCCGTATCCTCCGGCGCTTCCGCATCCGCCCGCTTCAATGCCGCATTCAACTGTTCCGCAACCGTCTGCCCTCCTACCCTTTCCTCCACGAGACTTTCCTTCATGATCGCAAAAAGCCGCTTCTTTAGAAAATCCTCCGCCTCTTGCGCGGCTGTTCCGCGCGCTCCCTCCGGCTTCGCTTTCGGTGCAACGGCGGGACCGGCGGCTTCGCCCTGCCCCAGGGTCGTGTCCCCGGAGGCGGCAAATTTTTCCAGCGCGGCAAGTTTCGCCTGCAGGGTAGCGTATTCGGCATCAAGGGTCGTCTTGACGGGGTCGCCTCCGGCTTCCTTCGCGGGGGCGGCTTCAGCGGTGATCTTCCGGGTTTCCTTGCGGAGCCGGTCTTCCTGCTCGGCTATTTCGTCCAAGACAGTTCTCGTGCGGCGCGAAGTCGTCTTGCGCCTGCCCGACGATGCATTGGAGGCGTTCGCCTCCGGGTTCCCGGCCTGCCCGGCCGGCTCCGATGGTTGTTCAATTTTTTCAGTCATTTACTTGGAAGAGGAAATAAGTCGCATCAGGCGGCGATTTCTGCCGCTGCCGACAGCGCACAGCGTTTCGCCGCAAAGCCGTAACACGCGAATTGACAACAACCTACAAAAATCACGCCATGCGGGCATACAAATTGCCATATATCTTATAAATCGGAAATTCCCTGTGGCGAAATTGAGAATTTCATTCACCTTTTGAGGATTATTGCAATGCTCCTCTCCATTTTGCGCAACGTCATGACCGTTCCGTTGGGCTTGGCCCTAAAGGCAACGACAATCGTCGTCACGCCCTTTGCCGCCGTTCTCGAAAAGGCGCAGGACTGTTTGCAGGGCGCCAGCACGCTGCCTTCGGATTCGGAATCCGATGCGCTGGCGAACATCCTCGGCCTCCTGACGGGCAAGTCGCCGGAAATCGCCAATCTTGCCAGTACCGTCCGCGAGGCAATCCGGCAGCAACTGATGTCCGACGCGCAGTTTGAGCCGGACGCCTTTCAGCAGGACCTCACGGGAGAAATGCAGGCGCTTGGCTTTGATGACGCGATGATTCAGCGCGTAACGCTGAATCTCAACGGGCTGTTCGCGGAACTCCGCGTCCTGCCGCCCGACCAAAAGCAGTATCTTCTTGAGCAACTCGGTGATTCGCGCCCGGACGTCGTTTCGCCCGCCGCAAACACAGCCCTCATGCAATAATGACATAAAGCAAAAAGAGGCGCGGCCCTCATCGACCGCGCCTCCCGTGCGTTTTAACAACGCCTCCCACTATCCTATTTCAGGATTGCGAAGCCCGCCGTCTTCAGATTCGACAGCCTCTGTATAATCGGCGACGTCGCGTCACCGTACGCGGTGAGCATCTTCGTCATCGCCTTGTTGTACGCGCCTGCATCCAGTTTCATCGCCGCCAGCACAAGCAGGAACTGCGTCTGCTGGCCGTCGGATTTCAGTTCAATCGCAAACGCGAGGGCGGCCAGCGCGTCGGTCAGCGACTTCTTCTGCTCGTCATTGACGGCGCTGGAGCCGAATGCTGAAATCGCAATCCAGAGCGGGTTCGCCGACTCTCCTTCCTTCCAGAGTTTTTCGCCAGCGGCAACCACGGACGCGAGAGCGTCGGCGTCAACGTTCAGGCCGGCCTTCTGCGCAGTCGCGAGCGCGAGCACAGCCCACGCGGTTGTCAGCGCATCCGGCGAATCGCCCGCCTTCGCCGCCCAAACGCCCGTCTTCTCGTCGCGCATCTTGAGCAGGCGGTCAACCGTCTTCTGCAACGTCTCTTTGCTGTTCGCGTCCTGGCAGAGCGCGTAAGCCTCGTACATCGACCACAGCGCCAGCGCCTCGGCCTTCTGCGGCTGCTCGGTCTTGTCCGGGAACTTGAAGGCGGCGTCTTTGTCCAGTGCGCGTGTCATCGTATGAAGATATGACAACGCCTTGTCCTTGCTGTTATCAGCAGATATCGTGGTCGCATAGGTGAAGGCGATGCTTGCCAGCAACTCCGCGTCAATGCTGCCGTCTTCTGACAACAGAGGCATCTCGACCCTTTCCACATCGGCCTTTAGCGCCTCCGCCGCTGCTGGTTTCATCATCATCTTCGCATTATTGCCGCCACCGCCGCCACCGCCCATCCGCAACTCATCAGCGAATTGTGCGTCGCTTTTATCGCGGCCAAAGACGCCTTCGTAACTCACGCCTTCCGGCGTTTCAACGGGAACGAGCACCTTCCGCGGCTGGCCGCCTTCCGTCACGGTCTTCTCCTCCACCGCGACGAACGACGTGTACTGCGACATCAGTTTGAAATCCAGCGCAAGGTTCGTTATGAGTTCCGGAATGTTCTTGTCTTTCTGGTCGCAGATGTAGGCGTTCTCAAGGTAATGAATCCTCGTGCGCGCCCAGAGCGTGCCGAGCACGTCGTGCTCCGCGCGGTCCTTCGGGAACTCAACGTCGAGCGTACGCTCGAACGGCTGGCCGGCGATCTTTCCTTTGACGGTGATCTTCTCGCCGCCGGCCTCCATGTACCTGCCGTGCAGCACAAGCGGCTGGGAACTGAAGAGGTCGGGGATCGTCATCGGATAAATGTCGCTTGTCTTGAGGCCGCCGTAATCAATCTCGATGTCCGTCAGGTACGGCTTCGAGATTTTCTCGTAGAATTCCGCGACCTGCGCGGAGGGGTCCTGGTTCTGGCGGACGTAGAACGCAAGCCCGCGGCCCATCTCGCCGCAACCGTCAATGAAGTAGCGGTTCACCGATGAGCCGACTCCAAAGGCGAACATCCGCGCGTCCTTGCAATTGTCGCTGACGGCCTTGAGGATTTCCGCCTCGTTGCCGATGTAGCCGTCGGTCATCAGGAACACGATGCGCAGGCGTTTCTCGTCCTTCGGATAACTGAAGGCCATCTGCACGCCCTTCAGCATCTCCGTGCCGCCGCCGCCACTGGTGCCGTCAATATAGGCAAGCGCCTTCTCGACGTTTTCCTTAGTGTTCGGCATTGGCGCGGGCGAAAGCGATTCCGCCTCATTGGAGAAACTGACAATCTGGAACGTGTCGTCGGCATTCATGCCGCTGATGCACTTCTTCATCGCGTTCTTAACCGTTTCGATTGGGAAGCCGCTCATGGAGCCGGAACGGTCGATGACGAAAATCATCTCCTTCGGCGTGATTTCGTTCGCATCGAAGTCCGCCTTCGGCTGGATAATCATCGTGAAGAATCCCTGCCCGTCCTTGCCGTGCGTGAGGACCGCGATTTCCGGCGTATCACCCGCGACGTTGTAGTCGATAATCAAGTCCTTGTTGGGAATCGTGTCGGCAGGGTCGAGCGTAACCGTGCGCGTGGATTTGCCGGTTTCCTTCACGGTGATTTTATGCGACTTGGATTCAAGGCCGACAATCGGCACCCCGGCGTCGATGTTCACCGTAACGTCGATGTCATGTCCGGAGCGGGTCTCCGGCTTCATCACCGGCGGAGTAATGCGCGAAGCGTCGGGGACCTGGTCGGTGTCCGGCGCCCATCCGCCGCCCTCCGGCGTCGTTGTCGCGGCGCCCGGAATGTAGCGCGGCCCGACGACCATCGGGAAGACGAACTGGTAATGCCCGTGGTCGTATTTCAGTTCCTCGACGTAACTGATGACCACCTCGATTTCCTTGCCGGGTTCGATGTTCGCCACGGACTGCGTGAAGATGTTCGGCCGCTCCTGTTCGAGGAGCGCCGCGACGTGGCCCGCGGCTTTCGCCTTTTCGTAAATCGCCTTCGCCTCTTCGCGCTTCTTGATTTGGCCGATGATGACGCGGTCGCCGATTTTCATCGTCATCGCGTCAACCGCGGCGTTGTTCGGAAGCGGGAAGACGTAAACCGCCTCGATTTTGTCCTTGAAGGGATTTTGGAAGGTCTGCGTCACGTTGACGCGCGCGATGTAGCCGGAAACGTCGGCGGAAACCGCGGTGTGCTTGAGCGACAGTTCAAGGACGGGCTTGCCGTCCTCGCCGAGTACGCGCATGCCGCCCTGGCCCACAAGTTCCTCGTTGCGCTCCTTCGCGGGATTCTCCTGCGCGGAAAGTCGCAGGCCGCCGCCGAGCGAGATAACGAGCGCAATCGCGGCTAGAAAAACGATAATTGTTGATAGGCGCTTCATGAGTCTCCTCCTAAAATGGATTTCGTCGGAGTCAGTTCTGTTGTGTTAGACGCGCTTTCGCGGAAAATGTTCCCGAAAAAGTAAAATATTTCCACATGCAATATAACCGCCGACCGGCAAAAAGGTTCATTCGTCATTTCTATTGAGCACTGAATGGATAATGTAAGCGCATGTGGCACACCCGCCCACGGGTGTGGAGCCACTGGCCGCGAAATCACAGCCGAGGGCGGCTGTGCCACAACTACCGGCGGAACTAACCGCTTTACATTATCTATTCATTTATCAATAATACGCAAACAAAAACGGCAAACAAAGGGCAAACTCTTTATTTGCCGTTTGGCGGACCGAATGTGCTATGCCTTCTCAGCGGCGAGGGCCGTGGCGATCTCGGCTGGAATCTTGCGAGGACGGTTTTCCTCATTCACGCAGGCAAGCGTGGTGCTCCCCTCCACAAGCAGGACGTTACCCTCCTCGCGGACGACCTGGTAGTGAAACGTAATCGTCACGTTCGTAACCTTCTCGACTCTTGTGCGAATCACAATCGCGTCGTCGTACCGGGCGCCGGCCTTGTAGCGGCACGCCGCCTCAACGACCGCGAGATAAATCCCCTGCCGTTCCAAATCAGCGTAGGCGTATCCCCGCTCGCGCATGTACTCGGTGCGGCCCATCTCAAAATATAAAAAATAGTTCGCGTGGTACACCACGCCCATCTGGTCGGTCTCGCCGTAGCGGACGCGCGTTTTCACTTCTGATTTCTGCATTCATTCCTCCGTTTGAACAAGGCCTGCTCAAAGTATAGGCAATATAACGCCCTTGTCAATATGCGCTCATTATGCGAATTCTCCAAAACCCTCTTGACAATCCGCCCTTCTCATACTATCCTCTCGCAAACTTTGCACCAATAAGTCCGAGGGGGGATGGTTACCCGCAGATCCAAAGAGATGCCTGCTTGCCGTGCGCGACTTGTTTTGGAAGACGGGTCGCAGTGGCCAGGTATTTCCTTTGGCAACCCCAAGGCCGCCGCCGGAGAAGTCGTATTCAACACCGGCATGGTCGGCTATCCTGAAGCGCTCACCGACCCGTCATATTACGGCCAAATCCTCTGCCTCACGTATCCGCTCATCGGCAACTACGGCGTCCCGCGCAACCGCAGGCAGGGCAACCTGTCGGAATCGTTCGAATCGGACCGCATCCAAATCACCGGCCTTATCATAGGCGATTATTCCAACGAGCCGTACCACTGGGACTGCGGGCTTACGCTCGGCCGGTGGCTCGCGGACAACGGCGTGCCGGGCCTGTACGGAATCGACACACGCGCCCTCACGCGCAAACTCCGCCACAGCGGCACCATGCTGGGCAAAATCATTTTCGACTCCGACATCGAATTCTACGATCCCAACAAGGACGACATCCTTTCGCGCGTCAGCATCAACAAGCCCATCGTTTACGGCGACAGCGAGCCGCGCATCTGCCTTGTGGACTGCGGCGTGAAACACAACATCATCCGCTGCCTTCTCAAGCGCGGGGCGGCCGTTTTGCGCGTGCCCTACGACTATCCGCTTTTCCGCGAGAATGAGAAGTTTGACGGCATCGTCCTCTCCAACGGCCCCGGCGACCCCAAGCGCGCTGAACGGACAATCGCAACCGTCCGCGAGGCAATGGAAAGAAAAGTCCCCGTGCTGGGAATCTGCCTCGGCAACCAACTGCTCGCGCTTGCGGCGGGCGGGGACACGTACAAACTGAAATACGGCCACCGCGGGCAGAACCAGCCGTGCATCGAGGCCGGCACGGAGCGCTGCTACATCACGTCCCAGAACCACGGATTTGCGGTAAGCCGCGAATCCCTCCCGCGCGGCTTCAAAATCTGGTACGAAAACGCCAACGACAGCACGATAGAGGGAATCCGCCACAAGAGCGGACTGTTCATGGCCGTTCAATTCCACCCTGAGGCCAGCGCGGGGCCTTATGACACGGAGTTTATTTTTGATCTCTTCCTCGAGACAATTCAGAAGAAAGCGCGCCCGGCCCATGCCTGAGAAGGTCATCCTGCTGGGCAGCGGCGCGCTGAAAATCGGCCAGGCCGGCGAATTCGACTATTCCGGCAGCCAGGCCATCAAGGCGCTCAACGAGGAAGGCATCAAGACCATCCTTGTCAACCCGAACATCGCCACCGTGCAAACGAGCAAGGACATGGCGTGGCGAACGTACTTCCTGCCGGTCGAGGCGAGTTTCGTCGCGCAGGTCATCGAAAAAGAAAAACCCGACGGGATACTTCTCTCCTTCGGCGGGCAGACCGCGCTTGATTGCGGAGTTAAACTATACAAGAGCGGCATCCTGCAGAAGCACGGCGTCGCCGTCCTCGGCACGCCGATAAAGGGCATTCTCGACACGGAAGACCGCTGGCGCTTCGTCAAGGCGCTCAGGGCTATCGACGTGAAAGTCCCGCGAAGCGAGGCGGTAACAAATCTGGCCGACGCCGTCAACGCCGCCAAAGACATCGGATTCCCCGTCATAATACGCGCCGCCTTTGCGCTGGGCGGGCAAGGCTCCGGCGTCGCCCGCTCCGAGCCTACGCTCCGCGACCTCGCCGCGAAGGCGTTTTCCTTTAGCAAGCAAATCCTCGTGGAGGAATACCTGGGCGGCTGGAAGGAAGTCGAGTACGAAGTCGTGCGCGATTCCTTCGACAACTGCATCGTCGTGTGCAACATGGAGAACGTCGACCCGCTCGGCATCCACACCGGCGAAAGCATTGTTGTCGCGCCGTCGCAGACGCTCAACAACCGCGAGTACCACAAACTGCGCGAAATCTCAATCCGCACCGTCCGCCACCTCAGCATCGTGGGCGAGTGCAACATTCAGTTCGCGCTCGACCCGCTCAGCGAGGACTACCGCGTAATCGAGGTCAACGCGCGCCTTTCGCGCTCCAGCGCGCTCGCCAGCAAGGCCACCGGCTATCCGCTCGCGTTCATCGCGTGCAAACTCGCGCTGGGGCAGTCGCTCGTTAAACTGCGCAACTCCGTCACCCGCGCTACGACGGCGTGCTTCGAGCCGGCGCTCGATTACGTCGTCGTCAAGATTCCACGCTGGGACCTAAAGAAATTCAAGGGCGCTGTGCGGAGCATCGGCACCGAGATGAAAAGCGTCGGCGAGATTATGGCCATCGGGCGGAAATTCGAGGAGGCGCTCCAGAAAGCAATCCGCATGCTCGGCATCGGCATGACCGGGATTACCGGCAACGGTTTCAAAGTCGAGAACCTGAGGCGGGAACTCGCCAACCCGACGGACCAGAGAATTTTTTATCTGACCGAGGCCATCAAGCGCGGCTACTCCACCAAGCGGCTTTACGAACTGACCGGGATTGACCCGTGGTTCCTCGAAAAGATTCGCAGCATCACCGATACCGGCGCGCGCCTCAAGGGACGCCCGCTCGCGCAGGTTGACATTGACCTCCTCATCGAAGCGAAGCAAAAAGGATTCTCCGACGAGCAGATTGCGTCGCTCACCGGCTCATCCGAGGAAGACGTGCGCCGCCTGCGTGAAACTCACGACATCCATCCGGTCGTCAAACAGATTGACACGATGGCGGGCGAATTCCCCGCGAAGACGAACTACCTCTACCTCACCTACAACGGAATCGAGGACGACATCGAATTCGGCGTGGAGAACAACGTCATCGTGCTCGGAAGCGGCGCGTACCGCATCGGGTCATCCGTCGAGTTCGACTGGTGCTGCGTAAGCGCGGTGCAGTCGCTGCGGAAGATGAAGTACAGCGCCACGATGATAAACTACAACCCGGAGACCGTCAGCACCGACTACGACATCTGCGACCGCCTCTATTTCGATGAACTTAGTTTCGAGGCCGTCAGCGAAATCTACCGCAAGGAAAAGCCGCTGGGCATTCTGGTATCCATGGGCGGGCAAATCCCGAATAATCTGGTTTTACCGCTGCATCGCGCCGGGATGAAAATACTCGGCACCAGCGCCGCGGACATCGACCGCGCCGAAGACCGCGAGAAGTTCAGCCGCCTCTGCGACACTTTCGGACTGGACCAGCCCGAATGGCGCGAACTCAGCCATGCCGAGGACGCCATCGCGTTTGCGCGCAAGATACAGTATCCGGTCCTCGTCCGGCCTTCCTATGTTCTGAGCGGCGCGGCGATGAACGTCGCATACAACGACAAGGAACTGCGGCGCTTCCTGACCGCCGCGACCGACGTTTCGCGCGAGCACCCGGTCGTCATCAGCAAATTTATCCAGAACGCGCGAGAGATAGAGATAGACGCGGTGGCCAACAAAGGAAAACTTGTGGTGTGGGCGTTGAGCGAACACGTGGAGAACGCCGGCGTGCATTCCGGCGACGCCACGATGGTCATACCGCCGCAGCGCACGTATCTTGAGACGACGCGCCGCATCAAGAACGCCGCCAAAAGCATCGCCGCCGCGCTCAACATCACCGGGCCTTTCAACATTCAGTTTGTCGCGCGAGACAACCGCATAAAAATAATCGAGTGCAACCTCCGCGCGTCGCGCAGTTTCCCCTTTGTCTCCAAAATGTTCAAAATCAACTTCAGCGACCTCGCCACGCGCGCCATCATGGGAGTGCGTGTCCGGCGCGTCGATAAATCGACGTTTGAACTGGACTACGTGGGCGTGAAAGCGCCGCAGTTCTCCTTCCCGCGCATCAAGGGCGCCGACCCCGTGCTGTCGGTGGAGATGGCGAGCACCGGCGAAGTCGGTTGCTTCGGCGAGGATATCTACGAGGCGTTCCTGAAGGCCGTCCTTTCCGTCGGCTATCACTATCCCCGCAGGGGCGTCTTGCTCGCCATCGGCGGCAACAAGGCGCGCTATGACATGCTTGAACCTCTGCTGGAATTTGCGGACAGCGGCATAGAGATTTTCGCCACGCAACACACGGCGAAGTTTTTGAACTCGCAGGGAATTCCGGCTACGATGATTTACAAGGCGCACAATGTGCATAAGAAACGGAACGCGCTGAATCTTATCAGGCAGGGAAAAGTTGACCTCGTAATCAACATCCCATCGGAAGGAAACAGGCTGGTAAAGGACCAGTACCTCGTCCGCCGGGCTTCCGCGGATTACAACATCCCGCTTTTCACGAACGTCAAGACCGCGTCGCTCTTCCTCCTGGGCATTTCGCGCTGCAAACGCGAAGACCTGAAGCCCAAGGCGTGGGAGGAATACTGACCTCCCATCGGCCTCATCGTTGACAGGCCGCCGCCGCTGCCTTACAATGCTTCCCCAATATATTCGCGCGAGATTCGTCGCGCATCCCTCACCGGAATTCAATGCAGGAGAGTTTCATGGGTCAAGACAATTGTCCCGTTGCAGAGAAAAAGAATACGATAGTTTCCGGCAAGGCGCGTTTCCAGATATTGACAGACCGCATGCTCCGCCTGGAGTGGGCCGAGGACGGCGTTTTTGAAGACCGCGCTACTTTCGCCGCGATTAACCGCGGGACGCCGCCCGTCAAATTCAGCGTAAAGAGAAAAGGCAAGTCGCTCACAATCAGGACGGAAAGCCTGACCCTGCGTTACAAAGACAACGGCAGGGCATTTTCGAGGAACAACCTGGCTATCTCCTTCACGCTCAACGGCAAGAAGGTCGTCTGGCATCCCGGCCTCGACGACGCGCGCAACCTTGGCGGAACGGCGCGCACGCTGGACAGTTCAAAGAACGATCCGCGCGAACTTGGCAAAGGCTTTCTATCGCGCAGCGGCTGGGCGGTCGTCGATGATTCCGCGAACATCGTTTTCGACGAGAGCAGCGGCCGCGCGTGGGCAACGCCCCGCCATCCCGCCCGGCGGCAGGATTTGTACTTCTTTGCCCACGGCCATGATTACAAAGCCGCCCTCCGCGACGCCGCGATGATTTTCGGCGCGCAGCCGCTCCCGCCGCGGTTTACCCTCGGCTACTGGTGGTCGCGCTACTGGGCTTATACGGACAGGGAAATCGAGGAACTCGTCAACAGTTTCAACGCAATGAAAGTCCCGATTGACGTGATGGTCGTGGACATGGACTGGCACCTCGAAGGCTGGACCGGCTACACGTGGGACAGGCGGTACTTCCCGGACCCGGATGATTTCCTCCGCTGGCTGAAATCGCAGGACCTGAAGATTACGCTGAACCTTCACCCCGCCCAGGGCGTTGGCAAGCACGAGGAGCAGTTCGAGAAAATGGCGGAGGAACTCGGCATCGACCCGGGCATGGTTGACAAGATTGCATTCGACTGCACCAGCCCCGATTACATGGACGCCTACTTCAAGCACCTGCACCAGCCGCACGAGGACGCCGGAGTGGATTTCTGGTGGCTCGACTGGCAACAGGGCCGGAAGACAAAAATTGAGGGGCTTGATCCGCTTCCGTGGCTGAACATTCTGCACTGGAACGACATCGAGAAGCGGAACAAGTCGCGCCGCCCGCTCATCCTCAGCCGTTTCGGCGGTATCGGCGCGGGAAGGTATCCGCTCGGTTTTTCCGGCGATACGGAATCGCTGTGGGAGACGCTCGCGTTCCAGCCGTACTTCACATCGACGGCGTCCAATATTCTTTTCGGCTACTGGACTCACGACATCGGCGGGCATGCGCCCGGCCGCGCAATTCCGTCGGAACTTTACACGCGCTGGGTGCAGTTCGGCATCTTCTCCCCCATTATCAGGACGCACACGACCAAGAACCCGGAGGCCGAGCGCCGCCTCTGGGCCTATCCGCCGCCTTATTCCGAAATCATGATGAACGCCATCCGCCGCCGCTATGAGATGGTCCCGTACGTTTACACGGAGAACCGCAAGTGCTATGACACGGCGATTTCACTGTGCCACCCGATGTACTACGACCATCCCGAAACCGACGCGGCCTACAAAGCGCCATCGCAATACATGTTCGGCGACGAGATGCTCGTCGTGCCGGTCGTCGCGCCTGTTGACGCGGAGGACGAGATGACGGAGGTGAAGGTGTGGCTGCCGAAGGGGACGTGGTTTGACACCGCGACCGGCATGATGGACGAAGGCGGCCGCGTCATCAAGCGCCGCTACAATATTTACGAGACGCCGGTGTTTGTGAAAGCCGGCGCGATAATCCCCGGCCAGAAAGCGCCTCTGCGCCTGACGCCCGGCAGTTACAGGGACCTCGTGGCAACCGTTTATCCCGGCAAGCGCGGAAGTTATACCATGTACGAAGACGACGGCGTCAGCCGCGATTACATGAGAGGAATCTTCGCCGAAATCCCGCTGTCGCACGAGGAAACCAGGGGCGGCCGGAGAATCACGATTGGCAGGGCAAAGGGCGCGTACAAGGGCTTCGCGCGTGAGCGCTCGCTGGAGATACGGCTTGTTGCTTCCGTCCCACCGGCCGCAGTAATCGTGAACGGCAAGCCGATGAAATGGTCCTACCGCCTTGCGCGCAGCGGCTGGTCGTACGACGGCGACACGGCGACGACGATAATCCGCATACCGGAATTCGACATCACGAAGGGACTCGTTGTGGAGGTCGCCCACGGCGTCTCCGCGCCTGCGGCGGCGCTGGGGCTTTGCGGCCTGCTTACACGGCTTCGCATGACGAAAGAGTGCACCGCGGCCTACATATTGGAGCGGCTTATCGTGGAAGCGGTGCAGACCGGCAACAGGATTTCGCGCAAGCCGCTGGCGTTTCCCGCCGAGGTCAGAAAGCTCCACAGCATCGTGAACCAGTTACCCATGTTAATGCGCCACGCGCCGAAGACCGGCCAGATACCCATTAAAAAACTGGGGACGGCCGTTAACATCGTCAACACGACCGTGAGGGAATTCAAAAGCGTCCTGACGTAACCGCGCGCGTGCTGGTTCGCGAATGCAAAAGGATATTGAGGCGACGCTTGCGCCATCATTGCGGGAGGCACCACAAATTCCTGGAAGGCGGAATTAGCCGCGTGAATGCGAAAGTGCAGCATCAGTCCGCCGATGGAAAGAAGGAAAATGGCGAAGATTTGCACGCATATTTCTTTCTTGAACATATCCAATTCCTTTCCTGCGATATGGTGGCAGGAAGCGGTAGGAAGCGATAACGTCAGAGTATTTTATGAGCGGGCTGAATTATGTCAAACAGCGTGACAATTCGCCCGGCATGTGAAGTGAAATAAAAAATGCGCTGGACAGGACTCGAACCTGTGGCCCGCTGATTAAGAGTGATTTATTGGCCAATTTCACAAGCCCATGCGCTTGCGCTAGTTATCGCTCCATTTGGCGTAGCCATCGTTAGTTACGACGCATCGGAATCGGCACATATGTGCACATATATGGTTTTATAAATACCTACCGTTGGCCACTTTTGGGTCACTTATGTTGAACGAAAGCAAATGACGAATTCGCGCCATGCAGTGATGGGAATTCAAACCATAGATCATTCAGTGATTTCAATTGTGACGAGTATGTACTCATTGTTGCGTCGAATGATTGTGTGCAATTTCGTTGGCGAATCGAAAACCAAATATCCCTTTCCCGGAATACCTTCATATTGTTCTACCTCAATACCATCAACGACAATAAAGGCTTTCTTATCATGCTTGATGGCATAGGCGATATGATTGAAGTCCGATGAAAACGCAGGGCCGAAAGCTGGGATCCATGGGTCATCTCCGACGACAACATCAATGAGTTGCTTGGGCATTTCTACGTTGGTATATTCCTTGCACGGAACTCCGTCGACGACAAGGAATACTTTTTCATCAACTGCAATATATGCCACATGCTTCGAGTCTGCGCTGAAAACCGGCCCGTCAACGACTTGATATTCCTTATCCTCCATGCTATCAACAACAATGTGCCCCCTATTGCGGGAGGGGTCATACACCGCATATGCAAGGCGTTTGGAATCCGGACTAAAGACAAGTGAGTATATTAAATCGTATTCTTTGCCTTTTGCGCCATCAACGATTACGAGGCGCTTATTGCCATTCAGACCCACGCACGCCAAGCGCATTGAGTCTGGACTGAAAACACTTCCTTCATGTGCAATCCGTTTTGAATCCGGACTGAAGACTAATCCAGAAGGCCCGGTTCCCTCTTTAACTTCAACGCCATCAGTGACGATTACCCATTTATCATTATTTCTGGCTGCATATGCAACGTGCTTCGAATCATGACTGAACGCGATGCTATTCCTATCGTCATCGACATAGCCCGGCTCTTCGCCAATCTGGTCATATTTTTCCCCTTCGATTCCATCAACAACAGCCACGTATTTGTTTCCACGCTGCGCGACATACGCGAACCGTTTTGAATCAGGACTGAAGACAAGATCATATACGGTGCCACATTCCTTGCCCTCAATTCCGTCAACCACCGCCATCGACATGTAATTTCCTCTTTCGCGTCTGGCTACGAATGCTATGCGCTTGGCGTCGGCACTGAACACAATATCGTGAATTTGATAATATGTATAGATTTTGGTGCCGTCAACGACAATGCTGTGTTTGTCGCCATCTCTTACTACCCACGCAATGTGCCGCAAATCCGGGCTTAGGACCGGAGGAGGATCAGGCATTTTGTTGAATTTGCCAAGGGATGTCTCGATGACTTTGAAAGGGCTGGCAGGCGCAGACGTGGATTTGTTTTTGAGGGTCTCGCAACCCAAGCATAGCGTCGCTAATGCGCAAACCAGCGAAATGACTACAACTGTTTTCCATGACTTGAGCATCACCTTTCTCCGAGAAATTGGATCGGATACATACCTTCTTATTGCTCTTCAGTATTATATACGTTCTGATCCGAAAGTTGCAGGGAGATGGGCCGAAAAAATAATTGCGGCAACCAGGAACCCTCTCCAACATGCTTTACCAATCTCGTTCTCTTTATCTCACGTTTGATTTAAAGTGCAGCACCGGCGTCGCACGGAAGGTTTGGGGGAGAAAATAAAAAAGCGCGGCTAGTTGTAACAACTAGCCACGCCGTTCTTTACAAAGTGCGCTGGACAGGACTCGAACCTGTGACCCGCTGATTAAGAGTCAGCTGCTCTGCCAACTGAGCTACCAGCGCATATCGTCACAACCGCTTGGCGGAAAGCGCGCGAGTTTACAGCACGGCGGCGCGAAATTCAACTGTTTTCGCGCTGGAATCGCGCTGATTTATCCGCGCGGCGCCCGCACAATACAATGGCGCGCCCGGGAGGACTCGAACCTCCAACCTACTGGTTCGAAGCCAGCCACTCTATCCTGTTGAGCTACGGGCGCGCTTTACGCGCAAAAAAACGGGAATAAAGCGGAAAGGAGACCGCAGGTGAGGCGCGTCATCGCAGCGCGCGGATGACTCCACGCTTTTCCCCGAATGCTCCACTCTCTCCTTTCCACTTTCTCCTGCTCTATTTTTATTTCTCGCGCGGCGGGAAATAAAAATGGGTGGGCGAAGGGATTCGAACCCTCGACTTCCAGATCCACAGTCTGGCGCTCTAACCAGCTGAGCTACGCCCACCGTGTACTCTAACTGAACCGCTTCGTTCCGATTTGCGCCGTTGTAATTCATGGCGCGCCCGGGAGGACTCGAACCTCCAACCCCCTGCTTAGAAGGCAGGTGCTCTATCCATCTGAGCTACGGGCGCATTTATATGATGCATGCCCCTAACAGTCGCTACGCTATTTTATCGGGAAATTTGCGCACATTCAACTCTTTTCTTCCACGCGGCGGCGTCACCGCGGATAATAATTACATAAAAAAAAACGGCGTTGTCTTGCCGCTATTTTGATTTTTGGTGGTCCTTTTAGCGAACCGTTCTGCGCGCGATGCCAAGCAGGCCGATAAGCCCGAAGCCGAACATGATGATTGTGCCGGGTTCCGGAATGACGGAGCCGCCCGAAAAGGAGAGATCGCCGCTTGCGCCAAGCGCCTTGAACTGGAGCGCCGGGGACAGCAAGTTGGCCGCCGCGCCGTCACCCTGCGGGTCGAGCAGCGACACGTAGCCTGACCCGCCCGGAAGGGCCGCCACGGTTGTCCAGGAGTGCGCCGGGTCGTACACGGCGTCAAGGTAATCGCCGCCGCCGAGAGTGGTGTCGCGCAGGCGGCTGTCGGCGATGTAGCCGTCGAGCAGGCTCTCCGCGTTGCCGCTGACGTAGAGGCTGTAGCCGCGCATGTCGAGCCAGGAGCCAGTGTTGATGAAGACGGCGCCCGCGAAGAGGCTTTCCTTGCCGGATGTTCCACGGTTGCCGTTGTTGCGCTGGTCGAGGAATTGCACAACGCCCGCAGATGTGCCGTTGCCGAGCGTGAGCGCGCCGACGGCGAAGTTGTTCGTGAACCCGCCTCCCGCAACGCCGGCGACTTCAACCCGCGAGACGACCGCCGTTCCGCCGTCAAAGACGAATTCCGTGGCGGCAAGTCCGGCCAGCGCCGCCTCGACGGTACCGTTGATATCGAGCCTCGCGCCGGTCATTTCAATCGTGACCGCGGGGACGGCGCTGTAATTCGCGCCCGCGCTGAAGGAGAGCATTCCCGTAATTTTCGTCGTGGCGGCGCTGCTCGTGATGTTCCACGTACCTTGCGGCCCGATGATGACGTTTTTCGCCGTCAACGACCCGCCGCTCTGGTTGAATACGCCGGCGCCTGAATACCCGATGTTGAGCGTGTCGGTTACAGTGTGCGTGCCGCCGCTCTGGTTGAAAGTCCCGCTTCCGTAATAACCGACATACTCAGTGCCGGCCGCCAGTTGGCCCGTCCCGCTCAAAGTATAG
>Ga0315284_10003145_pt1 | contig 23477 bp, 17 predicted proteins | sample YL17G09_16_MG_FD_203696 | JGI IMG/M metagenome (GOLD analysis project Ga0315284, IMG submission 203696) | Sediment microbial communities from Yellowstone Lake, YNP, Wyoming, USA - YL17G09_16 | ecosystem: Environmental > Aquatic > Freshwater > Lake > Sediment | place: USA: Wyoming | collected...
AAAAGGTCCGCCAGCCGCCAGTACAACGCTTCTTCGATCTCCTTTTTATGATCTTCGAGAAAATCCATGGCCCGGTACAGATGATGGAGGCTCATCGTCTTTCCTTCAGGAAAGTAAATGTCCTCCAGCCAGCGCTCATAACATCCGAGCTTCGACTGGGGCGCCAGACACCGGTTAGCGACCATGGCAAATATCGCGCGTTCCAACGGCACCGTCCGGTCTTCTTCTCTCGCCGCGTCTTCGATGATTTTTCTTATCCCCAAGCTCTCCCAAAGTTTCCCGATGACGTAAAATGGTCCATGTTCCCAAGAGTTCAGAAACTTCCATCCTTCTTCCGCGTCTTTTTCTAGGGCGTTCTTCCTTATACTTCTGACAAGCTGCTCGAGGCGTTCCACGGCGTTGCCGTCGACCCGGCCGATCGTGCACAACACCCGAACCCGGGACCGGCGTTTTTCGGAGTCCCAGGAGTTTTCGGCGATCTGAAGGTAAGTGACGGGCGAACCGTCGGTGTTCTGTCGGGTTGTTTTTCGTAAGTACATTACATCTATATATAAACATCATTAAATCTATATTGTCAAGTAATTATATCACTACTCGTGTATCTATGCTTTTTTGTTTTTTGCCCAGCCTGAAAAGTATAACTGATTGAATATCAGCTACTTAGGATTTAATATGAGCCTAAAAAGTGCCTATGCGTGTCAAACTCGGGTCTAGAAGATATCAACAACCTGCAGAAGATTGTTATGGTTATGAAGGAGGGTCAGATTACCGATCGTGACAGGCTTCCCATCAAGAAAGTTGTAGAACTTCCTGAGGTTTAGCAATTGCCCTTAGTGTTTCCCGGTCGCGCTCAAGGATATAGCGAATGATTAATAACTCCGGTCATCTTATCAAACGAGATATCTGGCAACTAAATGAGGGGCACCTTATTTATTCTCTGTCAACAGCAGCAATTTCCCGTGGAGACCACCGGTATACTCACCCTTTTCTATTCCTATCTTCCCGTTAACGATCACGTATTCCGCTCCTGTGCTGTACTGTCGTGCATCGGCATAGGTGGCATGTTCTCGAATTGTTTCAGGATCGAAGATGGCAATGTCTGCTTTGTATCCTTTTTGGAGGATTCCCCGGTCCTTCAACTGAAGGAAACTTGCCGGAAGGGAGGTCATCTTCCTTATCCCATCTTCCAGAGGCAAAACCTTTTCTTCCCTCACATATCTCTGTAGCACCCGCGCCTGGCTGCCAAAGGAGCGGGGATGTCCTCTTCTGGGTCTGTCCTCCTCGGTTACGACGGGGAATGCTTCGCCGTCGCTGGAAAACATCAACCAATCCTGTTTCATCGCGTATTTCATCTCCTCTTCGGACATGGTTCCTCCAGAGTGATACACATCCGGATCGTCTATAACGATATCTGCTGCAACATCAAAGGCATCCCTGCCTTGCTCCTGAGCGAGGTCAGAAATGATCTTGCCGATCAAATGAGGGTTTTTATCGGCAACCATTACAGCGATATTATCCCATCCCCACATGACGATGGGGCCCGGATCATGCGGGTATCCGGTCTCGGTTAGCTTCTTGATCTGCTCTCTTTTTTCCTTATTTTTTAAGGCTTTTATCACCTCATCGTTATATTGTTCTCTCAGTTTTTGCCTCTCCTCTGCCGGCAAACGCGTGTCCTCCAACTTATTTTGGAGCCCTGCCAGTGGTTCCATATCCTTTGGAATCAGGAAAACCTCCCTCAGGTATCCTGTTTCCGCCTTTTCATAGGGATACATATCTGCCGTGATCTGGATTCCTCTTGCCCGGGCTTTGTTGATCACATCCACAGCTTCATCCAACATTCCCCAGTTACTCTTTCCGCATACCTTAAAATGGGCTATATTGACTCGGATTCCCGTCTCCTCGGCTATGCGAATGGTTTCCTCTGTGGCTTCGGGTACCCGAGAGCACTCGTCTCTTTGATGACTGGAATAAACTCCTCCGAATTCTGCTGCGATTTTCGTTAAAGCCATGACCTCTTCCGTACTCGCATATCGATTGGGGATGTACTCTAAACCTGCGCTCACTCCCCAGGCGCCTTCTTGCATGGCTTTTCGAACGATAGACTGCATTTTTTCGATTTCTTCTTGCGTCGGTTCACGCGGATCGACTCCTAACACTGCTCTCCGCACATCTCCCAATCCCACCAGATGGATGGCGTTTGTTCCTATGCCTTGCTTTTCCCATAGCTCCTTAGTCTTGGCGATCTCAAAGGTGCCGTACGAGCAGTTCCCAGTGACCACTGTGGTCGTACCCTGAATTAGGTAATTGAGATTAGCTTTGGACTCAGGATCGCTAAGCCCGTCATCACAGTGGGTATGCATATCGATAAATCCAGGGGTAACGACCAGTCCTTTGGCATCGATGATTTTCGCCGCCCTTTTCCCATCGAGATTCCCGATTTCGGCTATAGTGTCACCTTTGATTCCCACATCGCCAGAGAATATTGGATTACCGGTTCCGTCTACCATCCTTCCGTTTGTTATCAGGATGTCAAAGTCGCCTTCATCTGGAGCCGTTCCCCTGCAACTGGAAAAAAGAAAAATAGCAATTGAAACACAAAAGACGATTGAAACGAAACGTTTCGTCATCGGTATTCTCCATTTAAAGTAAAAATCTCTCCTGGTCTTGGAATAAAACTGTATGTCTAAACTCATTAAAATATTATGAGATACTGCATATCGAATAAAAAAGTCTTTGTCAAGAAAGTTGTGTTGTTGACCACGCCATTTTTCTGTGATAATGTCGCCTCTGCTTCAGGCTATTTCATAATTTTGCTTTAGAGGAAAAATCGAGATTTGTAAGCGGAAGGATTCAATGCCAGAAAAAAAGCTGTATTCAATCCTAAAATATGGTCTGTATTTATGGGTATTCTCGGCTCTGACGGCAACGCCAGTTTTTGCCGCAGAGGAATCAGAGATTTTATTAACTCAAGAACAAGAGCAAAAAGCTACTAAGATTGATTCCGCTCTCAGCTATTACCATGAACAAGGAATTTTTAACGGGACTGTACTTGTCGCGGAAGCGGGTAAGGTCATCTATCAAAAAGGATTTGGTTATGCCAATATGGATACCAAGGATCCACTGGAACCAAAATCCAATTTCAATTTAGCATCAATATCCAAACAGTTCACTGCCATGTGCATCATGATGCTAGCAGAACAGGGCAAACTCAACTATGATGATAATTTCCGAAAATATATACCTGAATTGAGATATGAAGGAATTACCATTCGGCATCTCCTTTGGCACACAAGTGGAATGCCGGATTATGTAGCTCTTATGGACGAGCATTGGGATCCCGATAAATACTATGTCAATGATGATGTATTGAAGATGATGGTAAAGCATCTTCCTGAGAAACTTTTTAAACCTGGTGAGAGATATGAATACAGTAACACCGGATATGTGTTGTTAGCTTCGATTGTAGAGCGGGTGTCGGGCGTTTCATTCAAAGAATTTGTTCAGCAAAGTATATTCGATAGGGTTGGAATGACGAGTTCAGCGATACCGATCGGCGACAAAGATTATGAGGAAATGGCCAATCGGGTTTATGGATATGATATAGCGGAAAATGGGGGGCATGTCGACAATGATTATGATCATTACAATGCTTATGGAGATGGCGGAATATATTCCAATTTAATTGATTTGTTCAAATGGAATGAAGCGCTGTATACAGAGAAACTGGTCAAACAGGAAACCCTTGAAGAGGCATATGAACCTTATGTGTTAAATAACGGTTTCGTCGGTGATTATGGATTTGGCTGGAATGTGCGTGAAATTGATTCCAACAAGATAGTTGACCATTCTGGAGGTTGGGTTGGTTTTCGTACACATATTTTTAGGGATATAACGAATAAACATTGTATAATAATCTTAACAAACAGGGGAAACAGAGAGGCAACAGAATTGCACAAAGCATGTTATAATATTTTGATGGGCAAACCCTACTCGGCCGCGATCGTTATAAGAATATGGTAAAAACATGTGGACCCTCTCCTCGGGAACGACACGGTACTCGGCATAGCTCCATCACAAGCATATCCCGTGGCTCTTCTCTCGGTGCAGACGTTGCAGTTCCCTGTCATGCAGTAGAGGCAGTGACCACATACCAAGCGGGAATTTTCCGCCGTCACCCGCTCTCCTCCTTGGAAGCGGCTTATGTTTCGTCCGACTTCAGTGATGAATCCGGAAAATTCGTGGCCGATGATAGAGGGGACCTTAGTAAGGATTCCTATGTCGCCTTTAAAGATATGGAGGTCGGAGCCGCAAATCCCCACAGCCTCGACCTTAGTTTTTAGCACTTCTGGTGGTTCGAATTTTGGGGGTCAGTCCTAAGCTCGACGTTTCCCTCGCCTTCCGCATATTTGACGACCGCTTTCATGGCGCTTTCTCCTCATTACAAAAAAGAAGTTAGATGATAATGCTCCCAGGGGTTTTTTCTTTTTTTAAACAGCGGTTGACGCATCGGCAGTCGGGCTGCTTCATCTCCCCTTGGGAACGATCATCCTGTTTGTGGCACTTCACTGGCTGAATACAAAATAGGCCGGAGGCCAAGCCGAAAGAGCTCCGGCTGCCGCCGTTTTCAAGCTGACGCAGATCCAGGCCCAAGCCATCCTGGAGATGCAACTCCAGCGGCTGACCCATCTGGAGCGCGACAAGATCGTCCAGGAGTACAAGGAGATAAAAGAAAAGTACACCGATGAGCGGCGGACCGAGATCCGCGACGAGGTCATCACCGACATCCGCCCCGAAGACCTGATCAAGGAAGAGGATGTCGTGGTCATGACCACGCAGTCCGGCTACATCAAGCGGACCTCGCTCTCCTCGTATCATTTCCAGATGAGAGGAGGGAAGGGGCGCCGGGGCATCTCGATGAAGGCCGAGGATATTGTCGAAGACGTCTTTGTCTGCTCGACCCATTCCTACCTTCTCTTCCTGACGAACACCGGGCGTGTTTATTGGCTCAAGGCGCTCGAGATCCCCGATGTCGGCGTCTCGGGCCGGGGCAAAGCCATCGTCAACCTCCTCGAGCTCCAGCCCGGGGAGACAATGACCTCGGTCGTCGCCGTCAAGGACTTCAGCGAAGACAAGTACATCGTCATGCTGGCCACGAACGGCCAGATCAAGAAGACCCACCTCAGCGAGTTCCGGAACGTGCGGCGGGGCGGGATCATCGCCATGAGCCTGCGGTCGAAGAGCCAGCTCATGTGGTCCCGTCTGACCGACGGGAAGCGCGAGATCATCATTGCCACGCGGCTGGGCAGGGTCATCCGCATCCAGACCAAACAGGTCCGGGCGGTCGGCCGCGCCACCCAGGGCGTGCGCCTCATCAACCTGGAGAACGGGGACAAGATCTGCTCCGTTGCCAAGGCCGAAGAGAGCTGAGCGGGCGGCCTGATGGCCGCCCAAGCCCCGGTCGAATATATTTCCTGATTCACTCCCTATCCGAGAGAAGAAGTCCGCCTGATTTCCGGCGCTTTTAGGCTTGTCTCTGACGTTCCGGCCGCGCTCCGCTGGTTTCAACTCGATTTGACAGGCGTCAACCCCGCGATTTATACTCCCTGAGGATGAGAGGAGGGGCAAACTGTCACAAAGAGGCTCGCCCGACCGACACAGCCAAAAAGCAAATTCTTATCAAAAGTCGGCGGAGGGATGTACTTGGGCGGCTTCCTTCGGACCTTGATGGCGAATACCCTAACGGCCGGCTTTGGCCGGGCCATATCGAAAAAAGCCTTGGGATTGATGAGCCCGATGCCTTCCTCTAGGTCCGAGGCCTATCTTGATTTTGGTTTTTTGGCCATCGAAAACGCTTCGGCCGTTACCGCTCTCCGGGATACTGGCCTCCAGCCACAGAATACAGAAGGAAAGAAAAACCCTTGACGGGAGATACACAGAGCAGTTAATTATTATTCAGAAATGAGTGGTAATAAGACAAAAAGTGAGGAGAATCGAAAATGAAGGTTTTTATATTGGATCATGATACGGTCAAGGAACTTCTGCCAATGAGGGAATGCATTTCCGTCATGGCCGAGGCCTTGATTTCCTTTGCCAAGGGGAAGTCGCATCAGCCCTTGCGAATGATTTTCCGTCCGCCCGATGCTTCGGGATTGATGGGCCTTATGCCTTCCTACAGGTCCGATGGCTATCCCGTCTTTGGACTCAAGGCTATTTGTGTTTTTCCTGGAAATCCTGCGAAGGGCAAAGATGCCCATCAGGGAGCCGTGATGCTTTTTAGCGCCGAGACGGGGGAGATCATGGCCATCGAAAACGCTTCGGCCATCACGGCCATCCGGACGGCTGCCGTTTCAGCGGTAGCCACAGATCTGTTGGCCAGAAAAAAAGCGGCAAAACTGGCCATCATTGGAGCCGGGGTACAGGGGAGGGCGCATTTGGAGGCGATGAGTATCGTGAGGACTATTTCCGAAGTCCGGGTTGCAGATAAAATACTCGAACGAGCACGGAAGTTTGTAGAAGATATGAGGCCTCGCTATTCTTTCCCTATTCAAGCAATGGAGAGCGTTGAAAAGGCTGTGGAAGGGGCAGAGGTGGTTGCGACACTTACGAATTCCTCAGAGCCGGTCATTCGCAGGGAATGGATAGCAGCGGGGACACATATTAATGCTGTCGGCGCGAGCATCATTTCCGCCAGGGAAATAGATTCCAAGACAATGGGGGCATCAAAGTTATTTGTGGATAAGCGGGAGTCAACCCTTAATGAATCCGGCGATTATCTTTTTGCCCTCAAGGAAGGTTTTGTCGGACCCGATCATATACGCGCGGAAATTGGCGAAGTGCTCATCGGCGCTAAGCCGGGCCGGGAATCAGAAGACGAGATCACTCTTTTCAAGTCCCTCGGATTAGCCGTAGAGGATCTGGCCGCCGCCGAATATGTTTATAGAAAGGCCCAGGAGAAGAATCTGGGCGTTCGGGTTGAATTCTAGTCCTCTGGAACGTGTCAATTGGATGATAGAGAGGAGGGCCTGGTGGTCGGCCGCGCCACCCAGGGCGTGCGCCTCATCAACCTGGAGAACGGGGACAAGATCTGCTCCGTTGCCAAGGCCGAAGAGAGCTGAGCGGGCGGCCTGATGGCCGCCCAAGCCCCGGTCGAATATATTTCCTGATTCACTCCCTATCCGAGAGAAGAAGTCCGCCTGATTTCCGGCGCTTTTAGGCTTGTCTCTGACGTTCCGGCCGCGCTCCGCTGGTTTCAACTCGATTTGACAGGCGTCAACCCCGCGATTTATACTCCCTGAGGATGAGAGGAGGGGCAAACTGTCACAAAGAGGCTCGCCTGACCGACACAGCCAAAAAGCAATTTCTTATCAACTATTGACTTATTGGAATAATTTCATTATATAATAAGGTAGTCTTCATAATACTAATTATATGATTATGAAATTAGACGAAATTGACTTAAAAATCCTTAGTATTCTCCAGGCCAATGGTCGCGTCACAAATTCTGATTTGGCAAAGCAGGTAGGGTTATCTCCTCCTCCTATCCTAGAGCGTGTTAAGAAATTAGAAAAAAGCAGCATTATAAAAAGTTATGTTGCTTTGGTTGATCCACTAGCCGTTGGTTTTGAGACACTCACTTTTGTTGAGGTTATACTCAATTGGCATAAAAAAGATGTGGTTACCAAATTCATCAATGAAATTCGGAAAATTGATGAAGTCCTGGAATGTCACCACATTACTGGCAGCGCGGATTTTCTTTTAAAAATTGCTGTTAAAAATATTCCCGCGTATGAAGAGCTTGTTTTAAATAAATTGCTTGACTTGCCCTCTATCCAGCATCTGAGAACAATGGTCGTATTATCAACTCCCAAGAGCAATACGGCACTCAATTTAAAAGAAGCCGGAAAAAAACGGAGAATTAAATAAGAGGTCGAAATTTTTTATGAAGGGGGAAAACATGAAATTCTTAAAGCTTGTTGTTTTAGCTGCACTCTGTATCTGTTTAGTAGGCGGCTATGTTTTTGCTCAGATAAGAACCGGAAGCCTAAGAGGGACAGTCACAGATGAAGAAGGAGCGTTTTTGCCGGGCGCTACGGTCGAACTGTCGGGTGAAAGGCTTATGGGGGGTGTGAGTTCTATTATAGCTGATGAAGAAGGGAAGTTCAGATTTCCAAGCTTGATGCCTGGGATATATGAGTTAACCGTTACTCTGAAAGGCTTCCAGGATACCAAAAGGCAAGAACTCAAGGTACCACTTGCTGGAACGATTACTGTGGATGTGGTCTTAAAACAGGCCCGCTTAACCAAAGAAATTTCAGTATCGGCAGTATCTCCCATGGTGGATGTGCAGAAATCGGGTATCTCCACAAATATCACCTCAGAAGTGATGGACGTCCTCCCCATGCGCCGTTTTACCTTCTTCGATTTTGTGGGAACAACGCCAGGTGTCACAAACTCCGGATCTGACCTCTCGGCGAATTGGCAATCGGCCATGGGATCTGGTACAGCCTCAAACACCTATTACTGGGAAGGGGTAGAAACCACTAGCCCGGAAAACGCAGGTTCCTGGTTATGGGCCAACCCCGATCAGATCGAAGAAATAGATGTCATCATATCAGGAGCTCCGGCTGAATACGGGAACTTTCAGGGCATGGTTGTCAACCTCGTCAGCAAATCCGGGTCCAATAAATTTACTGGCAATGTCAATTTTTATTTTCGTAGAGACTGGTTAACAGGAAATAATACGCCCGACGAAAAATTCCCTTTCTATTACGATAAGTATAATGAGATCACTGGGACTTTAGGGGGTCCCATAGTCAAGGATAAACTCTGGTTTTTTTGGGCCGGACAGCTCATGACTGATCAATCAGTTGGGGTGGGGGCCGATCCATCTTTTGGATCTGGCCTGTATTACTATAATTCTACGTTCGGGAGAGTTGACTGGCAGGTCAATAAAAAAAATAAGTTCACCATTTCAAGTGACTTAGCCTTTTATCGATGGGAAGCTACGCCTGATCAATATACTCCGTATAAAACCGTGACGTCTGAAAATTATGACCCCTTTAATACCACAATAAGTGCCTACTGGACTACGATCCTCAATCAAAACACGATCGCTGAGCTTAAATATACCGGATGGTGGGTCTCACTAAGACAGGAATCTGCAACTGGAGATGTGGTGACTCCCGCACGCTATGATGGTTATACTGGGTTGCTTTCCAATAACTCTTATTTCCAGGGTGATTGGCCCCAACAACAGCATTCAGTCCAGGCCACAGTTTCCCATTTTGCCGATGATTTTCTCCTGGGCGACCACGAGTTCAAATTGGGGGTTGTTTACCAATACGGTTCTGCGGAATGGAAATGGGGTTACCACAGCGGCAAGATGTATTACGATTGGGATGGGGATCCCTATGCTGTCTATTTAATGAACCCTGAAGAATATGGAGGAGTTACCCGAAGAATCAGTTCCTTTCTCGACGATAGCTGGTCTATTTCAAAACGCCTAACCTTGAACTGGGGCGTCCGATTTGATCACACTCGAGGAGGCTACCCCGAGTACGACAGACTGGATATAAACTTTGCCCCAACAGGAGTGAAAGTTCCGGGGAATATGGACCTTATCAGATGGGACACATGGTCGCCAAGGCTGGGAATTGTCTACCAATTGACTGCGGATAAGAAAACTATATTGAAAGCAAGCTATGGTCGGTATTATGGCCATATGCTGACTCAGGTCATGTATGGCAGCGCCCCATCGAAATCCGATAGATACTGGTATGGATACAACTGGGACACAGGTGAATACGATTATCTCATTGAACATATAGATCCCATAGCTAATAGAGGTTTTGACCGGAATCTGAAAAATCCGTATTCTGACCAATTTTCCTTAGGAGTTGAAAGGGAAATATTCGCTGATTTCTCTTTATCTTTGATGGGTGTCTATAAGGAATCAAAGGATAGTTACCGCAGCCAGAATACGGGCGCAGAATATGAGCTTGTAGATCTCTATGATGAATATGGGGACCGGACGATTCAGGTTTATAATCAGACGAATCCCGGAGAAAGTTTCTATTTAACCACCAATCCAGGGGATAGAACGACTTATAGAGCAGTATTTTTTACTTTTAACAAGCGCTTCTCCAACAATTGGCTATTGAGTGGGAGCATAGCCTTGTCTCGGTCAAAGCAGTACCCCGTTGGCTATTCGGATAAGAATGAATTAATCAATACGTACGGTGTCCCGGGCGGTTATGACCGAGGATATCAGATCAAGATCAGTGGATCATATGCCTTTCCTTATGGAATAATGCTCAGCGCCTATTTTGCTCATGAGCAAGGGACACCTTTTAACCGTACGATACCGTTATGGCTGCCCGGGCAGGGAAATGTAACGATAGCAGCTGAAAAAAGAGGCAGTCAAAGATTTCCGAACCAGACTTATTTGGACCTGAGAGTGGAAAAAGAATTTGGATTCTGGGGAAATTCCAGATTGAAACTCCTGATGGACATATGGAATGTCTTTAATACCGACTACCACACCTGGAACGCCTCAACGAATGCAGCAAGCCCCGCCTACTTGGCACCAGGAGGTTACATTTTGCCAAGGAGAGCTCAGCTAGGTATCCGTTTCGTCTTCTAAATAGCTCAGGCCGTTTACAGCAAAGGGGAAGCGTTCAAGCTTCCCCTTTTTTTAGTTTGAAGCAGTCGGTTAGCGATGACAGGAGGCAAAAATGGGAAAATTCCGATTTTCATATATAGCATTATTAGCATTTTATTTTGGAATTATTATCTGTTCTGCTGCTCCCTCTCTCAGCGCAGAAGAATCAAAGAGAGCTCTCACGATCGATGACTTATTAAAACTGAAGACGGTTGGAGATCCTCAGGTTAGCCCTGAGTGCATGTGGGTCGCTTACACAATCACAGAGGTCGATCTGGAAAAAGACGAATCAGAAACAAGGGTATGGATGGCGCCTATCTCGGGAGGGGATGCCATCCCCATGACAGCCAAAGGTTCTTCTGCGTCCACGCCGAGATGGAGTCCTGATGGGAAATACCTATCCTTCTTGTCAAGCCGAAATAATGGAAAGACCCAGGTATGGAATCTAGACCGCAGGGGAGGTGAGGCACAAGCATTAACCGAGATACCCCAGGGTGTGCGAGGATATGAATGGTCGCCGGATGGCACAAAACTCGTCCTTGTTCTTCAGGATCCGAAGCCGCAAGATCTGGAGAAAGATAAAGACAAGAACGAAAAGATGAAAAAGCCGAAACCCTGGGTGATCGACCGGTTACAGTTCAAAATGGATTATGTCGGCTATCTGGACAGCCGCCGAACTCATCTCTTTGTGTTCGACCTTGGCGACAAGAAAATGACTCAGATCACTTCGGGTGATTTTGATGACAGCCAGCCAGCCTGGAGCTCGGATGGAAAGTTCGTGGCATTTGTCAGCAACCGCACTGAAGAGCCCGATGTCAACAATAACACAGATATCTGGATAGTGTCTGCCGAGAACACGGATAAGGGAAAAACTCTGCGCCAGGTGACCACGAATATCGCTCCGGATCAATCTCCTACCTGGAGCCCGGATGGAAAGCACATCGCTTATGAGACCATAGTCGACAAGAAACATCATTATGGCTCCTGTATCACCTTTCTTGCCATGACTCCTGTTGAAGGCGGGGAGCCGAGGATTCTGACCAGAGCGCTTGACCGCAACATCCGGTCTCCTAAATTCTCCCATGATGGAAAAGCCGTGTTCTTCATGCTCGAAGACAGCGGTGAGCAACACCTGGCCAAAGTCGATCTATCAAGCGGAAAGATAACCAGAGAGGTTGCCGGGCAGAAGAGCGTTTCTTCTTATTCTTTGGGATTAGAGGGTCGTGTTGCTGTTCTTGTCAGTGAGCCCCGCCTTCCGGGAGAAATTTTTCTATCCAAAGCCGATGAACTGCAGCAACTCACTTTCACAAACCAAAAGCTTCTATCCGAACTGAGATTGGCCGAAATAGAAAACATCCACTTTAAGAGCAAAGATGGTACCGAAATCGAGGGATTTATCTACAAGCCTCTAGGATTCAGCCCGGATTTTCGCTACCCCACAATTCTCCATCTCCATGGAGGACCTGTTGCACAGTACGATGTCGGATTCAGTTCAGAGGCACAGCTTTTTGCCGCCAATGGTTATCTTGTCGTTATGCCCAATCCGCGAGGTTCCTCCGGGTACGGACAGGACTTTACCTTAGCCAATTATGCCGATTGGGGAAATAAGGACTTTGAGGACGTCATAGCGGGCGTTGACTTCGCCATTGAAAAAGGATATACAGATCCCGAAAAGCTGGGCGTTGGAGGGTGGTCTTACGGAGGCATTCTCACCAATTATGTCATCACCAAATCCAAACGATTCAAAGGGGCCATCTCGGGTGCCGGTCAATCCCTTTATATCGCCAATTATGGTCACGACGAATGGCAGAACTGGTACGAAGAGGAATTTGGTTTGCCCTGGGAAAACAGGGAAGCGTGGGAGCGCATTTCTCCCTTCAATTCAGTGCAGAACGTTGTCACACCCACATTGTTTGTCGGTGGAGAGAAGGACTGGAATTGTGCCATCCTGAATTCAGAACAAATGTATCAGGCTCTGCGCCGTCTCGGGGTATCAACTCAGCTTGTGGTCTATCCCAACGAGCATCACGGCATCAGTGGACCATCTTTCCGTAAAGACCTATACCAAAGGTATCTTGCCTGGTACGACAAGCATGTTAAGGGCATCAAACAGGAAACAAAAAACTAAACCAACCGCCCAACGATAGAGATTCTGTCCGATTCGAGCCTAGAGAATTTGCCATTTTGGGGGCAGGTCAGGAACATGCGGTGATTAAATATTGCCAATCAAAAAGTTTCTCTCTTGAAGGCTTGAAAGAACGCATGGGGGCGGTCTTGCTTGTATGGACTCCTCATAAATAAAGACCTGGGCGAACTTCCAGGACTTCCCCCAATAACTAGGGCGGATTCCGCCTAACTTCTTCTTTTACTATCAGATGTATGCGATTCCATCTGGAATCGCAAAAATGGGGGAACTTTAAAGTAAAATGGGGTCTCTCTCGATGCCAAGCCTGACCGCTTGCATACTTGCGTATGTCGGAGGAGACCCCATATGTATTTTGCCAAAATCGCCCAAAAATTGCGAGAGCAGATGGTTCAGTTTTCGGGGGAACTTTCCACCGGGCTGCCGAAGGTGGCCCGTCGCTTCGTGGCCGAGATGATCTTTGGGATCCAAGCGCGGGGCTCTGTTCGATTAACGGAAGTGGGGCGGGCCTTGGGCGAGAGGGTCTCGCTCAAGAAGACCGAGGAGAGACTTTCTCGACAGTTGGAGCGCCAGAGACTGGAACGCGAGATCCAGCATCGGTTGATTCGACACGCCGCGCCGCGCATCGAAGACGACACTCTTCTGGTCTTGGATCTGTCGGACCTGACCAAAAAGTATGCGGAGAAGATGGAGTACATGGCGCGGGTCAGGGATGGCAGCGAGAAGGAGTTGGGCTGGGGGTACTGGACGCTGTCGATCGTCGGCGCGAACACGAAAGGCTCGAAAATCGTTCCTCTCTATGGGCGGTTGTTTTCGCCTGCGGTGCCCGGCCACCGGAGCGAGAACGAGGAGATTCGGGAGGCGGTCGGGATGGTGGCCGAAGGGGTAAGGAAGCGTGGCATTTGGGTGATGGACCGGGGCGGCGACCGTGATTATGTCTTTAATTATCTACTGGATAGCAAGCTCAGGTTCCTGATCCGTGTCCGAGGGGATCGGGGCCTGAGGACGGCCCAAGGCATTGAACCGGCTGTCGATTTAGCTCGAAGCTGCCCGGTGTTATTTTTCGAGACGGTGGTGAAGGAAGAAGCGGGCCAGGAGCGGTTGATTCGACTGTCGTGCGGGATGCGCAAGGTGCGCTTGCCTGATCCCATGCTAGATTGATTGAAAATCTCGTGAGTAAAAAGAAATTGGGATATCAAGTTTCCTTGACCGCGAATTATAAAAGTGGACCTGTTCCAAATGTGGATCAACATTAAGTGTACATCGAGACAATTGCCTAGTATGTTCGTATGACCTTAAAAATAACGGCTTATAACACGGACAATAAAGGTAAGTTGTTTGTCACGGTTTTTGCTTTTGCTTCTGCTACCAAGACAAATTCGTAATGGCCGTTGCACCCGGACACGCGCATCTATCCTCAATCAAATTCCTGCACCATGACAAATTTCTGGCTCCGAGACAACCTCTACCGCGACACTGCGGCCTAACTTTCCGTTTTCGTCGGCTGGGCCGGCGAAGCGACAGGCAGGGCGTCCACTTATGAGCTGCAGTTCCGTCACTCCGGATGCTTCATACACCCCGCGATAGTTCCCGGACGTTTCCATTCTCCTGGTCGAGTGTCAACGCGGATTGACGTTCCAGGACCCTGATTCGCCCTTCCGGGCCGCGGTCATCGCCTCTTCCCAGGGAGGCGCGGTCCTATCTGTGATGTTGGCCCATTTCTTGAGGCTTTTCTCCTGCTATGGCGGGATTCTATCGTCCCAGACATCCGGAGCGGACGGTCCTCTACAGGGTGCTGTTCCATCATTTCGACAGGTTCCTGACTGAGTATGAGAGTCGTTTCGAGCGGGAGTACAGGCTTTGCAGTCCTCAGGCGCGAAGCGAATGAGGGCGGTTTTTTCCGGCCGATCGTCAAGTCGGCTGTCATTTCTGGAGCAGGAGGGCAAGGTCGGTTATCGCTGGGGTCGGGACGGCGCGGAGCAGGAGACGGAGGTGATGGATTATCTGGAGTTTATCGCCCGGGTGACCTCGCACATTCCCGACAAGGGCCAGGTTATGGTCCGTTACTACGGGCTGTACGCCAACGCCCACCGGGGAAAGGTCAAGAAGGCGAGTTTGAGTCCGTCGGCGCTCCGGTTAATCGAGGAGGACCTGAAGCGCATCCCCTCCAAGGGCTGGGCGGAGATGATCCGGAAGGTCTATGAGGTTGATCCGATGGTCTGTCCCAAGTGCGGCGGCCGAATGAAGGTCGTCGCCTTCATCACGGAGGTTGCCGTCGTGGATCGGATAATCGATCATCTGAAGCTGACGTTCGTGGCGGCGAAGCCCCCGCACTCATGGAGTCGTTAACACTTCTCCCTGAGTACAGGCCGAAGCGGCCGCCGTCCCATGTCTTCGAGCAGGTTGCCCTACTGGAGGTCGAGGAGAGCGGGGAATATTGTTGAGGTTTTTGCGATCAGGGAGGAGTGGGAGTCTATTGTTTTTTAGCCGCGGCGGAGGGATTTCTTGTCCCTATTGGATCTTCGGGAGCGGTTTTCGCGATTATTGACTATGCGGCCCGGCCGGAGATATAGTCCCGCTATGGACAGGAGGGTAAATTCAGCGCCAAGGACGGGAATTCAGTTCGCTCGGAAAAAGCAAATTCTTCTTTCTATGATGATGTGACGCAAGCGGTTTTTTCTTTTTTCTTCTCCTTTCTTCTCTTGCCTTCTCTTGAGGTCTTGTGGACCATCCTTCTATCCGTGCCCCTAGCCCGAAGGCTATGTCCGCACACACTCTAACGTCAGGTCTCGGCCCCTTAACCTATCTGCCAATGCGGCTTTTTCAAGCCCATTAAAGAATTTCTCAAGGCGGCCGAGTTATCTCCGATAAGCAATGTAATTCCGTCCCTCCTTCCAGACCTTATAGATGATCGTCAGAAGTCGCCTGGCCGTGGCCACTTTGGCCTTGTTCGCGCCTTTGCCGCGGGCCAGCCGTTCGTAAAAGCAGCGCAGGTCAAAATCCGCCCGGATCCCCGGCCAGACCGCCTCCACCGCCGCCCAACGCAACCAGCGATTTCCCGCTTTGATAATCTTCCCATAATGGGTCTTATCGCCGGAGCTGTGAATCGAGGGGATGACCCCCGCATAGGCATGAAGATGAGCCGCATCGGTGAACCGGGTGAGATCCGCGATCTCTACTGCCACCAGGACCGATAAATATTTCCCAAACCCCGGAATCGTCCGGATGAACTGGGCCTCCCGGCTTTCCTCATAGAGCTTCTCCACAAATGCCTTTGACTCCCCGATTCTTGTCTCGAGGTGGCGCCAGCCCCAAGAGCACCGTCTGTCCTTTTTCGGAAAAGATGTTGGTCTCCCGGGCCACAACCTCCCGGACCTCCTCTCTCTGCTGCGCGAGAAACGCATGGACCCGGTTCTTCAGTGCCGTCATCGCGCTCACATAAAAAGCCCTCTGCCGCAAGACCCGCTGCGCTTGCCGGTTCTCGGTCGAGCGCCGATACACTTCCGGGATCATGTTCATCCGACATAATTCATCTGTGCACCTCCTGAAAAGATTCTCTCTGATGGGGGAATCTATCACAAGATAGCCACCCATCGGGAGGTGCATCACATCATCATGTTACCTATCTTTCATCAGGCTTTCGCTCTCCGGATGGTGGAGGAGGATCTCCGGCCCGTCCCCTCCAAGGGCTGGGCCGAGATGATCCGCAAGGCCTATGAGGTTGACCCACTTCTTTGCCCCCGGTGCGGAGGGACGATGAAGGTCATCGCTTTCCTAACAGACTATCCTGTGGTGGACAGGATCATTGATCACCTCAAGCTGACCTTTGTCGCGGAGAGACCCCCTCCGCCTCATATCGCCTATCCGGAAGTTCTGGTGGCTGCCGAGACCAGCGGCGAATATTTCTCATGATCTTCCCCCGGACCAGGTGGGAAGGTCTGTCAGATTTCCGGTGCCTTTGGCGGCTCGGCAGCTTTTTGACCCGCTAGGAACAATCCCCCACTGAATTTGACATCTCATGAGCCGCCATTTACACTTTTCGAGGACAACCGGAGGGCGAAATGGCCACAAAGAGACTCGCTCAGCCGGCGCAGCCAAAAAGCAAACTCTTATCTTTATATCTGCCATGACCTTTTCTTTGCCCGAGAGCAGAGGTCTGGCTGATTTCTGGGGCTTATGGCCTCGCGGGCGTTTCCGCCGCAACATCCCGGCTCTCCAAAGCCGTCCTTGACAGGGCTTGAAGTCTTGAGCTATACTCCCTCACGATGGTTGAAGGGGCAAACGGCCGCAAAAATGCTCACTCGGCGAGCGCGCCCGAAAACCAAACTCCTATACAACAAATATAAGAGCATCCTGATCACAGCCAGATTGATTTCGATAGAGGAGCTGAGCTCTCCACTGATATAGTACAAAGATATTACCGAAAAGGAGGCTATTCCTATGATAGTCCCAACACACCAAGATATATTGGACGCAGCGAGGAGGATAAAAGGCAAGATCCTCAGGACACCGTTCATATTCTCAGATCCACTATCTCGGCAGGTGAACATCAGAGTATATCTTAAGCTCGAATCCCTGCAGCCCGGAGGTTCTTTTAAGTTCCGTGGAGCAAATAATGCAGTCGCCATGCTGACCCCTAAGGAAAGAGAAAAGGGTGTGGTGGCGGCGTCCTCTGGTAATCATGGCATAGCCCTGGCCCTGGCGGCCTCCCTGGTTGGGATCAAGGCAACGATAGTCCTCCCAGACAATGCTCCGCAAGTAAAGGTCGAGAGGATCAAGAAGGCTGGGGCCACAATCCTCCGGCACGGCTCCCATTATGGCTATAGCGAAGAAAAAGCTGCCGAGTTAGGTAAAGAAGAATTAGTCCTAATCCACCCCTTCGACGATCCCAGGGTGGTGGCAGGACAGGGGACCATAGGTCTGGAGATAGACGAGGACGCACCCTCGGACTTGGAAGCCGTCCTTGTTCCAGTAGGGGGAGGAGGACTGATCTCAGGCATAGCCCTGGGCTTGAAATACACCCGGCCCCAGGTAGAGGTTATTGGCGTGGAGTCCTATGCAGCCCCTACTCTCACCGAGGCACTGAAGGCTAAGAAACCCGTGCCGATTATGCCACTGCCCACCTGTGCCGATAGCCTGTCCCCTCGCTATACCGGCGATATCTCATTTGAGGTGGCTACCGATCGAATCAGGCAGGTGATTCTCCTTACCGAGGAGGAGCTGATCGAGGGAGTCCGTTACTGCCTGGAAGAACTTCACCTGGTTGTGGAGCCTGCGGGGGCAGCAGGGATATCCGCCCTCTTGGCCGGGAAGGTCAGGATAAAGAGCGGACCAGTCTGCGTTGTGGTAAGCGGATCGAACTTGGATAAGAAGTATTTCAAGGAAGCATTAGGACTGTAGTGGAATGGCCAGAAGATTCAAAACTCTTTTGAATCTAATGAGATACTTGGATAACATTGTGAGCTTCTTTGTGCCAGATCATCTGGAGCATTGAATTTTTTTTGAGTGTAGAACTGTGGCAGATTTCGATAACACCCGTTCTTTTCAATTTAAGCCTGATTTTGACAAGTGTTTGGCGCGAATTTATGCCTGGTATGGACAGCGCATTATTGACCGGCCACCGGTGCGTTTTCTCCACCACAATATTGAATACGAGAAACGTCGTGCAGTGAAGGGGCCCTGGAAAACATCTGAAGAACGATGGCTCGATGTCGACTTCCAAGTTCAGACATTCATTGACTCCTTAGAAACAACAGAGTTTCTTGGTGAAACATTTCCTGTCTACTGGCCGAATTTGAGTTCGTTGGCCTACAATCTTTTTTTGGGGCAGCCAGCTGTTTTTGATGATGTAACAGCCTGGACTCATCCCTGTATTGATGATTTAGAGGATCTTCCCGCGTTAAAGATTCAATGGGACGGCAAGTATTTCAAAGCTGTTGAAGCTATGACTCGACGTGCACTGGAGCTCGCGGAAGGAAAATTCATGGTTGGCCATACGGAAATGTACGCGGGCATCGATTGCACTGCAATGTTAAGGGGAACAGAGAAACTCTGTTTGGATTTGATTCTCCGGTCCGAACCGCTTAAGCATCTGATTGACTTGGTTTTTAAAGAATTTCCGCAGGTATATGATCATTTTGATAGGATTCTAAAGGAGCATAACCAATTTTCCGCAACATGGATGAATCTTCCAAGTTTCGAGACGTTCAATGTATTGGCTTGTGACTTTGCGACCAACATTTCACCTGTGCATTTTAAGGAATTCTGTATGCCGATTATTCGGAAGGAAGCGAAACTTTTCAAGCACAATGTGTTTCATCTGGATGGCCCGGGAGTAGCCAGACACATTGACGCCATCCTTACCCTGCCTAACCTGCAGGCCATAAACTGGGTGCAAGGGTATGGTATCAATGAGCCGATAATGCAGTGGCTTCCATTAATCAAGAAAATCCAGGAAGCCGGCAAAAGCGTTATCGTGGACCTTAAGATGCATGAGCTTGACGAATTCATAAAGAAAGTTGATCCCACAGGGATCATGCTTTGGATTCCTGCGGAACCGAGCGAACAAGAGGATATATTGGAACGAGTCAGCAAATGGTAAAATGTACGTTTAACTTCGAAATGGATCGTTCAGTATGAGCAAGAAAAAGATTTCTGAAAAAGATTCAAACTTAGCAAATTGACTTGACCCCCTAATCTTGTTCCAGCCCCTATGGTAGGATTTTAAGAATAGGGCTTTATTATCTCCAGACCAATGTCGCCCCGCAGATTAAAAAGTTGGGGATCCTGCCGCCGAATGAGGTCTATATCAAGCCACCCGATCAGGAAGAGATTATATGGGGTCTGGAGGATATCTCTCCGGCAAAGGAGGAGAAAAAGGGGGAAGAGAAGTCATTTTATGCGCCCAAAAAGGCTGAGAGGAAAGGTTACCAGACTGTAACCTGGAAAGCCACCGATGAGAACCAAGACGATCTGAGTTATTCTCTTTATATAATGAAATAGGGTGAGACGTCTTGGCGCCTGCTGAAGGACGGGCTCGCCGATTCCCTTTTTGCCTTTGATACGCTGACTTTTACCAACGGCAGCTATTTTATTAAGCTTGAAGCTTCAGACCTGCCCTCCAATCCGGCGGGCCTGGAGCTCAAGACTGAGAAAACGAGCCAGCCCTTGGTCATCGACCATTCCCTGCCTGTTATCTCGGCTTTTTCTGCGGTCAAAGAGAGAAGCGGACTGACCGTGACCTTTCAAGCTGAGGACTCTTTTTCCTCGATCGAAAAGGTCGAATATCTCGTCCCGAGTTTGACACGGCTAGTCAAGCAAAAGGCTCGTAACTCGCAGTAATCAAAAAGGATGCGGCATTTTTCTGGGAAGGGGTCTTGTATCTAGGTTTTTGGGAGGATTATTCCACGGCCAGGACCGAGGGCAGCGGATCTATTTTGAGTGTCTTCAATAAGTTACGAGCATGAAGGCTGCCTGGAGAGGTCTGATACACCGTTCCGTGAGGCGCCAACAATTGACCAATCTTTATCGACCGCAATTCCTCCCGGAGACATGGCCAAGTGTCCCCGCACTCATGCTCCGCGACCCGCTCCAGAAGAAGAGAAAGGACGCAGAGGAACACATGAGAGCGGATACGATCCGTGTTCCGGTGGAAGACCGGCCGGATCTTGATCGTCGATTTCATCGTCCGCCACGCTTCTTCCACACGAATGAGCTGTTTGTAGGCCAGAGCCAAGTCCTCGGGAGAAAGGCTGTCATCGTTGCTGTGGATGACCCACATGCCGTCGCGGCGCAACATGGCCGGATTAGCCTCGCTCACCATCCCCGCATCCGCCACGAAAATACAGCGATTAAGGCGCCGGCCCCGAAGGTCCGTCTTGATTTGCTCAATCGTCGTCACGTCCGTGGTGTTCCCCGGAAAGACCCACGACTTCACAGGATACCCATCTCTCGTTACGGCCATCCCGACCACGATCTGGGGAGCGTCCGAGCGGCCGTTCTTCGAATAACCTCGCCTTCGAAGCTCTTCATCTTCATCGTTCGTCTCAAAGTGGACGCTCGTCGTATCGTAGGAGACAAGATCCACATCCATGTTCAAAAGGTCCGCCAGTCGCCGGTACAACGCTTCTTCGATCTCCTTTTTATGGTCTTCGAGAAAATCCATGGCCCGGTACAGATGATAGAGGTTCATCGTCTTTCCTTCAGGAAAGTAAATGTCCTCCAGCCAGCGCTCATAACATCCGAGCTTCGACCGGGGCGCCGGACACCGGTTAGCGACCATGGCAAAGATCGCGCGTTCCAACGGCGCCGTCCGGTCTTCTTCTCTCGCTGCGTCTTCGATGATTTTTCTTATCCCCAAGCTCTCCCAAAGTTTCTCATTGAATATCAGCCACTTAGGATTTAATGGGGGCTTAAGAAATGCCTATGCGTGTCAAACTCGGGTCTAGAGTAAGGTTTTTAAATGGCTTGACAGGCATAATTCCCGGGCCCGGCCCGGGCGCTGACGCCCCGGACCGGCTGCCCGGATTTTTTTTCATCCCAGAACATAACCAGATCAGGAACGGTCGTTCGGAGCCGTTCCGCCGTCAACGGACGTCGATATGGAAGGCTCTCCCGCGTTCGGTGGCGAATTCGACGGTCCCGTTTCCGGAGTCTTTGACCGGGACCGGCTTTCCGTCGCTCATGACCTGGACGGGGACTCCGGCCCGGAGGCGGCAGGGTTTCCCGAGACTCGAACGGATCGAGGCGCTCTCCAGTCTTCCGTCTTTCCAGGCGAGGTCCACCTCAAAACCGCCGCGGGCCCGGAGACCGCAGGCGGACCCGGTCGGCCAAGCCTTCGGCAGGGCGGGCAAAAGGCAGACCTCTCCGGCGTGGGACTGTAAGAGCATCTCAGCGATCGCGGCCGACATCCCGAAGTTCCCATCAACCTGGAAGGGAGGAGCGGAATCGAAGAGATTGGGATAGGTCCCGCCCTTCGCGGAGACGGCCGAAGAGACCTCCACCGGGTCGAGTTGGTTCCGTAGGAGCGCATAGGCGTGGTCTCCGTCGAGAAGTCTCGCCCACAAAGCCGCCTTCCAAGCAAGAGACCAGCCCGTGCCGCCGTCGCCGCGCTGGACGAGAGATGTCCGTGCCGCCCGGGCGAGCCCCGGAGTCCCCTCCGGAATGATCTGGTTCGATGGATATAGGGAATAGAGGTGGGAAACGTGGCGGTGCTGGTCGTCAGGCGAATCCCAATCTTCGAGCCACTCCTGGAGCTGGCCGTGTTTGCCGATCTGCAGGGGTGCAAGCCTCGCTCTCACCTTCTCCCATTGCTTACGGATATCCTTGTCCACACCCAAAGCCGCTGAAGCCCGGATACAGCCGTCGAAAAGATCCCGGAGGAGTTCCATGTCGATCGATGGGCCAGCCGCGATCGTGGCGAAGACCTTCACGCGCCGGACCTCGTCCGCAAAGTTCGCGTTCCCGTCGTAGTGGGGCCAGTTCTCCGGGGAGCTCGAAGGGCAGGTGACGAGCCAGCCATGATTCGGATCCTCGACGAGCGTGTCCAGGAAGAACCGGGCCGCGCCTTTGAGGATAGGATAGATCCTTTTCAGATAGTTCTTGTCCTCGTCGAACCGATAATGTTCATACAACTGGGCAGCGATCCAGGCCCCTCCGCAAGGCCACGTCCCGACATAAGGCCCGTTGACGGGCGCTGCGGCCAGCCAGATGTCCGTGTTGTGGTGGAGCATCCAGCCGTTTGCACCGTAGTGGACTCTAGCGATCTTTGTCCCGGACTCGGCCAGTCCCCCCGCAAGATCCACGAACGGCTCGAAACACTCGGCCAGGTTGCAGACGTCCGCAGGCCAATAGTTCATCTCCAGGTTGATGTTGGTGGTAAATTTGCTACCCCAGGCCGGGTTCATGGTGTCGTTCCAAAGCCCTTGGAGGTTGGCCGGCTGGTCGCCGGGTCTGGAGCTCGAAATGAGGAGGTAGCGGCCGAACTGGAAGACGAGGGCCGCAAGCTGCGGGTCGTCCGCTTTAGAGAAGGCCTTCACCCGCTCGTCGGTGGGAAGGCCTTCGGCATCGCTCCGGCCGAGATCGATCCGGACGCGGCGAAAAAGCCTCCGGTGCTCGGCCACATGGTCGCTCCGGAGCCGGTCGTAGGTTTTACCGTCGACCGCCTTCATGGCCTCCATAATCCGTGCTTTCGGATCGGCTGAGAGATCCTTATAATTCACGAAGTTCGTGGCTGCGGCCAGGATGAGTGTGGCGGCGTCCGCTTCGGTCACGAAAAGGCCGTCCCCGTCGACCCCAACCGTGCCGCCTTCGGCGACCGCCTTGAGCCGGGCCTGGTATTCGACACGGCCCCCGATCCCGAGGTAGGTTGCGGTCCGGCCGCGCAGGACCAGGGTGTCCGGGGCGTCGGCATTGGTCCCGAAGAGCTCATCGGAGGGACTGGCGGCCGGCTTCCCGTCGATCTCCGTGATCGCCGCGTAGGTGTCATCCATCGACAGTTCGTTCTTCCGGCCGGTCAGCCCGGCCCGGAATGAAACCTTCCCGGGTTTATCGGCGGTCAGACGGACGATGATGACCTGGTCGATGGGGCTCGAGAAGACCTCCCGCCTGTAAGACACGTTTCCGATCGTATAGCTCACACCCGCAATAGCGGTGTCCAGGTCGAGTTCGCGT
>Ga0315284_10003146_pt1 | contig 23475 bp, 31 predicted proteins | sample YL17G09_16_MG_FD_203696 | JGI IMG/M metagenome (GOLD analysis project Ga0315284, IMG submission 203696) | Sediment microbial communities from Yellowstone Lake, YNP, Wyoming, USA - YL17G09_16 | ecosystem: Environmental > Aquatic > Freshwater > Lake > Sediment | place: USA: Wyoming | collected...
GAATAAGCAGTTTTAATATTGTCTCTAAATTGTATATTTTTCAAATCTTCATCTGTTGTTGTATATTGCCCGCCCACAATTCTTCCCGTATAAAAGTGTTGTTCTCCATCATATTCTATGAGAAGATTTTTATTTGGAATATAGAAGTCAAATTTTAATCTATGGTTTGTTTTTGGATTTAAACAATCCGGAAAGGATTTTTGATGAATATATTCTATATTTCTATTTGTTAACCATTTCATTATTTCTTGCTCACCACGAGAAATACAACATTTTGGGCATCCATTCTTGGAATCTATATGTTCGGTTGGAGTTTGTTTAAATGCTCCGTGTTTTTTACATAAAATTTCAATTTTAGTAGAATTATTTTTATAGTCAACGCACGAATAGTCATATAATAATCCATGAATTTTTATTGCTTTTTTAATAAATTCAGTAGTGGTTAGTTGTTTATTATTAGAACATTGCGAACATCCATATCCAGACAAATGATCATTTGCAGTTTGGAAAAATATTCCATGGATAGAACATATTATGCCAAGTTTGTGATGACTATCAATATATTCTGAATGACTATAATTGTATAATAATCCATGAATTTTTATTGCTTTTTTAATAAATTCGTCTGTTGTTAACCGTTTGCGATCATCACTACATTTTTTACATCCTTGTCCTTGTAAATGATTTGATGGCGTTTGTAAAAATTTTCCATGAATAGGGCATATTATAACAATTTCTGTTTTAGAATTAATGTAATTAATATTAGAATAATCATATCTATTGCCATGAATCTTATGTGATTTTTCTATAAATAATTCACTCATTTTATCATGTAAGGTTGATTTTCCCAATTACTGCGGTTATTGACTGTTTGTACCCATTTTAATATCGCCGAAAGTATTTTATGTTCCAAATCTTCGGCAAAATCTTTTGGGTCCATATCACCAGATGTTCTCTCTCTATGATAAGAACTTAATATACCCGTTGAAATCAACTGCTCAACAAATCCTTTAACGTCATTTACAAGTGTATTACCTCCAGACAATTGAAGATTTTCACTTAATACATCAACCATACATTCTTTTATTAATTCACGTAATTGTTTTTTATTCATAGATTAATTATAAATATTTGGTGGTTACTCAGGTTCCGTTATAAATAGAAGATTTTTTCATATTATCTATCGCGCACAATAGTCTTAAATTATCCAATGACCAACACTTAATAAAATCATTTAATCATATGGGGCAGGAAGCGGAGAAAGATGTTTTGGAGGTCCATATCGATTTTCATCTTGCCAATCTCTAAATAATAACGAACCAAATAAAAAAGATTCTATTTCTCGTTTTCTAAGCCATGGATTCTCTTGGGCATAGTGAGGTTTGGTATGATTATTTGGTATTTGTTGTGGGTGTAAAGTTCCCCGCAAATTCTGCCAGTGATGAATTACTTCATGAGCAAATGAACGAAGTATATCGGTATCATGTCTATCGGTAATGTAAAGTGTAATGATTTTCTTTTTGTGATCATAATAACCCGTAAAACCAAAGGGATTTTCAGAATTTTTTTTACTGTTTACTAACTTTACCAATGGAAATTCTCTAACCCCAAGTCTATTAATAAGATATGAAAATAATGATGCGAGTTTCTGTTTAAACTCAGGAGTCGTAAGATTATCTGTTTGGTGAGACGAACCACTCATATTATTCTTCCCCACGCGCCTTCAAAGATGCATCAATTCCACGCAATAGTCTCAATTCTTTATCTCCAAGTGTTCCTTTATCAGACTTTTTGGATAACATACCTTTAAGAGATTTCAATTTTTCTGTAGAAACCCTACTACCTTTTGTAGTAGGTTGAGATGGTTCCATTCTATCTCTTGGACCGGGTGCAAACTGATCAGTCTCCAGGTCATGTGGTTCTGGTTGTGATTCTTCATCAACCTTAACCATACCAGCCTTTTCTTTATCCATCTTCCAATGGGTATTAAAAGGTTCGCTGGCAACTGCACTTTCCCATAATCCATTAGATGCTACACGACGTTCACCAAGATTAGCTAGACCTCGCATTTTTTCAAATGGAGCAGAATACTTTTCTTCTACTTTTTCCACTTTGTCTTCTTCCTCTTCTTTCTTACATTCTTCTGCTTTATCTTTTTTTCCAAAACTTCCTTTATTTGCGCAAAATCCACACTTACAACCTGCTTTATGTTTGCTTTCAGTTAAGAATCTATCATGAAGATTTGTGTTCATCAACTTTATATGACGAGCGAAAGTTTCATTTACATCAGGACGAGGTTCATCATATGTATTTTCATCTTCATTTGCATTGCTATATTCCACTCGATTTCTATTGCTTTCTTCAGCAACATCAATATCTATTCCTTTTGGAGCAGCAGATTTCAATTTGAGAGTATCATCGCTATCGGTGGATGCTCCGGTTACTGATTGTGGTTCTTGACCAGCATCCTTTTGAACTTGATGGGGATGAGTGACGGCACCATCAGTGGTCGGATCATCAACAATAGGTGATGTAAGTTGAATAATGTTGGGGTTGGATGGAGTCTTATTTACAAGTTTACTATTCACTGGTTCAACAGGAATTTTCTCATACCCACCAAGACAACTCGGACTAATGTCTCCCAATTGGTCTGCTCCTGAAGGAAGACCGCCGGTGCTACTACCACGAACTGCCACGGCAATTACAGGAGTGGCAATAGCAGTTGGAGACAGCAAAGCATCTTTCAACATTCCCTGTCTTTTAGCCTTCGCTATACCAGTATAATAATGCTTTTGTCCTGGATCTTCAAGATGTTGAGCAGCTGTTTGTCTTGCTTCTTCAGGAGACATTCCATGCTCATCTTTTTCTTCGTCGGACCCCATTTCTAATTCGTCAGGATCAATATCCGGGAATATATTTCTTTCAACGATAGAAGGCTTGATTTGGCCTTCTTTTACACCCATTGCCAGCAGGAGATAATTTTTGTAATTGCTCATATGGTTATAAATATAAACCAGATGTGATTAACTTCCGAGATCTTAATATATATTGAATATCAAATGTACAATATGAAAACCATTTTTACAGAAATTTATAATAAAAACATATGGGGTTCTAAAGAAAGTATAAGTGGACCCGGTTCCGAATTATTACAAACTATAACTCTCCGAGCAGAACTCTCAAAATTCATTGAGAAAAAACAAATTACTAAAATTATTGATGCCCCGTGCGGTGATTTTAATTGGATGAAAGAAATAATTAATAGTCAGATAGATTATTTGGGAATTGATATAATTAACTCCCTCATTGAAAACAATTGTAAAAAATATCCCGAATATAAATTTATAGTTGGAAATCTATTGAATTATCAATTTCCTATGTGCGATTTAATTATTTGTCGAGATTGTCTCGTTCATCTTTCTACCGGAGACATTTTTACTTTTTTCAATAATATTAAGCATTGTAACTTTAAATTTATCGCTTTTACAAATTTTATTGATGCGACGAGGTTAAATACCGATATAAAAACCGGATATTGGAGATTATTAAATTTACAGAAACATCCATTTAATTTCGATGTACCATATTACAATATACTGGAAAATTGTACCGAGTGTGATGGGATTTATACTGATAAGTCACTTTCAATTTACACAAACGAACAGTTTATTAGGTTTATCGAAATGCGGCGCTTTTAGAATATTACTCAGATATTTCAAAGAGTATGGGAAATATGAGATGGAATAAGTCGTTCCTTATTGATTACCAGATGTGCAATTTTTTCCGGGGGCATAGAAATTGGATCTGAAAAATATTTTTTAGATGGACAATATGAATTCCCACGGGAAAAAATAGTATTATATTTATAATCTATAGGGCCAGAAAAAGTAATTGCTTGATTTATCAATTCATCATAAACATGAGACTGAATAGCATTAAAACAGCATCCGTTTCCCCATAAAATTTTATTTACATACTCTGAAACTGGATTGATGGTCATTTTCCATATACTATTATCCCACGAAGCGTCTCCCATGTACAAACAATCCCATCCTTGTGGGACGGCGTTTAAGAATTGTTCCATTTCATCTTCAGAAGCAGTAAATATCCCATCATCTTCCCATATGACAACTTTTTTATATCCATGAAGCCTGGCATTCCAAATACAAGATAAATGCCCCAACATTACAGAAAGTTCGGATTGGGTTAATTTTTCGGTAGGAATAAGTGTATTAGCAGGAGGACTAAGTATCCATTCAAACTCAATTCCACATAACTGTTTTTTAGCAAGTTCGTGTCTATCATAAAAATTATAAACAGTTACACAATAAATATGATCAAAATAATAATTTAATATGTGTTTCATACTCGTCCAACATTTTTCTGGCAATGAGATTATATGATGAATTTCTCGTTTTTATGTCTTCCAGAGTTAATTTAGAAAGATAAAGCTCATATGATTTACATTCCCATAAATGTTGAGAATATGATCTTTCAAAGTTCAATATACCTTCATGCATAGTTTGTATATCTTCCATTCCCCAATTAAGACGAAAAAATGATTCGGGTGGTTCTATATGTATTAGATGTGGATATTTAACAGCAAGTTTAAATGGGGTTTGAACTGATATTTTATTCCAGTCATCTGGATTAAAGTCTATAAACCTATCACGCCACGATTGAAGAAATGAAGCATTCTTTTCCGAAATTATGACCGCATTGCACAATCCAATAATTTGCCCATTCCATATTTCCAATCCCATGACAAATTTTTCGGGAAAAATTAATACTGGATCGAAAGATTTGATACAAATAGTATCCATATCGAGATAAACCCCACCTTCAACAAGAAGTATTTCTACCCTTACAAAATCGGCTTTGTGAGCACAATGTTTAATAATTTTTCCATAAATAGAAGTAGGAGAACTCCTCAGTTTATCCATTTTTGCTATCTGTTTACATCGTTCCCACCATTCATTATTAACTGGCTCATAATAATAATGTATAACTATTTCATAATCTTTATTAGTTACTTTTGCAGACAAAGCGGCGAGATAATGATACAATGAGAATGGCATTTTAGCAAAATCTTCGCTTAATCCAAAAATAAAATGAATAGTTTTAGGTATCATAGAGATTTCCAAATTGAACTTTCACGGATAGATTTTAAAAAGTATTCTCCAGTTACCTTCTCACAAACTCCACTCTCTGTCAAATAATCATGAGTAGATTTTATTAGAGAAACATCTTTAAGTTTTTTAGAGGCTTCTTCAAGACTGGAGAAATAAAATGGATAATTCACTCCAAGATATTCAATAACTGCCGGTAGAGGATTTACCATAACCGGAGTACCTCTCACCATACACTCAACGATACAATTGTTGGCACTCGTGTCATAAAGATCTATAAAAACTATATTCTTTGACAAAAGTTCGTCATATTCATCATTAGACAAATAACGAACATCAATAACAGACCTCTTAATATCATCGGACACTCGGGAGACTCGAATGCTAGATTCTATTTCCTGAATGTTATCTATAAAATTATCCGGCATCCATGTAGTAGGTGTTAATAATCGTATTTTCTGATAAACATTCCGGTCAACATCCAATTGATAAATGGATGACATCTTACGCAACCAGTATCCAATATTAACAATCTTCTTGTTATTAGATTTTATGAATTTATCATAATTAAATTTAGTCTCTGATAGTTCGGTTGGATAATACAAAACTTCAATTGGGATGTTTTTAACTAAACATTTCAAAAAATTGGCGTGATATTCCGAAAAAGCATAAAGACCTTTACACAATGGCAAGCTATCACAAAACTCTTTGCTTTTAATAATAGCATATGGTGTTGCACTATCTGTAAACCAGCTTGGTATATTTGGTGGATTATGAAATACTCCTACCCATGGTTGTCGATATGGAATCAAACGAAGTTGAGAGTTTCTGTTTTTTTCCCAAGCAAATGTTTTATCTATCCAACCATCAAATACCACCGCATCTTCTCGATGATAATCGGAAAGTAAACCAAGAGCATATTTCCATCCCGAACGATAGTGATCATATGTACTCTGTCCTCTAAGATTTATTTTACCATCGTCATGGTTATACTTAATATTTGCAATATGTATATTTTTATTTTTCAACGTTTCGTCCATTTGTTTGGCTCCATACATTGAATATAAGCTGATAAATGTACTATTTCCATTTTCCTCGGTCAATGTGATTCCCTTCAATAAACGAACACCGAGATTACGAGTATCTTTGGTTTTCAAAACATTCGACGGACAAAAAGTGTCAGAAACTAAAATAACTGATGTAGATTTATTTATATTAAAACCTAAATGATGCGATCCATAACCGGAAAATTCAAATGTTTGTTCTAAGTGTTGAGGACAAATTACTCTTAATTTCTTTTCGATTTCACCTTCAAGAATGAAATCAATTTCCATTTTAACCCACTTATCATCAAATATAAATTCACCTCTTCCATCCGACCAAATCATATAACCATCGGAGTTTTTTTCTAAGGGATACCACCCACTTCCCAATCTAACATTACTATTCTTATCCAAACATAGATAGTCTGAATTTAAATTCCAATCATAACAAAGCGAATACCACGTCTCATCTTTTATATTCAGAACCGAACGTTGAGAAATAAGTGAATTTTTTGAAGTATAATACTTGAGTTTAGGTAGAGACCGGCTTCCTATTTGTATGTCAAGCGGACTCCACGCCAACTGGTTGGTTTCAATAAGAGTCTTGAGTGCTGACTTTTTAACCATATATGCATGAGTACACATTGGAGCACAAATAACAACATTATCTGATACTTGGGTTGCATTTTTTATATCCTCACCATAGGATAGTATGTATCCAACATATGCTATTTGCCAATCTTCGGGCAATTCTAATTTAAACTTGGCAAATTTCTCATAGAAGTCATCACAAAGTTTAATATCATCTTCAACAATTAAGAATTCATCTTCTGGTTGATGAAGGAGGATATTCCACAGCGTTAAATGAGAAAGGATACATCCTACTGCTCCTTGAGTGATGAAATATTCTCTTCCTTGTAATATGTCGTAATTGGGAATAGTAGATTTGATGCCAAAGGATTCACCATGAATCCCATCGAAAATCTCAGCTTTCAATCCAACTTGTTCAAAATATTTAATTGCCTCTTCTTTGCGCTTGGGCGTTTCACGAAGAGTAACACAGAATGTCCGAGGTACAGTTGTCATATTCTTATTTATTGTAACCGATTAAGTAAGTTGAAGTCAACTTTTTATAACTTATTTGGGGGTTTATTTGAAATTGTTTTTATGGTTGCTTACCGGCTTCATCTCTTTTCCAAGCACTTCGTTGTCGTTTTGCTTCCCACATTTCTTTCATAACATCACAAATCTGAGAATTTACAACATATTTTTGATCCTTGCATCTGGACATTTCAGCGAAAATTTGTTTTGTTGCTTCAATATTAGGCGTAATCTTGGTTCGAGCGGGAGCATCATTGGGATGTTTATTTTCAGTCATATTATCTACCATACTTTTATCTGTAATATTAAGCATGTGAAGTCCGGAATAGAATTTTGGATTCTTTTTTAAATTCTTTAATACTTCTTGTTTTGCCGCAAATTTATCCTTCTTAATCTGTTGGCCCATAGTATATTTTATTCCTGTTACTATTTCATCGGGCGTAGGAGTATCTTTTTTAGAAAAAAGAGTATTAACATCTTTTTCCAGCTCGTTTCTTTTCGGAGCACTTTTCGTTGTATTACTATTGTTTCCTATAGATTTATTTCGATTACTACTGTTAAACGCTCCTGGATTTTGAGATATATCTGGTGATGCGGGAGTTCCATATGTTGGACCATAGCTTACTGTTCCATTAGTACCGGCGACTCCTCCTTCGAACGAATTTTCTTTTATTTTATTCATAATATGGATTTAATTCTCCTTTACGAGAACATTGATAACAACTTCTATTTTGTTGTATTGCCCGCGACAGTCCATCTTTACGAGCATAAAGTATCTCCCGCTTACATTTGGGGCACAATCTTAAAAATACTTTATTATCACTCATATATTATAAATATTAGTTACTTGTAACAAAACACCAATTGTCTTTTACCATACTTCATAACATATATTTATTCTTCATTTATAATATTATTTATCCACTTTATGCTATTATCTATGACCGTATTGGTTATTGTATTGTTTGCTACTTTTGCCGTCGCTACTTCGTCCAATATGGCCTTGAAAAACGCAGTATCATTTTCTATTTTTATCATAAAATCCGCCATCAACTCTACGGTATCAAATGTATAAACACCTTGAATGCTATCTAACCATACATTATTATAATCATCAGTCAACATTAAAACCGGAGTGCTACAATATATTGAATTACAAACGGAATTTGAAACATAATCCGAAGATTTTATATGTATGGTTGCCTTCGACTGGGGCATATAAAACTTACTTTCAACATCAAATCCCCACATATATTGACCATCTAATGGATAAAATCCATAATTAACAAGAGTTATTCCGTGGAGTTTAATTATATCATGTAAACGTTCAAACCTCAAATATGAATTTTTAAAACCAGCAACATAATTTCTTATGTATGAATAAAAATTCTTTCTTTGATTAATATGAAATTCTTTATATTCATAATTAAACATTTTCGGAATAAAAATAGAATTTTTACAGTTATAATGTTCCAAGTATTTTCTGGAATGTGAAATTATATTTGATGTTATTGTAGGAGGAAGGTTTCCGTGTAGGTGTATAACTTTTTTGTAATCTTTACTTTTTATTATACTATCCAACTTAACAAAAATATCACTCGAATAACAAATTATAATGGTGTTTTTATCAATTATTTTTTCCAGTTCTTCTATTGTTGGTATTATTTTGATATTTTCTTCATTATCGAAATTATATGGTAAGCATCCTAAGTTCGAATCAATACACCCATAAAAATTTATGTCTAATGGGATTGTTCTTGCCCACTGGTGTAGAGCGCAGAGTACATCACCATGCACATGTAAATAAACAATTTTAATCATATCTACGAAATGAAATAAAAAGCTGAGTTGTGTTCATTTGGGTCTCCTTCGGCCGAATAAGGTATAATTGTGCATTCCCTCATAAATTTATTGGGTATAAGACCTTGTTCTTCTAAAATAGTCCAATTACTTCGATTTCCTTTATCATCATTATATCTGCGACCAGTAACAAATAAAAAGTTTGTCATGGTTTTGAAATCTTTACAATATTTGGCCAAAGCATCTTCATAGATATGTTGAAGTACAAGACTACATATTATCTTATCAAATTTATGATGTACAAGTTGATTCCAATCCGAAACAAACCAAAGATTATTTGGGATAATTCCATTATAATGAATCGCTGCATATTCGGGAATCCGAGAAATCATTTGATCGCTGTCATATCCTACGACTGTCCAGTTTTTATGATTAATTGCAAATCCAAATGAATTCCTACCTACTCCACAACCAAAATCGAGAATAGTAATCGGAATATCATTATTTCCAAAAAGTTTATATATCCATTCATCTGGTCTTGCTTCAATAGCAGTACGCCCAGTTACTATTAGATCTACAACTGTATCCAAACTTAGTTCGTTTATTTTAGTCCATCCTTCTGCAAATGTATCTTTCATAAATCTAATATATTTTTACCATCATATTGGCAACATACACCGTCACATTTATATTCATCTGGAGCTTTATAAAACTGCATATTATATTGGTTCGCAAGACGAAATAATTGCTTGCAGCTATATATGGTCGAATCTTTAAATTTCAAACATAATTGTCTAAACTCTTCTATAAAAGCAATATCATTTACTTTAATTATGGCATGTAGTTGAGTTGAAGTAAAACAGGAATATTTCTTTTTAAAAGCTTCAAATGCCACAAATTCCCAAGAACGTTGTATTTCCAATTGTTCTTCTATGGAAAAGACATGATGCCCCAAATACCACCAACACAGAAATAATGATCCTCCACAATATGCTTTATCACTAAAATCTCTAAAATGAAGATGATACATCTCCGGAATCTTTTTTACTTTGTAAGGAATATGAATAATATATGGATGATTTCCTAAGAAACTATTACACCACACATTTGCCTTATCCATTTTCTGTAGTAACGGCCATCCATATCTTTCCGGGGTTTCCCGCATTCTGAGAAATGATTGATCCATATCATGTTGAGTATATCCAGAGCTCTTATCGGGACAATATGCATTCCCAATGTGACTATCACCCAAATGATGCGCTAACTGGTATGAAAATATATGTGTAAATCCTTCCGATTCACATATATCAATCTCTTTATGCATATTTTTCAAGAAGTAATCGGGCAATCTCCAATCCGAATCTAACCATATCGCCCAGTCTCCGTCTGGAACGTCACTATAATGACTCCTAAACAAATCTTCGGTTTCACACATATGATAGTATCTTCCATAATTGGATATGGTTAAATTTGGAAATTTGTTTGTCAAACCCACAAACTTAATTGAATTTTCATCTGGACCAAGATTAACTAATCGTATAGTTTCAAAATATTTGTGGGAACACATCAATGTATTTCGTACTATATTAAACCTATCTTCGGCACCATAATTAATTCGCAGATGTACTTTTTTCATATGTAAAGAATATCCTTAATAAAATCATTGACAAAAATGGAATATGCCCCGTGGTTTATAATAGTTGAAAACCTATTGATGGTAAGCTCTGTATCAACTAGAATATGCTTAATGTTTTCATTTACCTTGGCAGTCTCTATAACCAAACAATAGATTAAGAAAATACCCCGGCCGTATTTCTTAAAATCATTTTCATCCATGAACTTTTTTAACTGTGCGTCGGAGATATTTGGATCTAAAATCATTATATTTATCAAGGTAGATGCCCATTTACCTTTCAAATTGTCTTTTATCTTATTATTATCATCATATGTTTTCGATTGCCAGCTATTAATAGAAAATAATGGAGGAGTTAAAGTTACAACTTGTCCAGCAGGCATACCTTTAAGAATGTTATCCTTTACAAAATCGAATATCTCTTTCATAGTTATGTTCCATTTAAATACTTACAATGTTTTGAAAAATTCCTTCTACTTGATCAATATAAATATTATTAATTTTTAACAAATCTTCTGGAAAAATATCCAATGATATTTTATCGAAATCACGCGCTATATAATCTTCTTTTTCGAAATGATACCCAATCTCTCCAATATTCAAAACTCTATTTACAAGTGTAGATAAATATCTTAAGTTATTCACTCGCATTGCTACATTAGTAACACTATCTTGACTGCTTGTCAAATAAGACATAGTAGTTTTTATTTTAATTATATCTAATAAATTATAATTCGTCCTGGAAATTTTTTTTTGTAACCATTGTAAAACACCATCATGATTTATTGTTCTATAATCATCTCCGGGTGACAAAAAAGTATCAATATATTCTTGCATCATAGGTTTTATAGCTATCCACGTATTCTTAGACATAACATAATTGTTCAAATGAGATAATGTATCGGAAAAATGATTCATATATATAATTTTTTCGGTTAAAGGAAGAAAACATATAGAACAACTATTAATTGCACCTACAGTTTTATCATTTTTCTCAAATAGATCAAACAATCTATTCATATATTGATAATAATATGGAGATGGAACAATGTCGTCTTCAAAAAAAATTAATCTATTAAAATTTAATTTATCAAACATCATTTCGCGCATATAATGAATGTGCCTTGCTATACACAAATTTTTTGTTTGATAAAATGTTTTTATAACACATTGATATTTTTCAATTATAGTTATATTTTTTTCTCGGGTTGTATCATCAACTCCATCACAAAATACATACACAGGAATTTTTTCATCTTCTATTTTATAAAAATTAGAAATAGCCTGTAAACATTTATCTAAATAAACGGGTCTATTATAAGTACAAATAGCCACCGGACAATTCCACTTGTTGTTTATCATATCAACATTACGAAAATATTGTTCTCCATCATATTCTACCAATAAATTTTTAGACGGCACATAAAAATCAAACGGTTATTGTTTTTCATAATATTCTCTCATTAAAGCTATGGCATGATCAATATTTGGATATGCCCACATCTGTTCTTCAGTATAATTAGATGAAAAAGAGGCCATTCCAATTACAGGACCAATTTTACAATCAACCAATCCTTTATAAGTAATTCCCAAAAAATCCAAAGGACCACTATAATTAGTACATATTATTTTTTTCCCATAATTGAAAGCATCAAATATGGTCAATCCAAATCCCTCCGCCTTTGTAAGAGCAATATAACAATCCCCAATCGAATGGAGAGCAAGAATTTCGTTGTTTGTCATATGGTCAAATAAACCTATAACGGGCGGATGATTAGGATATTTTTTCAACTCATCCATTATTGTACTTTCACATTTCTTCTTATTCCCCGAAGAATAATTCCTAAGATGAACCTTCAAAATTAATCGCACTGGGTCTTTTTGTTTGAATGCTTCGCAGAACGCCTGGATAGTATCCTCAATACCTTTACGTATATTTAATTCCCCGATTGTATAGAAAGTAAATATCTTATCCTTAGATATACGATTACCATCAGTTGTATCAATTATTCTTACTGTTTCTGGGTTGGGTAAAGGCTTTGGCAAAAAGATATGAGGTACTACACGAATTGGCTTTGTAACGCCGGATTCTCGAAAAGACAATTCATTATATGTAGATGGGCACCATACTTCATTGACATAGCCATTGATAGATTTTACCCAGTCTTTGGGAAGTTTGTTCGTCTCCCAAGTGCAATACCCATTAACTATCTTATTAGAAAATAGTTTTGTTTTTTCTTCCCAGAACCCAGGCCATAAGTCGGGAGTACTGTGCATAATCACCATTTCAATAGTATTGATTGGTTTGTTAATTAGAGATTTAATGACTACATCATATATATCATCGTCGCTGAGTTCGGAATTATCAAAATAGAGTGGTTCCCATGTAACTGGGATTCCATTAGCAAAATAATAGTATAAATACCCTCTTGCAGCTGAAGCATATCCGCTGGTGCCGTATTGGCCAATGTAGAGCAATCCTTTAATAGGAATATTTGGGATAACCGATATTATAGCCGGAACAAAACTCTTGTCACTCATATTACTAATAACAAACAAAAATGCCTGGTAAATTGTAGCCAGTCGCATAGTCTTGTTTAATTTGTTGATAGTGTTTTATGATTTTATTATACAATATGCAAAAGTCCAGTGGGCAAGGCGCAGACGTTGGTTGCGTTGATACAAACTCCTTGACCGCCATAGGCGGAGGAAAAAGTTGTCAGATAGTTGGCATTTCTATTTCCGTCCATTGTTGCCTTTCCAATTTCTATTTGCATTGCCATCTTAACCATATCTTCAATCGTCGGTGTAAGTTCATAATCTACATATTCTATAGGTATTTCCAATTCTTTACTAATTTTGATTTCCGCTTGCACTCCGATAGAAGTTTCCCACCCAGGCAATCTCAAAACGATAATATCATCACAACACTCAATCATAACTCGATCATAACCCTCCCAATATAACCAATAACAAGGTAACACGCCAGCTTCGGCAATTGGATGAGTATGACTAATCGGACTGAATAAATAACGTCCCTCTGCCATTAGTTTAGCTGCATACTTATTGATTAGCATAAACCTAGCAACTCTAATGTGATGCTCTTTATGACTATACGGTGCAGCCAAGTATGTTAAACGATTGCTCATATGTCCCCATTCTCTATTATTTTTTCATCTTCAAGTTTAGAGAGTTGTCGTCGGTAAAATTCTTGCTTCACACATTCAAGAACCCCCACCATATTGTTTCCCAATGTATAGGAAGGAGATTTTCTGAAAATATCCCATACAATCTTGGATATAATATAGTTAAGTTCGCCGATAGTTACATTACTAAACCCATGATCCGTCAATGTATCAATTAATTCTTCGATATGATCGTCGAATTTCTCTCGTTTTTCTGCTTTAATATAGGGCATAAATTATCTATATTCTGGTTTTAGTAATTTAAATTTATCATTGGAAATTTTTACTATTCCATCGTCAATGGCTTTGATAGTATCGATAGCATCTTCTAATGAATTATAAATATATTTATGTGGAAGTACTCCGAATAACCAAAGTGGGCATACTTTTTTTCCCAACGGATCATCTATTACAAGGAATATAGTTTTTTTCTCTCTTATAAGAGTCGTGATTTCTTCGGCGCTTCCCCACGAAGCTATATTTGGTTTTATAACCGCTACAAACCAATCACAAACGTCACAAAGACGAAGATCATATCCTCGCACTGCTTTCATTCGAGCGGAAACTAAATCATATTGTTCTGTTTCTCTCCAATGTAACATTTCCGCGCGGGCAGCCTCATCTTCGGGGACATCATTAAGAAATGGTTTATGATACGGATCATAAAATTTTATTCCACGCCCGGATAATTTTTCTTTTATTTCGTTTCTCCATCCTTCACCATTCAAATATTCCATTGGTCCTATCAGGTACGATCTAGTTCCCCGCAGAACATTTTTAGTTTTTGATATTTTCTTCAGTAACATTTCCGCGCGGGCAGCCTCATCTTCGGGGACATCATTAAGAAATGGTTTATGATGCGGATCATAAAATTTTATTCCCCGCAGAACACTTTTAGTTCTTGATATTTTCTTCATTATTGAGCAGGGTTTCCGTCTCGATCAACTATCAAATATCGATCGACAAGATTAAAACGAACCGCAAATTCTTTTATTTCCTTTCGTTCAAAGAGAGGCATATAATTTACTTTGAGTTCGATTGTGGGTTCTCCATTAGTTGGAAATTTATCATAAATCGTTGCATCACGGAACCATTCTTTCTTTCCGAACGTATTAACTGCTTCTGCTAAAATTTTCAGTTTTTCTTGTCTTGACATTGCCATAATTTCTCCATTTCTCGTTTTCTTTATTTAAAGCCTCGATATTTCTTTTTAACCCCAAGTTGAGTTCTTTTATTTTTAACTCGTATCCTTCTATGTTATTTTTATAGGCAGTTCTATAATCTACAATACCACTCATATTTTCCTATTGTTGTTTTGTGTGACTCATAATATACTTTTAAGCAATTGTTCATCCGGTACGTCATCCGGTACACCCGGTTTGCCCGACATACTCCGATGCGACCAACCACCTTCCTCACGAATAATAAGTACTGATTGCCGGTCGGTTGCTCGTTCCCATGTGCAAAGCGAGTCATTGAGTCTTATAAGTGCTTTATTCACTTCTTTATCTGGATGTTCTGCCCACATATGTTCTTATTGTTGTTTCTTGTAACTATATCACTTGACCAGCAACAGGTCAACTTTTTATAAAACGTTTCAAAGTTTTTAAACTGATCTTTACACTTTTCTTTTCGCTTATGTCACTTATCAGTAGATAATCAGAATCATCTAATTCAAGAAGTTCGTCAAGTTCAGATACTTTCATATCCCGCGCCGGATGATACCACCTTCTTTTTACCGGAATTTTATCACATTGTTCACGTATTATTTTCATATTATATCCTATTTAAAACTAACAGTAATTTATGCATTGCGGCTACGAAAGTAATTTCCCGTTCAAATACAAGAGCCGATTGATAAACCGCTTCCGCCAGATTGAGAATAACTTCCGGGGCCTTGTTTCCGGCGTAGTCATTCACATGATCAAATAAATACTTATAGACTTCGTCATAGTTAGAGAAAGATGCATCCGCAACTAATTGTCGAATTTCCGCGAATATTCCGGCTTTAGTTGGAGTCTTAAGAAGTTCAATGAGTTTCGTCTTATAGTCTTGGTCTGCCGTATTGGCCTTAGCAATCTTCAATTGCCCATTGATAGATGATTGTTGAGCAAAGTTAATAATCTTTCTCAAGTCGGGAAAGTAACTTGCCACAATAAATGCTACATCTTTTTTATCATAAGTAACGAATTCTTTATCCAGAATTTTGAGAAGATGCGCCATCGCTTCTCCCTTGGAGGGAGGCTTAATTTCAAAACTCTGACAGCGAGATTTAATTGCGGATGTAATCTTCTCTTGATGATTGCAGGTCAAAATGAACCTTGTAGAATGAGAATAAGACTCCATTAAATTACGCAGAATACCTTGAGCATCAGGAGTAAGACGATCTGCCTCATCAAGAAACATAATCTTGAGCGGTTGCATTCCCATAGTAACACAAAAATCCTGAACTTTGTTCCGAATATCATCGACCCCATTCTCGTCCGATGCATTGATAATCAGACTGTCACAAGGAATAAGACTGGTGAGCATCTTACCAATAGAAGTTTTGCCCGTGCCAGGACTGCTAAAGAACAAAAGGTGAGGGATGTCCTTCTTCTGAAGCCACAATTGAAGAGTTTCTTTTACGGCAACGTTCCCAATAAAATCTTCAAATTTGCGAGGTCTATATTTTTCTACCCACAGTCCATGATCTGAAACCTCGGGTATTTTTTCCATTTCAAATTCAAAACCGTTAATATTCATATGTTTTATTTTAGTTTAAATTCTATCGTTTTCGAGAAATTAACTATTCCCGTTCCACTAAAATGTCCATATTTTGATACATCTATCTTAGTGTACTCAGTTCCCAATTTTTCCCAATCCCGCTTCTTAACTAAATCGTATGTATAATCATCCAGAATTAGAAATCCATCCCATTTTACATATCTGAGATACCGACACCACTTGATAAATGTATTACCGTAATGTGGTATGTCATATAACATACAACGTGATTCTAACAATTCATTGTGGAACATTGTAAAATCTCCAATGATATACCTACAATTTAAGATGGGGGTGTAGTCTCGTTGAATTATATCGAATGACACCACCTTGTTTCGTTGGTTAAATCCCATTGCCAATGCCGAATCACCCGAACTTGTTCCTATATCCACGAATAACGTGTCATTGAATTGAGTCGAGATGTAGCATAACAAACGATAATGTTCTTGTCCACATAAATCGAAGAAATATGGTGCAATGGGCTTACACACGGATAAGTCCATTGCATTTATAACATAGGTATCCAACGTGATAATCATTAAGCGGGGGTATTGGCGACAGAAGTCACCGATGTAACTGCGTCAGTAACAACTGTCTTGCTGGGGCGCTTCTTAGTTCCACCGTGAAGTGAACGTGCCTGTGGTTTGCTGTTGGGCGTGGTAGTAAGAATATCAACAATCAACTCCTTCTTCGATATAATTGCATTAGCAATATCTACCGCACACGATTTACCTACAGTAGCCGTGATATTAACATCTTCAAATATTATTTCGAGTTCGTGAGTTTGTGCTTCAATGACGGTTCCAAAGATTCGGTCATCACTTGTTTTGTAACTTTTTGCGAATGTAATCATACGTTTCCTTTATTGTTTGCGGTGATAATATTTCCACCTTTACTTAGGTTATCATACCACCAAAGAGGTTGCAAGTTTTTATAATGGCATAATTTTTCTAATTCTTGCTGATTTTTGGCAGAATTTAGTGGTATTATATGATCTATATGCCATCCCAACTTTCCATGATTATTCCATGTCATTTTCGGTTTAAATAAATTTTCCATATGTAATTTAAATTGAGATAGATCACATCCCAATAATTTCATAGTTGTTTCTGATTTAATAAAACATCTTCCTTTACATAAATCTCCTATTCTTGTTCTTAAGAGATGCTTTATCCTAAATAAAATATCACTTTTGTATCTACGCTTAAATCTTTTACATGTGGCAATTATTATTTCGGACTTATTTTTTATGTAATATTGCTTATTGTAAAAATTCCTACGGATTTTATTTTTATCATTCTTCCGCTTAATACGTTTTTTATTCTGTTGATAATAACTGCGTTTTTGCTTGTGAATACGATCTTTATTTTGTTTATTATAATTATGCCTATATTGTTTTAATACATCTTTATGTTTTTCAGCATAATTCCTAAAATATTTTCTGTTTTTTAATTTCCCAATATCTTCGCATTCGTTCTCGTTTGCATTTTTCGTGGTTGCGGTAGTAATAATCCCGTCGCCATTTTCGTTGGGCAATTCTAAGTTGTTCATCGGTTTCATATTTTCTGTTTCTTCCCATAATAGGTTCTCCTATAAATATAAACCAAACGACATAAAAATCCAAACATTTCAACTTTTTTTATTACAAAATTGGTAGTAGGTACAGGTATATTTATTATTTTTGAAATACACCCGAAGAATTCCGGCACTATTAATGGACAGAGTTCCATCAGTAATGTCTTGATTGGCCTTGAAAACTTGATGTACATTTTTTACCGGAAAATTCAGAGCCACATCAATAGTATTCTTGATGGGATCGGTAGGAGGAGTAATACGAATACGATTGGAATTTGCCGTGGTGTATCCAATCACAACCTCAAATTTACCTTTTTTATTCATTCCCACCGAAAATGAAGTAACGTCATTCAAAGCAGTATGGGCACTGATAAACTTGTCCAAGAATTCTTCAGTTAAGGGAATGATGACATGCCATTCTGGCACATCCTGCAAATTTTTAGCCACGGGATCGATAGAAGTTGGGTCTGCTGCTGTACAATAACATTCTATGTCTTGATTAGTCATAGTAAATCCCAAAACTCTGTCTCCAGACTTATTTAGCGTAAAATCTAAATCATCTTCGAAAGGAGACATCATCTTAACAATTTTTTCAGTGTCCCCAATACAGATAACAACATCATCCGTTCCAAAATCCACAAAGTCATTCATAATAACATCTGCAATAAAACTTCGATTATCTGTTGCCGCACGAGTATGCAGTGTCTTGTCTTTGGCGGTGTATTTCCACTTAACCTTGTTGATTTCTCCGCCCAATGTGTAACGCTTAATAAATGTTTCAAGTATCTCTTTATTCATATGAATTTTTCATGATAGTGTGACTATTATACCATATCTCCAATCGGATACAACTTATTATATTCTCTAATTAAATATTACAGTGGGAATAACATTTGTCCATTTGGCAGGATACGATTAATCTTAAAATCATAAACTGCTTTGAAAAATGCTTTTAGTGCGTCGGTATCCGGACTACTGATTTTGTAATTACTCTCGCTAATTCCCGGTTTTCCTTGATGGAATTGAATAATGTCGGTAATAATATCGACAAGAATATCATCGAGAGGAACGCCGGTATCAATTTGGCATACAAGTTCCCCATCTTTGATAATTTCATGCCATTCAGCACCTTCCCGATGATTAGCATCCCAATCAACATCATATCCAAGACCTGTGAAAAAAGCAATCACTTCTTTATCCGTGGACATTTTTTTATTGTTATCACCGAACACCGAACAATTCATCATATTTGTTGTCATAGTTTTACTTTCTATTATAATGGAAGTAATATAGGAAGTTGTTCAGATATATTTCCGACAACTTCTAATGTTCCAGAATCTGTTTCAAAGGCATTGTATCTTATACCCCACGATTTAGCCACACAACTTAATGGATATGATCCCATCATCCAACATTCCAAATTATCAACATATTCATCATCACCATATTTTCCCCACACAACAGTTTCGGTTATAATTTTTGTTACATCCTTTCCTTCATTATCAACACGACCAGTCCAAGCAGTAACTTTTACTATATCTCCTTCATAGATTTCTCTGCCATTTTTATCTTTGAGACCAGTAAACATTTGAATAGTATGTGGTTCGCACCACGCATCTTTACCAAGATGAAACGCAGTACTCTCAATAGAAGTATAATACATTTTCTTTTCTTCTGGATACCAAACTCTAATTTTTATTTCTTTTTCCTCTCTATTCTCTATAATAGGACGCTTTTCTTCAGTTATTCCTAACGCGGCATTCATCGAATTTTCACAAATTTCGGGAAATTCTTCCTGATGACCGTTCAATTTTACATATTTCATATTTATCCTTTCTTATTTGTTAATCATTTCTCAAATCATGTCTTAAAATTCTTCGGAAAAATCAAAAGTTTTAGAAGCCAGTTCCGAACCTCTATTAGGCATTTTCCATCCAATAACACTCCATATTTCTTCTAGCTTACTATGCAATTCTCGGTCGTACAACTTCCTTCGGTCAATATGATTTTGGATAAACTCCAATATTTGATCGGGGTCGGTGTCATCTGCTTTCATTGCTAACGCTTCAATACAAAAATCATTTGGCAATAAATAAACCCATTTGATCTTGGCACTACTTTCTATTCGTTCAAATTGCTTATCCAATTTCCATATTTTAAGGAAATCATTGTAAGATAAAGCTGCTTTTACTTGTGATGGGGAACCTCGAATGAATTGGAATACCCGGCGAGATGGCGGATTATAGTTCAAGTTCCCATCCCGAGATATAAATCTCACCGAACTTGTTTTGGCTAATTCATAAATGGAATATGACCCAAGTGTTTCTTCAAATTTCATGATTCGCTCGTCCAATTTTTCACGATCAACGCCACGAAGAATAGAATCCAGAATGTCAGATGCCAGTTTACGGAAGGCAGCCGGAAAACTGGAGCGAACAGTATCAATCCCCTTGACTTCAAGCTTTCCTTCGTTGCCTTTTTTATCCTTAATGGATTTCTTCTTTTCCATGTCAAAGACCTTGAGCATGGCATAGCGTTTCTTGGCAATCCACATTGCTTTTTTAGCTACTACATCGGGGACAATCTTAATACGATTCTTTTCTGGGGCAACATTGAATACCCTCGGAACCATATAAGTATAGAACCGATTGATTTTATCTGCTATCTCCGTCACCAAATCAATGGTGAATTTGGTCATATCAGGCATCTGAGGCTCAATCTTTGCCAATGGTAATGATGAGACATATAAGGAGTCAGTATCAATATACTTAACAAAATCTTGTTCAGGCATTGCAACTCCTTTTTCCTTAAATTTAATTGCATATGTATCATTTACTACCCGCTCGGCTGAACGAATGATTTCCTGGCCCGAGATTGTAACCGCCTCGGCATTATCGCGGTCATAAAATCGAAAAATGGGAAGCCCCAAAGTCCCATAAACGCTGTTTAAAAAGATTTTCTGTCTCAATTGTCGTCGGTTGTAAAAGTCTGATTGTTCCTTGTTGCCTTCGTCTGAAAATTTCTTTGCCAGTTTTCTATATTCTACTCGTTCATCGAACCATATACTTAATATTTTAGGCACCACTCCTATATTTTCTTCTATGAAAATATTACCATCGGAATTCACGCCCATCTCATGTTTTGTTAGATAAGAATCGAATTCGCTCTTATCACCGAATTCCATTACATTTTTATTAACTTCTATTTTTATCATAATTTTCTGTGTTGAACAATTTGCTTACATAATGTAAGGAAGTCGTTGTCAGAAAAATTTTGTTTCATTTTATTTACATCTTTATGAACCCATTCTATTAAACGTCAAAATTAATAACTTTGCCAATAATTCTTTTAACAGGTTGACGATAAACTACACCATTACTAGAAATAGAAAACGTATAATTAGCAATCATTTTCCGGAAATCATCAGCACTATAAGTTTGATCTCCTATTCTAACCATAGGTATCTCTCCCCGATCAAATGCTAACTTATTCCATCCCTCGATTTTCCCAATTTTGGTCTCACTTGAAATATTCAATGTCATTATAGTACTTGGATACAGAGACGTAATATCTGCGGAATAAATCCAATCATACAATCCTGGAATAGGCTCTTTGACAAATGCTCCTGTGAACCCATCTTCACCACCCCTTTCCATTTCATCATATTCTTCCCGACCACCAACAGGCTTATTCGGAGCAACAAGATGATGCCGACGCAAATACATCAAAATAGCGCCATCAATAAAACGACTAGACATCTGAAACCATTCATAAGGAACATGTCCTTTATGACAGACAGAGCGGGCAAGAAAAATGAAATCATACTTCTTATCTAACTCAACAACCACCATAACATCTGTCAAGTTGTACTCCACATAACGATTAATATCATTCTTATAGAGTTCGGTCAAGCTTCCCTTATATGTCAACTTCTGATGCTTTAATTCTTCATCTTTAGCAACATTGGATAAAGACCACGAAGGTTTCATTACACCAACGAACTTCTTGTACAAATCCATATAATCCAAACAAGAGACACCCGCAATGGTCATACGCTTATTGAACTTATTTTGATAAGCAATTCCGACTGGAGACAAGCGGTATCCCGCATTTTTACCAAGAACAGCGCGAATGCGATTGAAGAGGTAAGGTAAGTCAAACCCATTGGTATTCCATCCTGAGACGATGGTGGGCTTGATTTCATCCCATTTGTTTAGAAATGCTTCCAATAGATTTTCTTCTGATTTGAAAGATCTAGTTTCTACACTGCCCGTATCACTATTAGTCACTTTGCTTTCGACATCCAGAATGTAGGAATAATACTTGTCGGCAAGTTGGTCATAAAGAGCGATAGCAGTCATTGGCTTATCTCCCTTGGAAATGTTTGGGAAACCACCTTCACTGCTTACTTCAATATCAATTATAACAACACGATGATTCTTAGATGGTTCGTCATTATCTGGGTACGCATCGAGTAAACATCTCATCTCCGGATTTAAATCTGACTCGAATAACGACGAATCGCGCTCGTCAAAATTAAAAATCTTTTCTAGCTCATCTCCATAAAGAGATTTATATTCCCCGCCGGGTTTATGTCTAAATGCATATCTTATCGTGGGAAATGAAGTATAACCGCGATCATCATCCCACAAATGAGTTACATTATTTTTCCGATCACAAAATATATTTTGATACACGCTTAATACTTTCTAATTTCTCCCGTTCGGGAATTTGATTCAATCACTTCTTTCGTTACAATCATAACAAATTGCAATCTCGAATCGTATTATACAACACTCTTGCTAGCTGTGGCGAGATTTTATATTTTTCCGTTGCTATTTGAAGCGATCTTGCCATATCACCCGGCTTCTCTGGAAGATTCAAAGTTGCTGATTTCCAATCACATAGAAGTTCGATTAAATCTATTAGATTCATTCTTTCAATACCATCTGCAAAATGTTCTGGATGATGACGATTGTTTTCATAGTGATGTTTCAACGCTACCCCAAGAGATTCTTTGGCTTTATTATATCCATCTGTTCCGAACGGATGCTTTTCAAACTCACCAATTGCAATCGAATATGCCGGGAATTCTACAGAACTAAATTTAGAACAGTCGTGATCATGCCCTCGCAATTTAACTTCATCGGCAATGCGCAGCATATAATTAGCAACACGCCGTCTGTGATTTTGAATTGTATCCATGGTCTTATAATAAGCATCCTTTTCTGCCTGCGAACATT
>Ga0315284_10003147_pt1 | contig 23459 bp, 22 predicted proteins | sample YL17G09_16_MG_FD_203696 | JGI IMG/M metagenome (GOLD analysis project Ga0315284, IMG submission 203696) | Sediment microbial communities from Yellowstone Lake, YNP, Wyoming, USA - YL17G09_16 | ecosystem: Environmental > Aquatic > Freshwater > Lake > Sediment | place: USA: Wyoming | collected...
ATAGATGCTGTTGGAAGAAAAAGGTCTGATGATGGTGAAGGTTCAACTTCTGAGAGAGATAATACTCTTAATGAACTATTAGTTGGATTAGATGGATTCAAAGATACAAATGGAATTTTTATTATTGGTGCTACAAATCGTTTGGATTTATTGGATAAAGCATTAATCCGACCAGGTAGAATTGACAAGTCTATTTATATTGGTTTGCCTAATTCTAAAACGAGAGAATTTGTAATTAATATGCATATTAAAGGAAAGCCATATGATGATACTAGTATTCATATTGATGATTTAGTTGATTTAACTAAAGGTCTGTCTTGTGCTCAAATTGAAAATCTATTGAATGAAGCAATGCTTCTCTCTTTAAGAAATAAAAGAAATATGATGACATATAATGATATTGATACTATTATGAATAGAATTTTGGCTGGTTGGCAATCTTCTGATCATGAATTTACAGAAGAAATGGTTCATCATATTTGTGTTCATGAAATGGGACATGTTATTACTGGTTTGTTATGTAAATATCATTCTAAGATTAAAAAAGTTACTATTAACTTATCTTCTCCCAAATCTCCTGCTTATACGGTTTTTGAAGGAGAAGTTACTAGTATTCATACTCGTCAATCATTATTTGAACATATTATTATTTTATTGGCTGGAAGAATTGCAGAAAATGAAATATTTGGTAGTTCTTTCATTTCAACTGGAGCATCTAATGATTTTGAAGAATCTATCAAGTTAGCTGAAAATATGGTAAAATATTATGGAATGGGAAAAAGCACTATTTATCCTGATAATAGTGAAATGTATAAACAAATGATTGATAAAGATGTATTTGATATTATTAATGATGCTTATCATCAAGCAGAATATATTATTAGAAATTCAAAGGATTTTATTTTAAGAGGTTCTCTCTTATTAAAAGAAAAAAAAGTATTGACATTGAATGAGTTACAACATCTATATCTTTCTTAGATTATAATATATATTATATAAATATATATTATAATGGTTCATCATACTAAAAGAATGCGAATGCGTTCTAATACACATACACATTCAAAATATCATATAAGTAATTTGGATAGAACAATGCATTCATTAGAAAAATGGACGCAACATATGTTTAAAGAATTGGGATGGATGGTTTTAGCAAAATCTTATGGACATTATGATAAAATAAATGCTTATAAACAATCTGCTAAAAAATTACATGAATCTCTTTTATATAAATTAAAACATTCACATGAACCAGATAGAAAAGATGATTTAAAAGTATTGATTAAAGAAGTTGATATATTAATGGCTCACATAGAAAAAGATTTTTAAATTGTGTTCTTTTTTCATTATAAAATAAAGTTACTATACATATTGAATATAATAAAATATATTATTATTATATGACAGATAGAATTGAACGAATAGATAATCAAATAGTTCAAATAAATCGTAGATTAGAAACTCATGAAAGAAAAAAGAGAGAACTTAATAATGAGTTAAAAACTATAAAAGATAAATTGCGTTCAGCAAATACATATGGTTCTAAAAAAGAACTGAAAGATAAATATAATAATGATATAATTAAAAAAACAAATGAAATTGGAAAAGTAGATGCTGATATATTATTAGAACATCATACCTTGAGAGAACTACAAAGAGAGAAACAAGGAACTATAACTCATTTGCGTCAATTAGCAGTTATGCCTGCAAGACCTCGTTCAAAAAGTCGTTCACCTTCAAGAAGTCGTTCACCTTCAAGAAGACATTCTCCTCCAAAGACTCGTTCAAAAAGTCGTTCACCTTCAAGAAGACAATATGTAGTTCCTGATGTAGAAGAAAGTTCATATTCGGGTTTAATGGACCAGTTAGACAATGATGATGATATATCTGGAGGAAAAAGAAGAAGAAAGAAAACAAGAAGAAGAAGAAAAACTAAGAAATATTTTTCTTTGTTCTAGAATGAATATTTGATTTCTTTTTAATAAATCTATATATTTCTTCTCTCTTTTCTAGTAAATGTTCTATTGTATTTTTAAAATAACAACGACATTTACTTTTCATTTTATTTAAATCATCAATACATACCCACTTTATTTCACATTTTTCAAATATTTTTGATTTTTTTATTATTTCTTTATCTAACTTTTCTTCAATGTATTTATGATTATTATTATAATAAATTGGTAACATAGTATCATACGGGTATGGAAATAAAAACATACGATATCCATGTTTATTATCTAGATAATACGAACCTTTAGATAATAAACTCTTTATACTATTCTTATCTCCTAGAAATCCTGTTAATTCTTCTGAACCTTCTCTCATTGCTGTTTGTAAATAAGATTCATTATTATCAGTTCCTCCTCCAAAATCTGACCATCCAGGTGTATCTGCATATCTATTTTCTTTTCCAAATAAAAAATATAATTTTCCTTTATAAATAGTAGTTGGTAATATTCCGGCTCCCATAATATTATATAATAATATAAATATGAATTTTTATGATAATATTGTTCCTCAAAAAATTTTTGTTCCAAATACTTTTTATATTAATCAAAATAAAAAGTTGGACCCATGTCAGTATGAATTTTATAATGAACATGTAAATAAAGTGATATTGCCGTATGATAAATTTGATTCTACAAATATAAGTATGTTAATAAATGAAAAAATACTTGAATTAAAAAAAGTTATTTTAAACGAAATTACATGTTATAAATCTAATAGTTTTACTTTTAATTATAATAGAAGTTTTTTTTATAATATATTGAAAGAAATAAACACATTATTAGTAGCACCTCAACCTATAGAAAATGAAATACAAAAAATAGAATTAGTTGATATATTAAAAGAACAAATTGAAATATTTAATATAAAATTGGATAGCTTACAAAAAATATTAGTTACTATAACACAACCAATTACTGACCTACCTTTTATGATACAATTAAGAGACTATTTAATTAATATTAATAAAATAGTAAGTACTATTAAGAATACATATAATAATATTAATAATTTAAATATTTTAAAATTAAATCAACAAATTGGATTTTTAATAGAAAATATTCGTAGAATTCGTGCGCTACCTGGTCTTCCAGAAAATTTACCTATAGAAAAACAAGAAAAAATTAAAGAATATTTTTCAATTGTTCAGTTATTAAATGAATTATTTATTAATCCTCTTCCTCAAATTGATACAATTAAAAAAATAGAACAAAATGTTAAAACAAAATTTAGTTCATTATATACTGATTATAAAATATTAAATAAAATTTATAGAGCAAAAGATTTACAAATAATAACTACTAATTTAGATGAACCAAATAAACAATTAGAAAAAAATGAATTATTAAAAATAGCAATCAATAACAAAAAAAAATTATTTGGATTTTATAAACCAGAACAATATAAACGAGTGTTTTTACCATATTATATTAGAATTGAAAATATTATTGAAATAATAAAATTAAGAATAACTAATCAAATAACAGAACAAGAATTAGAAATATTTATTTATAACTATAATACTTTTTTTTATGAAATAAAATTTGGAGATAATACAAATACAATTTCTTATCTAAAAAATAATATTACTTCTACTAAAAATTATTTCAAGATTCCAATAAATTATATTTATAATGGAAATAATCCAACTTTTTTTACTAATTATAAAGGCACTGATTATTATAATAGAATACAAATACCTGTAGCACTTCCTCAGCTTACTAATCCAAATCAAATAAAATATTTGTATATTCCAATTACCCAACCAATAAATAAAATATATGATAATGTTATTAAAAAGTTTTTATTTGAAAGTGATATTAGACCAAAAGGAGAATTTTTAAAAATTTATAATGAAAAAGATTTTACTATTAAAAGAATTTATATTAATTTGCAAACTAAATTATATGAATTTAAAATGGTAAAAAATAATCGTTTAAATATACAAATAGATATTAGTATTCCATTATATGATTTAATAAAAAATGAAGCTATAAAAGAAAAATTAAATGATCCATTAAAAATATATTATACAGATTATAGTTATTTATATAATACATCATCAACAAATCAACAAGGACAAGCTCCAGTTCCTGCAGTTCAAAATGTTAATATAAATATATTAACTTTTTATGAAGATATTTACAAAGATAAAATACCAAATACATTTGGTATTATTCAAACTGAATATAATTTATATATTTTAATAGAACAATTCAAAAAACAAATGAGATTAAAACAACCCTTATATGTTGAAGATTTTTTGTTATGTGTGTTAGATTTTTATAATAACTATATATTAAAAAAAACATTAGTTCCAACTAATCAACAACATAATTACATTATTAATTTATTGCAACGTATAAAATCGGATATAATTACTCCAATTTCAAATTTATTTGTTAATACTCCAAATCCATTGACTCAAGAAATAGATTATTATTATGCAAATGAAAAATCAAAAGAAATTATATATAAAGAAAGTAAAAGAGGAGTTGTAATGATACGATTAATTATTATTATTTTATATGCTGCAAGAATTTATAATAGTTCTACAACAAATATTTTTCAAAATTATGAAAATATAAGAAGAATATTTATTCGGGTTTTAAAACAACAATCTAATTTGGCAGAATTAACTACTTCTGTTATAAACTTTTTTGTTGTTAATATAAGAGGAGGTCAAATTAATATGGAATTTATAAATTCAATAATAGATGGTTCTTTATTTTCAAAAGACAAACATTTATTTATTAAAAAACAAAATGTATTAGAAACTTCTATAGAATCTACTACCGAAAGTATAGAATATATTGCAAGTGAAATGGATAAATTTATGAAATTACCATCAGACCCTTCATTAAAAGGAATGGATGCTTTAAAAGATACATATGATAAAATTTCTACAAATGTTATGGATTATTTTCATAAAGAACCGGATTATACTAATACGCCTATAAATATTACTGATTTTGAAGAAAAAAATTTTAGTTTAACTGCAGATGTTCTTAAAAACCGAGTTAAAAAATGGATTACAGGACCTATTTATGATATTCCAGATTGGCTACTTATTAATAATACTCAAATTGGTCCAAATTACTTAAATGTACTGAATAATAAAATTGTATATCCAGATATAGTTCAGTTTATTAGTGAATATTTGAATAATAAAACAGGAACAGATTTAGTTTCTATAAAGAATAAAGAACAAATTTGTAAAAATATTTCTTTATTAAAAAATACAATTGAAAAAAATACTTCTGATATTCAATATATTTTACCAAAAACATTTTTTGATGATGAATCTTTTATGACAACTTTTTCCAAAAAAATAAATGAAACTGATAAAAAAACATAATTAATATTATTATAATAGTCCTCTAATCTCAGGAGCATTTTCTTCTTCTTTTAATTCTACTTTTCCTTTTAAGAAAAAGAGAGAAAGTTGATAAGCTATTATTGAAATTGTTATTCCAATAATACCAGCAACTATTAATTGATAATAATAAGAAATATTATTCTGAATTTCTTGATAAATTACATAAAAAGAGAGAAATAAGTAAATAAAAAAATAGAATATATTTTTTGTGGAAAATAATATAAAAAGAGTAGAAAATAAACAACTCTGACAATTTACAGAAGGTGTTCCAAATCTCTCATAATCTATTTTTTCTTTTATAAAATGAAATACATCCATATTTTCATTTGGTCTTGGATGTTTCAATATTATTTTTAATATATAATTTATTCCAATATTTATTAAGAAAAATAAAATATAACTTATTAAAAATAAATATCTTTTTTCTAAAAATAATATCAATAAACTAATCAAAAAGAGAGAAAAAGAAATATAAATCATATTTAATATTGATATAAAATTTCACTAATTAAAGTTATATTCCAATCAGCTCCATTTAAATTAACTAGATTTCCCATATCATCTATCAATGTTACTCTCATTCTTACCAAATTAACTGGACCAAAATAAACTCTTTTATTTTCTTGTAATGAACCAGTAAATTCAGTATATAAATGTCCAGTTAAAGAAAATTCAGTTCTATTCATTTTAATTGGTAATAAAGCAAAAATATTAGAATTAGTAGGAGCTTTACTCTTTAAAGAAGTATTACTTTCATTATTTTTTTGTATTTCATTAATAGAATATATTTGTGCTTGAGTTAAAATTCTTGGATAAGTAGGAACAACTTGTGGTATTTTCTTATAAGAAATATTCCCTTTATCCATTAAAAATGTGCGATTTGGAGAATTTTGATATTGATCCAAATTTGGTTCAATACATGAAACAGAAGTTGTTGGATCATAATAGCTAGGTAATTTTATATTTGTAGATATTTCTGTAATCGTAACTAATCCATTATTTATATGATTTTGATTGAAATCATCAATTATTAATAATAAATATTTTGGACCATATGTATTTACAACTGCAATTGCAGTATTTCCTCCTTTTTGAACCAGTATTTGTGGTAAACGAAAACCTAAATACCATCCAAATGTTTGATTTATTTTATTTTGTTGAAAACAAAATTGATTAGAATGAAAATGACTATTTATATCATAAAATAAAATAACTGTTTTTTCATTTATTTTATAAGTAATACCTGTTTCTGGATTAGTATATTCTCCTCCATAAATATCTATAGTTATTTTTCCATTATTCGGATTATAACTAACTGGATAATTTTCAGAAGGAGGAGTAGGCCATACAAAATCAGGTGAAGAAAAATTATTTACACCTAGATTCAAATTACTTGCAATTTCATTTGCAAAATAATTACCAGAAGGTAATGTTATTTTAAAGAAAACATTAATATCTGTTAAATCAAATAAAATCCAAAAACAAGTATTTCCATAATTAGAATCATATGTGTACCAACTATGAGGAATTTGAATAGAATATAATTTCAAAGAGAGAACATTAGATAATGGTTCGGATAAATCCAAAGTATAATCCGTATTAGTTGTTTCATATCCTGCAGAATATTGTCTGAATTGACTATCCAAATTTATAAATCGTGTTGTAATATTTGTTAAATTTGGATTTAAAGTATCCTGAGCAACATCTACCCTGAAATTATTATTAACTCCTAACTGTTCTCTATTCATAGGAACATGATCATTTCCAAACACTTTTATTTTCTGTTCTCTATCCGTAATTTTATCATTCTGAATAGGATTATTCTGTTTCAAGCTCTCTCTATTCCACCATTGTAAGTTTTGATTTTCTATTGGAATATATGTATTATCAAATGTATTTTTATCTGGAGTTAAATAATCTAATACATACTTTTTAGCATCCACAAAAAAATTAGAAATTAATGGATTTATATTTTTATATTTATTTATATAATTATCCGATTTTTCAATTACTTCTTCTCTCGTTGGTTGATTATCTAATCCTAATATTGTCATCACATCTGATAAACTATAATTATTAATATTTGTATCAAATGTATTTGTCATAACATTAAATGAATTTGGGTTATTATCCATATAATTATATTTTTTTTATATTTAAAATCTTATTTTTATTATCCAATTTTACTTGTTTGAATATAATTGTAATTTCTTTTTTAAAATCATCTTCTTCACCAATCAATTCACATTTTTCCTTTTCAAACAATTTTTTTGTTATTTTCATGAAACCTGTTCCCCTTTTTAAATGACTTTTTCCTTTAAATAATATATAATCCAAGACTTCTACGAGAGAACGATTATATATTATTAATGTATCTCTATCTATTCTCATAGAACCTTTATAGACATATCTATTGTAATTTCCTATATCATAAATAGAACATTTATTATCACAAATATATGCATTATTCTTTATTAATCCAATTCCTTCAATGCGATTCAAAGAATTATTCATTTCAATCATAAATATAAGAGTATTTGGTTCTATCTTATTATTTAATATAAAAGGGGAGCCATAAATACACCCTACCTTTTCTTTCTCTCTATATAAACAATTTTCTCTCCAAGTATCTATATTAAATCTTGTTGTTAATATCGGATTTTTTAACATTTATCTTTATTTTAATCAAAATTATGAAATATATTTTCAATTTTATTATATATACATTATTATGGATTTATTAGAAAAAACTAATAATGAATCGGATTCTACTAATGAATCTACTAATGAATCTACTAATGAATCTACTAATGAATCTACTAATGAATCTACTAATGAATCTACTAATGATTCTACTAATGATTCTACTAATGAACCTGATTCTACTAATGATTCTGAACCTAATAATGTTCCAAAAAAAGAAATAATTAATCATTATGATAAGAATTTTGGATTTATTATGACTCGTCATGTAAATTCTAAAAAAACTAATAACTATTGGAATATTAATGCAAAATTATTAAATAAATTTTATCCAAATAAACTTATTGTAATTATTGATGATAACAGTAATCCAAAATTTTTAAAACAATTATTTCCATTAAAAAATTTATTAATTATTCAATCTAAATATCCAAAAAGAGGTGAATTATTACCTTATATTTATTTTTTATATAATAAATGGTTTGATAAAGCAGTTATTATACATGATGGAATATTTATTCATAAAAAATTTCTATTTGAAAAAATTAAATGTTCTGCTATTTCTTTATGGCATTTTGATAATAATAATACAAAACAACATTTAAAAAATAATATTAGATTAGCAAATTATTTAAATTATTCTAAATTTATTAAATATCATTTATTGAACAATAATACATTTGATGGTTGTTTTGGTGTACAATCTTTTATATCACATAACTTTTTAGTTCATTTAAATAATAAATATAAAATACAAAATTTATTATACGCAATTCATACCAGAGAAGATAGATGTTCTTTAGAGAGAATAATGGGTTTGTTATTTTTTTTAGAAACCAAAATTAAAACTTCTTTACTAGGAAGTATATTTAAACAACCATTTTCATTTGTTTATAAATTTGAAAATTATATGAGTGATATTAAAAAGGGTAAAATACCAACTCATGCTATTAAAGTATTTACTGGTAGATAGATAATCTATTTATATTATATGATTATATTATTAAGAGGTCATATTCGTAATAGTTTTGATACACCTTATTTACATGAATTTATACAATATCTATCTAACAACTATAATATTGAAATATATATTCATACCTGGGATATTATTCAAAATAGTATCAGTTGGAGAGAAATTAAAGAAAACAATATTCCTGTAAATAATGAACTAATTTATGACTATTTTAAAGATTTAAAACATCTTATTAAACACATTATTATTGATAATGATAAAAATTTAAAATTATTTGGAAATACAAAAGGACTCATATATAAAGCTCCTTGTTTAGGATGGAAAAATATGTGGTATGGAAAATTTCGTATCATTCAATATCTATTTCAAAATTTTCATTTGTTTAAAATGAAATCACCTGTTGAACAATTAGTTGTAAATTTACGATTTGATATTTTTTCCAACTCTCAAGTGTTTGAATCTATCAATATTTTTAAGTTTATTAATAATATTGCTTATTACACTTCTCTCTATAATCAAGTATTAAGAAAAAATATTTTTATTAAAAACGTTGCTTGTTGTTATGGTATTGATAATATTTATATTGGAAATATAAATACCATGTATAAGTTAATCGGACATTTTCATTATAATCTGGATAAAATCATGTTACGATATAAAAATAATCGCAAAATACAAGTCCAAGAAGCTCTTGTTTTCTTAGAAAATAAAAGAATGTTTTCATAATTTATTTTTTATATGTTTTATTTTTCATTTTTTTCATATAAATCCTTTTCGTAATATTATTATTCTTGATTTCTAGATTCTCATAATAAATTATAAATAATTCATTCAACTCTTTGAAAACGGGTAAAGAAGGTTTCCAATAAACATTTCTAATTTCTTTGATAATATTCAAAAATGGCAAAAAGTTTAAATCATCCATTTGATAGTTTTCATTCAAATAATTTTCTGCATATTCTCCTGTTTCTATATCCACATTATATTGTAATAAAGAACTAATTGTATACTTCTTTATTTCTCTCGTATTAATATTATTTTTTAGCAATTTAATTATTTCTTCTTTAGAAATTAAATTTGGAGTTTCCATATTATATATTTCTTGTGAAACCTTATCCACTTCATTTATATGATTAATATAAATATAAGTTAATTTTATTTCTGTAATATTTTCACATATTGTATTATCCATAAAAAAAGATAATACAATAATTTCATATATTATTACTCATTTGATTCACCATCATCTACTGATGGTAAATGACTATTCGTCATTAAAAATGTTTTATTATATTCATCTAACCCATACAATTTTATAAAATTATTTTTATATTCTTCATAATCACGATCTAACATTTCTTGAGTTTTTATGATATTCATAATCATCTCTTTTTCTTCATTTATTTCTACTATTTTTTTCGGAAATATATCTATCGTATTTGGATTCTCTCTATTTTGTTGAATTGTAATATATCCATCCATTATTTTTTTTTCTACTATTACAACTTCTTTTTCAACCATATCTTTATAAACAGAATTTTCTTGTATATTCACTTTTGGTTGGTTTACCAGTTCTGGAAATTCCATCTTATGCAATGGATTTTCTTTCTTGTTTTTATCTACAAATGAATTTTCTCGGAATGATTGTTTCCCTCTATTGTTATAGTTTCTAGACATGTGTAATATATTTATTATACATATAGTTTTAAACCATTATATCATCATAACCATATGTCAAGTTAAAGAAATATATATTCTATTTTTTAAAATTTGTAAAATTATAATGAATATTATTATATATGTTAAAAAATATAGCAAATTTTAATAATATAAATGATTATTTACCATTATTAAATGCTGTATTAATTACAGATATATTTGTAATTTTATTATTGAATTCAAAAGTGATAAATTCTGTTGTGTTAAGAAAATGGTATAACCAATATAATTTATCAGCAGTTATTGCGGATGTTTTAATTATATTAATTGGATTAATTATTACAAGAGCAATTTATTATTATATATTTAAGAGTTTTTCATTATTAAAATTTACAATCTTAGCTGTAATAGTACAAATTATTCATGATATATTATTTTATAAGTTTTTTACTAATGTCCCTAGAGGAGTTAATAAAATGCTTGATACATTTAAAGATTACTCAAATGAAGCATCATATAAAGCAATTTTATCTGATAGTGCTATGATGATAATGTCATGTATGATTGCTTCATATCTTGTGAACACAAGTACAAATAATAATATTATTATATTAATTTTATCATTATATGTATTACCATATTTATTATACAACTAATTATTTGTCAAGAAAAAAATAAGAAATAAATTAAATTTATATTATATTATTAAATATCATCAATATCAATTTCTTCTTCATCTTCTTCATTAATAGAATGAAGACGTATTTGCTGTTTGCTTTCAACAACTAACTTAGTATAATCTTCTTCTTCAGCTGTATTAGTAGTAAATATGACATCATCATTTACTTCACTTGTATTAGTGCATTCACAATCATGCGAAATAAATTTTTGCCAATTGATTCCAGGAATAGTTTTCAATTTATTTTTGTCATTTTCATTATAAACTTCCAATAAATCACAAATTTCATTATTGGAAGACCAATCACGAATTCCAACAAGAACCCATGTTCCTTTAGCAATGAAATTATCTCTCTTTCCTCTACTACTACGAAACTTTCCACGAATAATACATCTTCTCTCTTTTTCATCTTGACACATAATAGAAATATTTTCTCCTCCTAATTTTTTAGTGACAAAAGCATATATTTCGGATTCATCTTCAGATAATCTTGTTTTGGAAGAAGGTTTTCCAGAAACAAATTTACGAGCTTGACTTTTATGTCCAGAACCACCTTTTGTGTTTTTCACCATTTCTTTAATAATACCAATTATTTATTTTATTTATTTAAATCAATTTTTTATTTTTTGTTTTCTTTTATTTTTTCTTACCTTTTTGTTATTTATTTTTATTGTTCTTTTTTTATGTTTTCTTACCATTTTGTTATTTATTTTTATTGTTCTTTTTTTATGTTTTCTTGTTTTTTTTGTTTTTTTATTATATTTTCTTTTATTTTTTTTGGAACCACCCACGCGCTTAAATAAACTTGTTGTTAATGTTTGTTGCTTTTTTGGTTGTTGATTTATTTGTTGTTTAAACACACTAGTAGTATTGCCTGGTCCCCATGTGGATTGTTGTGATTCTTGTTTTTGTGGTTTTTTTGGATTTGATTTTTCTAAGAAAGAAGCCTTATTACTATCAAATGAAGAAGTACCCTTTTTATTTCCAATTTCAAGTGTAGCTGTACTAGGGTGTTGTCTTTGGTAAAGTTTTTGTTGTACATCCTCTTCAGAATCCTCTTCATGTGGTTGTGCCCATTGGGATAGTTCTCTTTCAGAATTATCAACATGTTTTTGATATTCTTCTTTTTGTTGTAGAGTATTGTCATATTTATTGTTTAGTTTTTTTAATATTTCTTCAAGCTGGTTATATTGTGAAATATAATTATCATAATTTTCACCTTCATAATCGCCATTAGTTTCAAGCTTATCAATTATTTTACCAATTTTTTTATATTCTTTATTGTGAATTTGAATTTTTTTTGATAAATTTATTAGTTTTTGAGTAAAATTTTCAACTTTTTGTTTATATTTATCCATTTGGGCTTGATATTCTTGACCATATTGTTCATCTTCATAATTTAATTCTGGTTCACCATAATAATTTATTGGTTGAACTGCACCCAAAGGTTGAGAATATTGTTGTTGAGCGTGAGGAAATGTACTGTATTGTTGACCTAATCCTGTACTTGGAGCGTGAGGAAATGCGCCAAATTCTTGACCATATTGTTCATCTTCATAATTTAATTCTGGTTCACCATAATAATTTATTGGTTGAACTGCACCCAAAGGTTGAGAATATTGTTGTTGAGCGTGAGGAAATGCACCAAATCCTTGACCTAATCCTGTACTTGGAGCGTGAGTAAATTCACCAAATTCTTGACTATATCCTGGATTTGGACCGGAAGGAAATGCACCAAATCCTTGACTATATCCTTGTTCAATTTGTTTTTGTGTATATTCTTCTTCACCATAATGTGGTACACCTTCATACATTTCTGTATTACTTGTATCATCTAAAAGTGATTCAAGTTTGTCTTTAATTTGTTTTTGTATAGCTTGATTTTGTGTATATCGTTGTTCAAGTGTAATTAAAAGTTGATTACATTGTTCAAAATAATCAGCAATAGTTCTATATTCATCCCCATCCCGATTTGTAGAATTTTCAGCTACCCATTGATAAGCACCTTGTTGATTTTTAACTTCTTTAGCTACCTTTATAATTTTTTCTTCTTGAAGTTGAAGAGAAAAAAGGGATGCTTCAAATAACTTAAGTTTATCTTGAAGAGTTTGAGCTTGGGTTGCTTTCTGATAATAACTATTTGCATCAGCAAAATTTTTTGCTAATTCTCCTAAAACATAAATTATTTTTTGACGTAAACTTTCAGTCCAACTAGAACTTGATAAATAAATAAGTTTATCAAATTGATTATAATTAACATTTATTAACATTTCAATTCTGTTTAATTGAGGTATTTGTTTATTCTCTAATATTGTTTTTACTTCAGGTGAAGGAATTAATGTATTTTCAGTTATTTCTTGAGGAGGATTAACACTAATAGTAAATTTAGCATCAAGTTTATAAACCCTTTTTAATTTTTGTTGTACGGCATTTGTTAATCTATTTATAAATATAACTGCTTTTACTGCACCTTTAAGTTTAGCAAAGGGGGATGAAGTAACAGGAAAGGATGGGGATTGGGTATGAAGATAACCCTTTACATCTTCTATTATAGAACGATTATATTCTTCATAAGCAATTTTATCTTTTTGTTTTAGTTTTAGAATTGATACATTATTACCATATTGATTCTTCATTTCTAATTTAAAATCAGCATTATTAATTTTTTCATCATATGATTCTTCCAAAAGTTCTAACCGAGTTTCAATTCTTTCATCTTCATCTAATCCTCCAACCATAATTTTATTATTAATACTACCACCAACTTCCTCCATCTCTTCATCTTCTTCATCTTCTAAAATATCAATATCTCTTGTTGGTGTACAACTAGTAATAAAAGCGGCATCAAAAAATGGGAGAATAGGATAATTAACCATAAAATCAAAATTCACACCCTTAAATCCAATATTAAAAGGTGGGTTTGAAGGTGTACTTTCATTATATTTAAATGTACTAAAAATAAAAGATGATAAATGTTGTAAATAAACATCTCCTTCTGCTTTATATTGATTATATTTTTCATTAACACTTTTTAATATAAAAATTGAATTTTTATTAAATTGATCAATTGTAGTATAATCTGATATAAATTTACTTTCAGCTGTTGTATCTGATACACCTTCAATTGAAGTATATAACATATTATTGTTAACACTAATTTTAAATCCTTCATAAAACAAAGGAATTTTTAAATTATTATTATTATTAAAATCTATATCTTTTAATTCAATCCTATTGAAGAGTTTTTTAGTATTAGGCGATCTAACCAAAACCTTTATTTTAATTTTAGGTGCAAGCATTATATTTGTTATACATGAATTTAATAAATGAAGTAAACAATTTAACTTATCTAAATATTCTTTATAAAACTCATAATTATTATCTAAACGTTTTTGTAACCAAATATTTATTAAATAATTAGTATCTTCTCTACAATTAATATCAAATAATTCTTTATACATATATGAACAATCATCTAATTTTGTAATATATGTTGTATTTCTTGTATTTTTTGAAGCAGTTGCTGATAATGTACAACAAAATAAGTAATTATTAAATAACGACCAAAATATAAAAGATAACATATATATTTCATCCATTTCTGTTGTTGTATTAACTAAACCAGGTTTTTTATATTCTTCATCTATAAAAGTTTTAATTGATTCTATTGTACCAGCATTTGTACGAATTATTTTATCTTTACCATAAATACTTGTAGTTTTTATAATTTCATTAATAGTTCTAGGACATTCATTATTAACAACAACTATTTTATTTGATATTCTATCAAATAAATTATAAACAATATCAAGTAATTTTAAAAGGTCACTTTGGTTTTGTTGAATTGCTGGTGGTAATGGTGTCGTTCCCATGGGCATCATTCCCGGTAGTATTGGTGGAAATTCAGAAAACATATCTAATTTCTCAAATAAAAACCCGACTAAGTCAAAAGATTTAATATTTATATTAATTACTTTTCCAATTTCATTTTTTAAAACATTTAACGTATAATCTTTTGAAGTACTTGAAAATATCATACTTTGTAAAAATTGTGTTGATTTACTTTTTAAAATAATTCCAAGACATCGTATTAATGTAAGTCCTGCATACATATCTTTTTGTAATTTAGCGTTTGCACTGTTTATCATTTTGTTTATTTGAGCTTTTGTATTTCTATAATAAACATTTAAAAAATCAATAGTTTGACCTAATCTTTTTTCTAAATTTTTTATTAAATCATCATAATTAGCTTCATTACCAAATTTACTACTTATACAATCCCTAGTTTCTCTAGGCATATCATTACAATTTTTATTATCCATTGATAATGATTCATATATTTTTTTAAAAACACCTTTAACTCGTTCTTCATCAATTATATATTTATCATCTTTTTCTATAATAAAATCTGTAGAACTTTTAACTTGATTACAACAAATATGTGACCATTTATATTCATACTTTAAATTAATATTAAAATGTTGAACATTCATATTAGATACATATACACAAAAAAATCTTGCTGCAGCAAATAAAGGTAATACATGTTCACATTGAATAGCTTTTGGTGCGTTATATAATGGACAACCACATATATAACATATTAGATCATAATTAGGGTCCTCTTGATGACGTTCTGCCTCATCAAGACTACACGAAAACTGACTACCCCCAGGAAATAATTGTTCTCTTTTTGTTATAGTGTTATTACATTGTGTTGTGGCACCAGTATATTCAACCCAACTTCTAATAGTTATTTTTTTCCCTGGTTTAAAAAAATCACCATAAAACATTTCTTTTAAGTGGTTTTGTGTATTAGTAAAATTTAAAATTATGTCTATTAAGTTATCATTTTTTTCTTCAATTTCTCCCGCATCTTCCGCATCTTCCTCATCTTCACCCGCATCTTCCGCATCTTCCTCATCTTCACCCGCATCTTCACCTGCATCTTTCACAGTACTTAATTTAGTAAAAACAATCATTAATTCAATATGTTTTATTAATTTAATTAAATTTATTACAATTGTGTATAATAATTTAGTTTTTTGTTTTTCTAATCTTTTAATTCTCCTTGTATAATCTTTTTTTTTTTTATTAGTTAAAGGGTAAACTAATAACAAATTGTATTTTCCAATTTCTGCATCAATTTCACCATTAGAATCATTTACTTTAACTGTTTGAAAATCTTTATATGCAGCTTCATTAAAATATGTACTAATATCACCTAATGGTGCATGAAATTTACTATTAATATATTCTTTTATTTGTTGAAGTACTGCATTTAAAATAGATATAATTGAATATAATTGTACAATATTAATACATTTATAGAATGTAGGATTTTTAATTATTTTAATAAATATAAGTCTTAATGTAATAAAAACTGTACCATTATTATAACTATTTTCCATAAGCTCATCAAAAAAAAAGTTTAAAAATTTCCTGAATTTATCATCAAAATCATCTGATATCACTTCAATCGCATTAGAAGGATCAATACCATTTTCAATTGTTTTTTGTGTTTTATTATTTATTATTGTGAATAAATACAAAATTTCATCTTTAGTAAATTCATATAATAACACCTCAATTTGTGTATCAATAAAACTGTCATCATGAAGACATGGAATAAGGTCATGTATAATAGAATTTTCATCAATTGGTTGTCTTAATACTGTAGGAGGTGGAGGAGGACCAAACATACTACTAGGACCAGATATACTAGGACTAGACATTATACTATTATATATATATATATTAACTATTATATGCCTACTATTCCGAAGTCAAATCATTTTTATAATTATACTTTAATTAAAAGAAAAACTCATTAATATGCAAAATTACAATAAAAAATAAAAATTATAGTTATTTATTCTAAATACATGAAAAATTTTTGAAAATTAGTTAAAACAAGAAAATATTATCTTGATTTATGTTTTCAAAAATTTTGATTCATCTCTTCTTCTTTATTATTTTCAATATCAAAATCAGAATAATCCATAATTTGTAATTTATCTTCTACTGTATTTTTATTACTTATAGTATTATTTTCAATAGCAATATTATCAATAATTTGTAATTTATCTTTTATAATTTTCTTAATAGTATCACTACTTTCAATTAATTTGCAATAACAATTAAATTGTTTATCTAAATATTCTTTTGCTGGAATAGGTCTATGTTCTTTTTTCAAACTCAATGTTTTAAAAATATCTACACTTAATAAATAAAAATCTCTTTGTGCAATTAAACAATTTTCCATTGATTTTTGAACTGCTAAATATAATTCAACTGATCCAATAACAGAACAACTAAGAGATAATAAACAAGTTATTATACTTATACTACTTTGTTTTAAATAAGATTGAATACCTACGCTTATAATACTATTTATTCCAGATAATATAATAATTGGAAGTCTAAAATACTGCAAACAATTTTTTAAATAAAAAAATTGTTTTTTATATTCTTTTGAATATATAACGCAGTTAATTCTTATATTTTCTAATAATTTTTCTATATCATCACTCCAATCATTTTCCATTATATTAAAATTATATTATAATTAATAGCTATAATATAATTAATTATATATTCGGTTTCAAATGTTATATCCATGAATTCTCTCTTGAATGAGAGAATGTTGTTCATCCGGTTCATACATATATTTATCATAAAATTCCTCTTCATACATATTATTTAAAAATTCTATTCTTTTCGTTGAATGATTTTGATATCCTTTGTATTTTTCTATTCTGTTTTTCCAAATTGGAGAGAAATAAGCATAATATTCCCAATGATAATGCAATTTATCCAAATAGTCTTCTCTCTCTTCTCTCTCTTTTTTAAAATAAGAATTATATTCATCCAACCAACCAAAATCATTGATTCCATATAAACAATTTTCTTGCAATACCAAATATGCTTTCTCAAAGTTAGAACATGTATAATATTTCTTGTGTTCATCAATCGCAAAATTTTGGAATTCTTCCTTCACATCTTCTTTATAAGAACGGAATAGTAGATTTAGGAGAATTGTGGTGAATATTCTCTCTTTTTCTATCAAAGTCATATACTCTTTTGGATTTTTCCATTGAGTATATTTCATTTTAAAATATTCCTTGAACAAAGGATTGTGTCCCTTATAATAAAATTTATAAATATCCCATAACAAATAAAATACATTCTTTCCAAATCCAGAAGTATACAATTCAAAAGCCCAATACATTGTTCTCTCTACATCCTTCTTTAAAAGAGAGAATAACAACACTTTTAAAACATCATCGCGGTTGTATAAATGTTGCGTTAGAATCATTTTGGAGTTTGTAGTTTATAAAATATAATTATTAAATTCAATTTTTTAATAATTACTATATATATATATGTCGCATTGGTTGAAGCATGTTATGAGTTATTATCATGATAGAAAGAAGACAGATAAGAATTATAAATACAGTCAAGCAATGAAAGACGCAAGACCCTCATATAAAGCACATGCGGGACCTGTAGCAACAAAAAGTCACAAAAAGTCACATAAAAAGTCGCATAAAAAGTCACATAAAAAGAGAAAAACAAAAAGAAGAAAGCATTAAATTTGTAGTTTAAAATTCTTTAATAAATCAGAATGCATATATTCTTCCCAATTTAGTTGATATAATATTTCTTCGTATTCTTTCAACAAATTTTCATTCTCAATTTTCTCTCTTTGAATGTATTTTAAGAATAAATCTATAAAGGGTAAATTATTATTCATAACTGAAAATATATACAAATACAACATAATACATCCATAACTTCCTTTATTTCTTATAGAATTTTCCAAGAAATTTATTACTTTCTCTCTTTTTTGATGAATGAGAGAATAAAAATACTGAAAATATATTTTCTTGAAAGAAAATATTTTTGATTCTTCTATTCGTATTTCTTTTAAAATATGAGAACTCCATTTTTTCCAAATTATTTCAAAAATTTCTATATTAGGAGAAGAATATTTATTATCTATAAAATATTTCAAATAATGATATTCAATCGGATAAAAAATATAATATTCTGGTTGAAAATCTTTGAAATAATCATATACAAAAGTATTTAAAAAACATTGATTAAAATTGGAAAGAATACAGTGACTAGTATGGTTATTTATTTTAATATTGTTATGATTAAACCCAATGAAATAAATATTTTCTTTTTCTAATAAAATTATTTTTTCTATTAATGAAGAAAAAGAAAATAATATTGGGCGATATTGTTTTCTCTCAAAATATTTGATTTCATAAATAAAATGAAAATAATTGAAGAAATTTATATAATCCGATTTTAGTTTATATTTTAAAAATAAATAATCCGTTTTTAATTTCAATGAACTTTCATCCGATTTCATAATAGATACATCTTGTATTTCAGTAATTGGTAAAAAATGATAAGACCATTTATCCATTTGTTTTATTTTATTACTTATTTCTATTTCTCTCTTTAGAGAGAAATTATTTTGTTGTAATTTATTTTCTATAATTTCTTTTTTGGATTTGGTTAAAAAAAAAGGATTATATAGTATCAACATAATTTTCAAAATATTATATTTTTTATGTTTTGACTGATTGGGTCAACAAGAAATATCTGTTCTTGTATGTCTTTTTTATTTTTCTCTCTATTTCAGAATCATCAGAAATGTTTTGAGAGAGAAAATGTTTGATTTCATTCACAATTATTTTTGTATTATTTTTACAGAAGATAATATAACTTTCAGAAGGTTTGATATGAATATTTTCTATTAAATGAGAATCAATCTGATTAATGAATTCTTTGTTGTTTCCCACATATTGACTTCTTTCCTTTGGTTCAGCCAATTTATTGATTTTTTTTCGGTAGTAATATCTTGCACTCTTGAACATTTTGTCTTTGATATCTCCTTTGCAACCAGTGGATTCTAACCTTTCAACTTCTCTCTCAATTGCATCTTCATATTCATCTGACCATTTTTTCCACGCTTCCTTAAAATCTTTTCTATCATCATATTGATGAACTTTTGCAAATTCGGACAATAGAACAGCAAAATCTTGATTAAACTTGAATCTGTAAATTGATGGTTCCATTTCTTCTTTTATGTGCATTTATCAAACTACTAATAATCATTTCAATTTTTAATAAATGGGCCCTTTGGTTAAGATTTATTTGAATGAACTAGTCCATAAATGATTCTGGACCCCTTTGGGGTCATTGTTTTATTATATAAACTTTGTTGATATAATAAAATTGGAAGCTTCGCTTCTTGATTTTATTTGAATGGACTAGTCCATTCAAATAAAATTGGACCCCAAAGGGGTCATTGTTTTATTATATGGATGTCAAAGACATCCATATAATAAAATTGAACAAATATTATAGAATAAAGAAATAAACAAAATAAACTATGGAAGAATCAACAAAAGAATCAACAAAAGGACAAGAATCAACAAAAGAAGAACTTCATATGCTTTATATATCTCAAATGAGTGTTCAAGAGAGAAAAGCATATGAAATAGCAAAAGAACATCTGGAAACATCTTTTAATATAGATAAAAGTATTGGGTTTATTGATTGGAAGAAAAAAGAGAGATAAGAAGAAATATGAGAGATAAGAAGAAATATAAGAAATAAGAAGATGAGAGAAAGTTAATAATTATAAAATTGTTTTAATGTTTGTCTAATCCTATTTATATAAAAATATTTATTTTTTGATTTTCTTTTTCTCTTTCTTCTTCCTCCTCTTGCAGCAGCAGTAGCCGCAGCAGTAATACCAGTAGCTGACGCAGCAGTAGCTGAAGCAGCAGTAGTAGCAGTAGTAGCAGTAGTAGCAGTAGTAGTTGATGTAAGAGCATCAACCAATCCAGAAACAGCATTGTCAGTTAATTGTTTTGTCATATCATTAACTTTATTAACCGCTACTAATGGCTCAGTTCCAACTGGAAAAATAGATGCTAAAAATTGTGCAAGTGTAAGAGGAAATGATGCAGCAGCATCACTGACTGATTTTTTAACTACATTATTTACATAACTCTCTAAAAATTTTGAAATATCATCTTCTGTTCTTAAACCAGCGTTGTTTATTAATTCTTCTAAAATTTTTTGATAATTTAACAAACTTTCTGTATTAATATTTTCAATATTAGGTAATTTTTTTAATTTTTCAGCAATTTCAGCTGGACTAAAAGAAGTATTATTTTGTATTTTAATTTTTTGTTCTTCCAATTTACCTTTTATATTTGATAACCAACTATCAATAAAAGTATCTGTAACATCTTTAACACTATTGGTAACTACTTCAGAAGATGTTGCTATAAAATCATCTATATCCAAATTTTCAACTGCATCTACAATTTTATCTAATTTAGATTGTTTATAATAAGAAAGAGCAACATTGTTTATTGTTTTTATAAATATTTTTGAAATATCAATTCCATTTGATTTTATATCATTTACCATATTATTTTATAATTTTATTAATTTTTTATATTTGCTGAAAGTTTTTTATATTCACTGAAAGTTTTTTATATTCACTGAAAGTTTTTTATATTCACTGAAAGATATCTCCATTTTATTCTTTGGTTTCTCTCTTTTTAAGAAATTAAAATTAACTATTCTTCCCATACAAGAATAATGATTTGAATTCTCTTTTAAAACTACATTCTTCTTTACTACATTTGGTTTAGATATAGAATTTGGTTTATAGTTTTGTTTACTTTGCTGTCCTCCTTTTGTCACACTATCAATAGAAGAATGATTATAATTCTTTAATTTTGCAAATACAGATGGTGTATTTTCTTTTTTCTTAGAAACTGTTTCCACAATTACTTCTTTCATTTGTTCTTCCATTACATAATAAAGTTCTTTACAATCATATGTAATTACATACTTTCTTGCAACTACTTCTAAAAAACGATAAGGCATTGTTCCATCTGAGTAATAAGAAAATACTTCATTCTTTTGATTCCAAAACATGATTACATTACCATGCGGTGTCATTTCCATAATAAAATTGTTTTTTAAACTTTCTCTCTTTATTTCATCTGTAGTTTTATATTCTAATTTTTCAAACTTTTCTTTGTATTTATTTTCATATTTTATAACTGGTTTTATTACTTCTTCTTCTAGTTCTTCTTCTTCATCTTCATTACAATAAATACAATGCATATCTGAATTAAAAAGTAACACTAGAAACTGTGTAAATAAAATTAATACAAAAATATTATTTAAAAAAAAATATACATCTTCCATAATTTTATACTTTAATGAATATTAATCTTTAATTATTAATATCCATTTACTTATTTATTTGTGATAACCTTAAATCAAACAATATTTTTATTTCTTTTGATAAATCCGCACATTTTATCAAATCATAAGTATTATTCTTATTATTTGGATGAAGACGAACTAAATATAAATCTGTTACTTTTTTATTATATTTTCTCTCTAAAATGGCCTTATAGGTATTTAATTGTAAACTATAATGCCAATAATTTGTATTCGGTAAATGCTTGATACATTCAGTTATAGCTGTTTCTTTGAAATAATTATATTTACTAATTTCTTTTGATCTTTTCCAATCATAAATAGATAAAGAACCATCTTCATTTTCATATACCATATCAATTGAACCAGCTAATTTTAATTCTTCATCAAATATCATCCATTCTGTTCTATATGGCTTTAAATGAGAGAAATCTTTTACAAATTTTAAGAAATATTCCCATTCGGGTGTTTTATCAGGAACTTCTTCATATACTTCCAATAAATCAGAATGAGTATACAAACAAGGAGAACCATCCTCATATTCTAATTCTTCATTCATGAAACATTCAATATGAAAATGCATTGTTGTTCCTAATCCAGAAACGAGAGAACCATTATCATTCCATGATTGTTTAATTTCTTCTGCTGTTTTACCCCAATATTTATTTTTTTCATTCCATTTTGGTCCGGACATGATTTTCTTTATAACAGCATTTGCATCAAAATGAGGAAAATGTTGATGATTCCAAGTAGTAACACTTGTATAATTAGAAGAA
>Ga0315284_10003149_pt1 | contig 23448 bp, 22 predicted proteins | sample YL17G09_16_MG_FD_203696 | JGI IMG/M metagenome (GOLD analysis project Ga0315284, IMG submission 203696) | Sediment microbial communities from Yellowstone Lake, YNP, Wyoming, USA - YL17G09_16 | ecosystem: Environmental > Aquatic > Freshwater > Lake > Sediment | place: USA: Wyoming | collected...
GAGGGCGAAGGGCTACTTCTTGCTGTCCAAGAATGCGGCAGTTCTTGCCCGAAATGATTTCGCGACAGCGACTATTTAGGCCCTAAGGGCGTTTTGTACGACAACGAATTGTCGCAGGACCGTAACGCTTTGACTTGAAAGACGGTACGCAGAGGACGCAGAGGGCGGATGAGCATCGCAGAGAAGAAGACTGGGTCCGTGACTCTGGTCCGATTCTCTGCGAGACTCTGCGTCTTTTCTCCGCGACCTCTGCGTACCGCCTGCTCCGGATTGCTCGTCGATGTCTCGCTCAAACTGTCCCGTCTGCGGGACCACTTTCACCGGGCGACAGTCCCGGTCAAAGCGTAGGCCCTCTGTCGGTGACTAATACGTTTTTTGCGTAGATGTTTCGCAGTTGTCACCGATAGTTCCGGCTGGCCTCTGGCGTCTGGCCTCTCCGCCTCCGGCGGCTTAGATACAATAATGAAATGATTCATATTGCACTCAAATAGCAGCATCGTGTATATTACATGCATTATGAACGCCCTATCCCGTGACGCAGCAAAGGTCGTGGCATTCTCCAAATCCATGGGGGGGGTGTTCACCTCTGCGGACCTGAAGAATCTTCTGAACGAAACAGATGGCCTGAGCCTGAACCGAAGACTCCACCGTCTGCAGCGGGCAGAAGCGCTGACGAGATTTTCACGCGGCGTCTTCGCAGCCCCTGGCGCAACCCTCGAGGCAATCTCTGCCCGGATCCGCGAAGGGTCATATGTCAGTCTGTCCTCAGCCCTGTCACGGCACTTGATGATCGGTACGTTGCCCGCAAAGACCGTCTTCGCGGTATGCGCCGGTCGGACCCAAATGCTCTCCTCTGCGCTGGGCAAGATCGTGTATGTCGGCTCGCTCCCCGAACTGCTCTTCGGATACGAAACTACGGATGGCATTAACTATGCCACGCCGGAGAAAGCGCTTCTTGACATGCTGTACTACTATCAGAAGGGGCGGCGCTACTATTTCGACATATACTCCGATGTCAATATCTCGTGCGTGAGTGAAACCACGATCCGGTCGTATCTGAGCCGCTACCGAAACTCCCGATTCATCGCCTTTGTCGAAGGGTATCTCAATGACCGACTTCTCCGATAGTGAAACGCTCATGGTCTGGTTGATCAACCTGCTGGCCGAGAAGTTCCCTGCTCAGGCCATTCTGAAGGGAGGGATGGTGCTGCGGCTGCTCAATTGCCCGCGGTTGACCAACGATCTCGACTATGTGTTCATTCCCTTTTCGTCCAAGAATGACATTGCAGGTCCGGTGCTCGATGTGTTGCGGGCACAGCAGGGCCTGCGCGTGGAGCACACGATGCACTCGACGTGTCTGAGGATTGTCGTTACATCGGGGAGCGTGCGTGCACAGATCGAGCTGAATGTTGCGTCCGAGTGCAAGACCCAGGAGCTCAGCACTGCGGATCTAGCGCGGAGTCACCACCTGCAGGGACGAATTATTCGTGCCATGAGCCTGGACGTCGCGCTGTCGCACAAACTCGCCGCTTGGATGGAGCGAGGGCTTCTGCGCGATCTCTACGACGTCTACTACATGCGGGAGATTCTCGGGATCTCACCGGATATTCAGGTTCTGCTCCAACGGCTCAGTCGTCTGCACTACCAGCGCGGCAAGACTCCCGGCCCGCGAAGCATGTCGGTCCCGCAGTTCGCCCAGACACTGCGCGAGTGCGTGACTCAGCTCACTGCTGAAGGCGTTCGCGAGGAACTCGGGGATCTGATCGCGGAGGTGGAGTTGCCCGGGCTCGACCTCAAGATTCGGGCCGCGCTGATGTCGCTGTCTGAGCACTTGTCTGACAAGCCTGCAGCGTGAGGGCTGACCAGAACGAAGCGCCCGGTGGCAACGGGGCATCTACTCACTTGAGCACGAGAGCGCTCCCAGCCCGGATCTACACCCGCATCCGCGCAATCGCCACATCCGGGAATCCCGCAGCTCGCGCTGCATCGATCACGTGGATGATCACGTCGTAGGGCACGGTGCCGTCGGAGGCGATGGTGACGGAGGCGCTGTCGGAGAATCCGTGACTGGCCGCAGAGAGTCGGTCGAGGATGCAGCGCAGTTGGTCAACCGCCGCCAGTGGGGCACGCTGCAGGCTCCCGCGTTCCGGCTGCGCGATCGGTCGGAGCCCGGCAGAGAGACCGAAGATCGTTCCGTTGCCGATTTCGGTGGCGATGCTGCGCGTTTGGTCAACAATGACCTCGCCTCTGCCGGTGTACCACGCACGTGCCGGTCTGCCAGCACTGTCCAGGGCAAACAGCACCACCTCGTCGAGGTCCCGGGGCCCCAATTGACGTCCGCTGGTCGGATGCATAGGAGGTTCGCATCCCTGACTCACGAGAAACTCGCGGCCATCTTCCTTCGCAACATAGCGCCGACTCATGGAGAAGCGCACCGACGGCAGCATGCCCGCATCTGTCGCAACAGTGAGAGCGGAGTCGGCCAACAGAATCGTCAGGTTGAGTTCTCGCTTGACCGGCGTGCGCACGGTGTCGCGTGCGGTCTCGTTGACGCCGCCAGTGTACGCCGAGACATCGATGATCGCGATGCGCGCGAATTCCACTGTGAAGATGAGGGAGCCGACCAGTAGAAGCATCAGGCAGATGAAGGCGTATTGTCCCAGGTCGCCGTGCGGTCGCCGTGCGGTTCGGTGTTCGTGCATGTGGCCTCCTTTGTGGGGTTCAGGAGTAGAGACGCCACGTCGCTGCCGTTTGTTACGGACCACGACATTGGGCAGCGATCAGCAGCAAGGTCTGGGTGGCAAAGCCGGGTGGCGCGCCGGGGTGCATTGCTGGCTCGGTGCACCCGGTGCGCGACACCCTCGAACATCGTGCCCGTCCGGCAAGAGCCACACGCCAAGACTATTGACGCACGGTGCAAACTGACGCGGCAAGGGGCAACCTTGGTCGGCTCGTAACTCGTCATTCGCTTGCTCGTGACTCGTCACTGCCTTACCCACTCTGTCAGGAACCTGCGCGGGCCGGCACTACGCCCACATCCGCGCACCCAACACATCTATTTTCATGAGTGCGGTCGCCGGGCTCTCCGCGACTCGCCGATCACAGACACCACGGAGCTCTCCACCATGCCACCTACCACGCTCCAGCAAGGAATGTTCGACGATATCGCAGTTGCCAAGTATCCGGCATCGCGCAAGAAGGGCACTCCCGGCTACACTGTCGGGACAGCCATCCGCGATCTGCAGAGCGCACTGCAGGGGCTCGGCTACGACGGTCTCGGCGCGCCCGACGGCGACTTTGGCGCGAAGACCGCTCAGGCTGTCAAGGACTTCCAGGCTGATGTTCTCACCGGTCGACGATACCGTGCGGGCACCATCGTCACTGTGCCAACAAGGTTCGCCGGACCTGTCACTGGTGTCTGCGACGCAGCAACGCTGCACGAGGTGGAGGCATGGAGCGCCAACGGGTGGAGCAGGCCCCGCGTGCCGGCGCCATTCCTCTTTCCACTGGCGAAGCGGCCCGCCGAAAGCTATCACGATGGCGAACGCAGGTTCGGTGCAGCGCGCGACAATGGCGCACGCACCCACGCAGGCTGCGACCTCTATGCTCCCGTGGGCACCGAGGTGCGTGCGGTCAAGGACGGGACCGTGGTTCTCGGACCGTACGACTTCTACCGAGGCACGGTTGCCGTTGAGGTGAACCATGGCGACTTCATCATTCGGTACGGTGAGATGCAGCGCAAGACTGCACCCGGTATCTCGCAGGGAGTTCGCGTTCGACAAGGCCAGACCATCGGGTATGTGGGCCAACTTGAGGGTATGTCAATGAGCATGCTGCATTTCGAGATGTACGCAGGGACAGCCTCAGGTCCGCTTACCAACGCAGCCAATCCGCCGTACATGCGCCGGTCCGATCTGCTCGACCCCACCGCGCGCCTGGACGGGGCATCGATGACCGCGTGAGGAGGCTGAATGCGGGCGACTCTCGTAGCACGTGCCCTGCCGGGACTGCTTCTGGCCGTGGCGGCATTGACAGGTGTCAATGCGCAAACAGTCAAGGCCGACGCCGCAACGCGGATCGTGGGCCTGCTGACGACCTCGCAGGTGCTCCACGTCACGTGCGACTCACTGCCCGCATACTTCGCAGGGGTGTCGCAGATCACGCGAACCTCGACGGTTGGGCGCGCATGCGTCTACACCGGATCCGGACCGCACGCCTCCATCGCGACACTTCGGGCAGACTACTGCCCGACCGACGCCGCACGACCCGCGTCAACGGTCGTCTGCTCCCTCTCGGTGACTATCGTTGTGTCGAAGAGTCTCGACTATGCGCAATTGCGTGCCGCGTGTCGACGGCACTTTGGATCCGACGGCATGCCCGTGGGGCTCGCGGATGGATCGGGGGAGCAGTGGTATGTGCGAGACGGGTACTACCTGTTGCTTTCCAGGAATCCGAAGACCCCGAAGTTGGTGCGGATCCAGGTCTTCGTCGACCGGCAGACCTACGATTGATCGGCAAAACGCCACCAGACTGCAGTGCCAACGAGTCCCCCGACACTCGTCAGCAGCAACACTCCGTAGCTCAGTACTCCCGCCTTCGGCAGCGCGACACCGGTGATCCCGCTGAACAGAGCGGGGATGGCCCACGGGAAGTACGGCGTGAAGTTCGGCAGACCAATTGCCACGAGATTGGTCATCACCAGTGTGAGTATGGCGAATCCGATGGGCAGCAGGTAGCCGCGACTCATGCAGGCAATGAGGGCCACAGGTGAGCAGAGCAGTATCGTCAGCGCGCAGCTCCAGGCAAAGACCCCGCACGCATGCACCGCATTCGCGCCCGACCAGCCAGGGAGCTGAACCGCCAGACCCGTGAGGATTCCGCCGGCAAGCAGTGTCGCCGACAGTAGTGCGCACCAGACGGCAATGACCACGAACTTGGCAAGCACAATTGACACGCGTGAAACTGGCAGGGCGAGCAGGTCCTTCACCACGCGATCGGAGTATTCCCGGCCAAACACCCAACTGGCAACCATGCCGAAGCCCATGGGTCCGAGCGCCAGTGCGCACTGGATGAGCAGGCCCAGGAACGCCGGCCAATCGGCGTTGCCCACAACCGATGCCTTGGCGCTCACCGTTGCCGAGCGTCCGGCAATTTCGGGGTGACGCGCAACGAGCACGAGCAGTCCAAGCATGATGGCCACGAAGAGAAACACCAGCACCGTGCCCACAAGCATTTTCGATTTGCGCGCCTTGAGGCCTTCGGCCCACAGCGCCACCATCAGGTGCTTCACTGGACACCTCCCTTCGTGGCAATGACCCGCAAGAAGTAGGATTCCAGGTCCTCCTCGTCAACCTTCAGCATGGTTGGCACGAAGCCTGCTCGCACAAGCAGGGCATTGATTCTGCCGGGGTCGCGCAAAGCCTCGACCGCAGTGATCTCGAGTGGGCCGTGGTCGGTGAGTGTTGCTGCAAGTCCCTCCCGCGCCAGCACTGCCTGCGCTCCCGCACGGTCTGGGGCGTCAACGAGCAGGCTTCGCTTCCTGAAGTGCTCCAGTTGGTCGACAGCCATCTCCTGCACAAGTGCACCCTCGTGGATAATGCCGATGCGCGTGGCAAACCGTGCCACCTCGCCAAGGATGTGGCTGGAAATGAACACTGTCACTCCCCGGTCGTGCGCCAGGCCAATGAGCAACTCGCGAATTTCCACAATGCCGGCAGGGTCAAGCCCGCTTGCCGGTTCGTCAAGTATCAGGATATCGGGATTGTGGATGATTGCCTTGGCGAGCCCGAGGCGCTGGGCATTGCCAAGCGAGAGGTTGCGGGCCTTGCGATCGCGGTATTCCCCGAGTCGGAGCCTCTCGATGGCCGCATCCACGGCGCCGGCAGCGAGGGAACGCATACGGCGTACCATCTCGAGGTTCTCGACCACCGTGAGGTCGGGATAGGCGTAGGGAATCTCAACGAGGTACCCGACGCCGGCCCACAGACCGTGATTGCCTGCGTGGACGCGCGTGCCGCAGAGGCGCGATTCGCCGGAGGATGGCCGGATCATGCCCAGAAGCATGCGGATGGTGGTGGTTTTGCCTGCACCGTTGAGACCGAGGAATCCGTAGATTTCGCCCTTGTTGACACGCAGATTCACTTTGTCAACGGCGGTGAACCGGCCGAATTTCTTGGTCAGGTTCCTGGTTTCGATGATAGCGTCCATCGAGCCCTCCTCATGTCAGCACCAGCCACAATATACTCTCGCCAAGACCTCGTGATTGGGGCGAATGGTGGGTCTGGTTGTCAACGTTGCGACACTGGGCAACTTTTGGCAGCAAGGTCTGGGTGGCAAAGCCGGGGCACTGGGCAAGTCCGGGCAGCGCAGTCTGGGTGGCGAAGCCGGGTGGCGCGTCGAAGGTGCGTGGCTGGCTCGGTGCTTTCGGTGCGCGACACCCGCGAGCATTGGTGCCGGTGTGGAATCCTGCGATTCAATCGGGACCATCTCGGTCGGTCTCTCGTCCACCTATGTCGCCACGCTCGACCACGATGACCGCATGTGGTGCATCGCAGTTTCTTCGCTTGTGCGCCAGGCAGGACAATGCGCCCGCCCAACGGAAAGGGCGGAGAGCGCCGTGCGCAAAGAGCAGTGCCGCCGGACCCGTTCCGCTCCTCAGAGCGGAACACCGGGCCGTGCGGTACCGACCGAAGGGTAGCCCGGAGGAGGGCCGCCGCCCACAGGCGGGGCGCCCAGACTCAGGCCCAATCATAGCTGACAAGATCGACCCAGTGATTGCTATCATATGGATGGAGCATGTATATTCTACGGCTACATGTGCTGGGTCGTCTTGACATGTCCCATTCATGTAACTCATTGACCTGCAACAAGTCCCGACAATTCACCTCGTGGCGGACCCATGTCAATTCGCAGCATGACCGGCTTTGGTTTGGCTGAGAAGAGCACCTTGCTCGGAGCGTGCCGCGTTGAGATTCGCGCGGTGAACGGTCGGTTTCTCGAGCTGCAGGTTCGGCAGCCGCAGTTCTTCGGCGCTGTCGAGCAGCGCACCAGGAAGCTGGTGGGCGAGAGCGTTGCGCGCGGCAGTGTGATCGTATTTGTCAGTTGCGACCGGGCCGAAGAAAACTCGACGCTCACGTGGGACAAGAAGGCTGTCGAGACCTACATCCGCATTTTTCGCGAAATCAAAGATATCTACAAGCTTGACGGAGAAGTGACGCTGTCGCACCTGTTGCAGTTCAGCGACCTCATCAAGAATGAGTCGACCCGGCTCGACGAAAAAACCATCTGGGAGGAGTTCGAGCCCGTGCTCGTCGCCGCCTTGGCCGACTTCCAGAAGTCGCGCGCGGAAGAGGGACACCGCACAGTCAAAGACATCGAGAAGTCGCTCAAAGACATGCGGCGGCTGCTCAAGCTCATCGAGAAACGAGCGCCGCAGCGCATCACCGAGTATGCGGCTGAGCTGCAGAAACGGGTGAAGCAGATTGCCGAGGGCGTCAACGTCGATCCGCAGCGGCTGGCCACCGAGGTCTCGCTCATGGCCGACCGGCTCGATATCTCCGAAGAGACCTCGCGCATGTCATCGCATCTGGAGGCCTTCGCGCAGACCCTTACCAGCGACGAGCAGGTCGGTAAACGTATGAACTTCCTGTTGCAGGAAATGAACCGCGAAGCCAATACCATGGGGTCCAAGGCCAACGACACACAGGTATCGCATTTGTCGGTTGAAATGAAAGAGAACATCGAGAAGATCCGCGAATCCATCCAGAACATAGAGTAAACGCGCGATGCCTGCGGTGCACACGCCGCATCCAGTCACAGCGAAAGGAGCCGTCGAAATGCCCGGCAAGAACATGATGGAGAATGAGATCGAGAAGCTCGAGAGACGCGGCATCAGCCGCTACAAGGCGGTTATGATGGCTGCGCAGGAAGCCCGTTTTGTCAACGACCAGATTCGTCTGGGCATCCTCAAGTCCAAAGAGAAGCCCTGCACCATCGCCCTGAAGAAGCTCTACGAAGGTCAGATCGTGGTGACCGACGAGAACGAGGCGTAGTCGGTCGCAGCGCGGTCAGCGCTCCGTCGAGTGCGTGAAGCCCTCCGCTCTCGGCGAAGCCCGACGACCCGGCGATGATCGTCCCGACTCAGCGCGTCCCGCCCACACGGCATGGTCCACGAACAAAGGTGCGGACGATGCGGCAACTACCCCGAATACTACTCGGCATTACCTCCGGCATCGCGGCGTACAAAACGCCTGCGCTCATCCGTCTCTTGCGCAAGCAAGGCGCGGCAGTGCGCGTGGTGCTCACGCCCAACGCGCGCGCGTTCGTGGGCGAGGAGGCTCTGCGCACGGTCTCCGACAATCCCGTCTGCTTCGATGGCGCCCCGCTGCCCAACGGTGCGTCTCTGGTCTACGACGAAACCCTCGAACATATCCGCCTGGCGCAGTGGGGCGAGTACTGCCTGATTGCGCCGTCAACCGCCAACACAGTGGCAAAACTCGCGCACGGCATTGCCGACAACTTGCTCACGACCGTGGCGCTGTGTTTCGACGGCCCCCGGCTCATCGTGGCCCCGGCCATGAACACGGGCATGTGGCAGAACCAGGCAACGCAGGACAATGTGGCGCTGCTGGAGCGTCGCGGGGTGCATGTGCTGCCCGTTGAGTCGGGCGAGCTTGCATGCGGAGACGACGGTGCGGGCCGGATGCTCTCCATCGAGGCGATTGCGGAGCGTGTGGCCGCACTCACTGGTCCCCGCCTGCTTGCCGGAAAGCGGGTGCTGATCTCGTCGGGACCCACAGCAGAACCGGTTGACTCGGTGCGTGTGATCACCAACCGGTCCAGCGGCAAGATGGGTGCCGCATTGGCGCGCGCTGCCCTGGCCTTGGGTGCGCAGGTGACTGTGGTGACGGGCCCGGCGCCAGTGGCGCCTCCTGCCGGAGCTCGGACAGTCCAAGTAAACACGGCTGAGCAGATGCGCGCGGCTTTGATCGCGGAGTACCGCGATGCCGACGCCTGCATCCTGGCCGCGGCTGTGGCTGACTTCACCGTCAAGAACCCGTCAGCCGGCAAGATCGACCGTCGCGCATCGGGGGAGGTGACGATCACGCTGGTGCCCACCCCCGACATCGCGGCTGAACTCGGACGCCTCAAGAAGCGGCAGCTTCTCGTCGGCTTCGCCTTGGAGCACGGCGACGGCCTGCAGCGCGCCCGGGAGAAGATGCGCGCGAAGAACTGCGACCTCATGGTGCTCAACCATCCCGAGACCGCGCTGGAGACAGATACCACGCTCGTAACGCTCCTTTCCCGCGCAGGCAAGCTCGTGCGCCTCAAGGCCATGACCAAGGACGAGACAGCCGCCGAGATCATGCAGCGCGTTGCCGCGCGTATGGGGGTGCGCCGATGAGCGATCCCCGCGCATTGCTGACGGCATACCTCGCACAGCAGCGTGACCTGGGCACTCCGGGCTTGGTGCTCTCGGGGACACAGCAGCGCGACGCATTCCTCGCGGAGTGCTCCGGTCGGTCGGCGACGTTCGCTCTGTCTCCACCGCAACCCAAGGCATCGGCGCCTGCAGTCCGTGCCCCCGCGCGCAGTTCCATGGCGCCGCAGAGTCCGGCTGTGCCGCGTCCTGCTCCAGTGCCGTCGACTCCATCCGCACCTCCGCCGTCCGTGTCAAGCGCGACTCCTCCCCCGACCGGAGACGCGCGCATGCAGCTCGTGGCGCTGTACACGGCCACCAAGGGCTGCACCCAGTGTGCACTCTCGCGGGCTCGCCGGGTTGTGGTCTTTGGCTCCGGCAATGTCAACGCGTCGCTGCTGATTGTGGGAGACGCGCCCGATCGCGACGACGATATCGCGGGAAAGCCGTTTGCCGGTGCGGCAGGGCAACTGCTCACCAAGATGCTCGCGGCCATCAAGCTCGATCGCGACAAAGATGCATTTCTGACCACGGTTGTCAAGTGCAGGCCATCCGAAGACCGTACGCCCGAAGCTGTTGAGATTCACACGTGCCGCTCCATCCTCATGCGCCAGATCGAAATCATGAAGCCGCAGATGATCCTGCTGCTTGGCCGCGTTGCCGCGCATGCCATGCTCGAAAGTTCCGAGAACGTGTCGGCGCTGCGTGCGCGTGCGCATCGCATCGGAGCAATCCCTGCTGTGGTGACCTACCATCCGGCAGCGCTCCTACGCGACGAGACGCTCAAACGGCCTGCGTGGGAAGACTTGCAGAAACTTCAAGCCTTGCTGGGAGAACTCAATGCCGCCGGCCGCTAGACCTCAGAACTCCTCCCTACTCTCCGACCGCGTTCCGCCGCAGGCGCTTGACGTGGAGAAGGCCGTGCTTGGCTCCATGCTCATCGACGCGGGAACCGTGGCGCAGGGCATGGAAATTCTTGACGAAGAGTGCTTCTACTCAAGCGCCCATCGTCGCGTGTTCCAGTGCATGCAGTCGATGTTCGAAAAAGACACTCCCATCGATCTGATCACTCTGGCCGACCAGCTCCGCAAAAACGGCTGGCTGGAGGCGGTGGGATCGGAGCCGTTCCTCAGCGAGATCGTCGAGAACGTGGCCACTGCGGCCAACATCGAGTACCACGCGCGCATCCTGGTAGAGAAAGCCACTCTTCGCTCGCTCATCTCGGTTGCCTCCGAAGTCACCACCGAGTGCTTCGACGCCGGCCAGGCAGCGCAGGAGGTGCTTGACAGAGCTGAGGCCAAGGTGTTCGGCATCTCCGAGTCGCGCATCAAGGGCAAGTTCGATTCGGTGCGTGATCTGTTGCACGTCACGTTCAAGGATATCGAGCGCTACGGCCAGGAAGGCTACACCCAGGGCGTACGCACGGGCTTTGAGAAACTTGACGAACTGCTGGGCGGCATGCAGAAGAGCGACCTCGTCATCGTTGGCGCCCGCCCCTCCATGGGAAAAACCGCATTCTGCTTGTCCATCGCGCTCAATGCTACGGTGCGGTGCAAGACGCCCAACAGAATTGCGATCTTCTCGCTCGAAATGTCGAAGAAGCAGATCGTCGAGCGCATGTTGTGCTCCGAAGCGCGCATCAGTTCCCACGCGTTGCGCAGCAATCAGCTTCCCAAGCGCGACTACCAGAAGTTGGGTCTGGCAGCAGGCCCACTCTCCGAGGCGCCCATCTACATCGACGACACGCCCGGTATCACCGCACTGGAACTGCGCGCAAAGGCTCGGCGCCTCAAGGCTCAGCAGGGCCTGGACCTCATCATTATCGACTACCTCCAACTCATGAGTGCCAGCATGCCCGGCGAGAACCGGCAGCAGGAAATTTCCTACATCTCGCGATCTCTCAAGGGCATTGCCAAGGAACTTGACGTTCCGGTAATGGCCCTGTCGCAGCTCTCGCGTGCCTCGGAAATGCGCGGAGGCGACCGGTTGCCGCAACTGTCGGACTTGCGTGAATCGGGCGCTATCGAACAGGACGCAGACGTTGTTATGTTCGTTCATCGACCGGAATACTACAATCGGGATGATGAGAGTCTGCGCGGTCTGGCCGAGATCATTGTCGCCAAGCAGCGCAACGGGCCCACGGGCGCCGCGAAAATGGCATTCGTGCGCGACTTTGCCCGCTTTGAGAACATGGCCGAGATGGCGGGCGGCGGCGACATCGGGTTCTGATGGCGCGGCTCTGACGGGCCCTGATTGACGCGACGAACATTGCACGGGGAACACCGCCACGATGCTTCTCAGAGCACTCAACCTGCCGATGAACGCCCTCCTGGCAGCCGGAGCGGTGTCGCTTCGTCTCCGCGACAATCTTGCCGGACTCCTCCTGCATACCAACGACATCACACGCCTGCTGGTTCGCATCGTTGCGCGATTCCCTCTTGTCTTCCGCAACTTCTCTCTCACCACCGAGCAGATGTACGTGATTGGCTGGGAATCGGTCCCCCTGGTGACGGTCACGGCGATCTTCTTCGGCGCCGAAACCGTGTTGCAGGCGCAGTATCAGTTCTCGGGTTTCATTCCCAACAAGTTCCTGGGTGTTGCCGTGTGCAAGGGCATCATCAACGAGCTGGGGCCGGTGATGACCAGCCTCATTGTATCAGCGCGTGTGTCAACAGCCATTGCCGCCGAGATCGGCTCCATGAAGTCGACCGAGCAACTCGACGCCATGACCATTCTGCGCCTCGACCCTGCGCGCTACCTGTTCATGCCCAAGGTGATTGCGTGCCTGGTGATGCTGCCGGTGCTCACGATATGGTGCGAGGTCATGGCGATACTTGCGTCAATCGTTACCGTGCTGGTGTCGATCGATTGCACCATGTACGTGTATCTGTCGGGGCTGCAGTTCCTCTTCAATCCGTTGGACCTTTTCACCGGGCTTGCTCGCACCTGTGTGTTCGGCGGCATCATTGCTCTGACGGGTTGTCACTTCGGCATGCAGGCGCGCGGCGGCGCCGAGGGCGTGGGCAATGCCACGACTCGTGCGGTTATGACCGCAGCAGTGCTTATTCTTATATTCGACTATGTCATCTCCATGGTGATATGGTGAGTCTGCGTCGTGGGCACTGACGAGAAGAGAATATGTCGCTCCTCCGAGTCGAACATCTCAAGAAGCGCTTTGGCGCGCAGACCGTTCTCGACGATATCAGCTTTGGTGTCGAGCAGGGCGAGATTTTGTGCGTGATTGGCGAGTCGGGCGGCGGCAAGAGCGTCATTCTCAAGCACATCATCGGACTCATCATGCCCGATGGCGGCCGCATCCTGTTCAAAGACCAGGAGATCTGCTCGCCAACCACCAAGGCATCGGAGTTCGACAAGCACCGCAAACACTTCGGCATGCTCTTTCAGGGAGCGGCACTCTTCGACTCCAAGAACGTGGGCGAGAACATCGCGTTTCCTCTGCGTGAGCACACCACCAAGACTGAGGACGGGATCCAGGCAGTCATTGCCGACGCACTTGAGAAGGTTGGATTGCAGAAGGCGTTCCAAACGAAGATGCCTTCGGAGCTTTCCGGCGGCATGCGCAGTCGCGTGGGTCTGGCTCGGGCGCTTGTCATGGAGCCCGATGTCATGCTCTACGATGAGCCCACTTCGGCGCTGGACCCCATCATGACAGACAAGATCAACGACCTGATCGTGAGTCTGCGCGAGAAGCTCAAGATGACCTCGATCGTGGTCACCCACGACATGGGCTCTGCGTACAAGGTTGCCGACAAGATCGCCATGCTCTACCAGGGCAAGGTCATCTTCTACGGCACTCCGGCCGAAATCCGTGCAACGCGCAACCCCTACATCCAGCAGTTCATCCGCAGCCAGCGCAAACTCCACTACGCGGTGGAGGAGGAGACCGTCTACCAGGACAAGGTTGACGTGCTGGCACTGCGGCAGAAGACCATGCGCGACCGGCGTGTACGCATGCAGCAGGGAGCCGCAACCGTTGGCACCGATAGCGAGACCGGACTGCCCGACGAGACTTCGTTTGTGGTGGCTTTGCAGGGCGAGGTGGAGCGCTGCAAGGCATCGGGCGCCACCATCGCGGTGGTGGCCTGCGGGGTGGATGCCATCGACCGTCTCAAACTTGACTTCGGCGAGTTGTTCTCGCGTATGGCATCGTCGGAGGTGGCCAAGCGGTTCGAATCGAACGTGCGCGGCACCGACATTGCCGGCAGCATCGGGCCGGGCACCATTCTGCTGGCGCTGGTGGAGGTGGATGCGAATACCGTGGCGCGGGGCATCGAACGCATCCGTCAGACCTCCTGCGACGTGTCGCTCACCACGCCGGGAAACCAGCAGTTCAAGCCAAGTGCGAGTTGCGGCATTGCGCTGTTGGGAAAACACGGCGACGACGCCCAGGCGCTCGTGCAGAACGCTGTGCGCACACTGCGCGCGGCCCAGAACCAGGGCGGCAACAAGACGCTTGTGGCGTCGTGAGGTTGGACGTGATCAAACGCATGGCCCTGATGGTTGCTGTTCTATGCTCCACGTCTCTGGCGACAGACCACCACTACGTCAAGAATCACACATACGATGGCTACAGTTTCGCCAGATCGAAACTCGGCATAGCCTTCTACCCCCGGGAACCCGTGTACCCACAGGCTCAGTCGGTGTACGAGAATCTCAGCAGTGGTGGATCTTTCCCGGAGTTCATGAAGGCCACGGTTCTGAACTGCCTGAGAGAGAATACTGCCTTTCTCGACATCGCATTTGTCAGCATGGACACACTTCACGGAATCCGCACGTTGCTTGACAATGACAAGCGAGCGCACAGTTTCCTCGTCCCCGACAGCCTGCCAAAGTATCTCCGTGAGTATGGGATTTCCTTTCTTGTGTTGATTGAGGACCCCGCCTACACATGCGGATCCTACGACATCCCCGTACGGAGCAGAATCCAGTACTACGATCCAAAGACAAAGATGGCCACTGACGACAAGTATGTAGACAGCAGCGTCAAGGTGTTCCACTCATTCTGGTACATTGTCCTGGAGGTGTCGTCAGGAGAAGCAGTGCAGTATGGAGAGGTCGTGTATTCGGATAGTGTGAGAAGGCTTCTCATCAAGGATCTTCGCAAGAACATCGTGAGTTGCTGGAAAGACGTTGTTACCGATGGACCGATGTACCAACCACGGTAGGGCCACTGAACGCGGATTGGGGCGCCCCCTCCGCCGAAGTGGGATGTGGTGACGGGTTGGGGTAGGAGTCGCTGCTGGTTTGAGCGCCGTAGGCGCGGCACCTCTGTAGCGACTGGCAGGCAACAAGGTGCTCACGAGTCCCGTAGGGACGGCATTCTCAACGCAACGCATCAGAGCAGGTGCCGCCCCTGACGGGGCTCATGGTCGCGTTCTCCGCCGTTTTCTACAGAGGTGCCGGCCCTAACGGGCCTCAATGCCCACCACCGACTGTTTGAGCGATTCGTGAACAAACTTGACACGTACGCGCTGTGCGCGACAGGGGTGACGAAAATCTTCCGCGAAAGTGACCTCACATGAAACGCATCAGCACCACAGCCTTCGTCTGCAACGACTGCGGCCAGGACTACACCAAGTGGGTCGGTAAGTGCACCAATTGCGGCGGGTGGAACACCATTGCCGAAATCAAGCTCGGCGCCATGCCGCGCGACTCCAAGTCTCGCGGCCCGGTGCAGGCCTCTTTGGCGATCGCTCTCGCAGACGTCGCGCCCGGCAGCATCTCCCGCATTCCCTGCGGCTCTGAGGAGATCGACCGCGTGCTTGGCGGAGGGGTCGTTCCCGGTGGCGTGGTGCTTCTTGGCGGCGACCCCGGCATCGGCAAGTCAACACTGCTGCTCCAGCTCATGAGTCGCTGGGCTGCTGACAAACGCACCGTGCTCTACGTATCGGGTGAGGAGTCCGTCGACCAGGTATCCATGCGCGCGCGACGTCTGGGCGTTGACAAAAGCAGTCTGCTCGTCATGGCCGAGACCTCAGTCGACGCCATCATGACGCACCTGGAGAAGTCTCCTCCTAACATCGTGGTGGTCGACTCAATCCAGACCATGGTGATCGAGGCGCTGGAGAGCGCTGCCGGCAGTGTTGCGCAGGTGCGCGAGAGCGCAGCCGTTCTCGTACGCTATGCCAAGCGCACGGGCACCGCGGTATTCCTTGTCGGTCACGTCACCAAAGAGGGTGCTATTGCCGGTCCTCGTGTGTTGGAGCACATGGTTGACACCGTGCTATACTTCGAGGGTGACTCGCAGTACCACTACCGCATTGTGCGCGCGGTGAAGAATCGCTTCGGGCCTGCCGGCGAAATCGCCATCTTCTCGATGACAGACCGAGGGCTCTCCGAAGTGCGCAATCCGTCGGAGTTCTTCCTCGTCAACCGGGACAGTCCGCAGGCCGGGCTGGCCGTGGCGCCGGTGCTTGAGGGGAGCCGCATTCTGGTCGTGGAGCTGCAGGCACTGGTCAACAAGAGTCACTTCGGCATGCCGCAGCGGGTGGCATCGGGCGTCAATCCCAAGAAACTGTCGTTGCTTATGGCAGTGCTTGAGCGTCACGGCGGTATTGTGCTGGGTGACCACGACATCTTCTTCAACATTGCTGGCGGGCTGACAGTTGACGAGCCATCCGTGGACGTGGGGATCGTGGCAGCGGTGATATCCTCATTCCGCAACAAGCCGCTTAAACTGGGGCAGGCGTTTCTGGGCGAGATCGGCTTGTCGGGCGAGATTCGCGCAGTGAGCCGCATGAACCTCCGACTCAAGGAACTGGCGCGGCTGGGCATCAAGGAGTGCGTGGTTCCCCGCGCTGCCAAGAACGCCGAGTGGGTCGCCGACAGCGGTGGCGTGCGCCTGAACATGTGCGCGAATGTCGGTGCATTGAGCGATGTCATTTTCTGAGGAGGGTGCACCGCATCGCCCGGCTCATGGCCGCATTCTTCACCGTCTGCTACAGAGGTGCCGGCCCTAACGGGCCTCAATGCCGTCAATCCGTGCGCTAACTTGACGCGCAAGCACCGCATGCTGGATCAACGGTCAGTCCGGGCTTCGTCGAAGCGGCGGGAATCACGTTGCGGCCGCGTGAGCCAGGACGGAGGGGGCGCCAGCGGCGCCGTGCGGAGCGACCCCCGCCGGCTGATCCCGCGAAGCGGGAGAAGCCCGGCGGATTGCGGCGCGGAGCACCGAGGGCGACCAGCCCGAGCCCGGAGGAGGGGCGACCCCGTACGCGGGGGCACGCCCAGATGCAGCTCGCACGGATTTCCCACCTGCGCGTTGAAAAGAACCGGCAAGTATATTACAATTCCTTACTACGCACCACCTTCGGACTCCACCCCCACCGCCTCAGGAGGCCCATGTATGCTCACGGTTAAGTACTGGTCGTCGCTGCTTGCAGTTGTCTTGTGTGCGTTTTGCGTTGTTGCCCAGGACGATGTGACTGCCGAGGGCACGGGGCAGGGGTCCAATCGCGAAGAGGCGCTCATCAACGCCAAGCGCGCGGCCATTGAAAAAGGCATCGGCATGATTCTCCTCTCGCAAACCGAGGTGGAGAACTTCATGATCAAGCGCGACCAGATTGTCACCAAGACCATCGGCTCGGTCAAGAGCTTCGACGTACTCTCCGAAACCAAGGACGCCGGCGGCTACATCGAAATCAAGATCAAGGCCGTGCTCTCCAAGTCAAGCATGCGCAGTGACCTGGCTGCATTCCACATCCTGCTTGAGTCCATGGACAAACCGAAAGTGATGGTACTCATCACCGAGAGCAACGTGGGCAACGATGAGCCCAGCAACAGCTCGGCTGAGACCGCGATCATCGGCTTCCTCAAAGACCCTTACGAGTTCGATCTGGTTGACCCGCAGGTGGCAGCGTCGATTCGCTCGTCACGCGAGAAGATGGCGCAGGTGGCCGGAAACCCCGCAGAGGCAGCGTCGATCGGCGCCAAATACGGGGCAGAGGTCGTGATCACGGGCTCGGCTGTGAGCCGCAAGGCCGATGGCATGACCGCAGCTCTGGGCGGCATGGTATCGGTGCAGGCTGACATCACATTGCGCGCTGTCAATTGCACCAATGGCAGCATCATCGGTACTGCCGACGGTCATGCAGCCAAGGTGCACATCAGCCCCAACACCGCCGGCAACCAGGCCCTGGCCAAGGCTGCCACCACTGCTGCGGGCAAGCTGCTTGACAATATCATGAAGTCGTGGCAGAACCAGCTTAACAACGGCGTGGGGCTCACGGTATCGGTGAAGAACGTGTCTGCGTTTCGACAGAAGAAAGACATCATCGCCACCCTGCAGGGCATCGCAGGCGTGAGCGCGATTCGTGAGCGCAGTTGGGACGCGCAGAGTCAGATCCTTGAGATTGACGTGCAGTACAAGGGCAATGCCGACGGGTTTGCCGAAAAGGCCGACGGGCTGAAGCTGAAGGCCGGCGGCGGAAGTCTGGCAGTGTCGGGTATCGAGGGTCAGCGGGTTTCGATCAATGCGCAGGTGATGTAGCGATCTTCCGCTGTATCTGTCTGAGAGAGTACCCGGGGCGGCTTCTTGTAGCCGCCCTTGTTGTCTCGGAGTGGCGACCCAAGATCCAAGACGTATATTTCCGACATATGAGTACGTCAGGAGGAACCCGATGAATGCCAAGCTTACCTTGCGCCTTGACGATGCCATCATCAGTCAAGCGAAGAACTACGCCAGGAGCGAGGGGATGTCCCTCTCCGAAGTCGTCAGCGACTACCTCCGAGCCATTGGGGTGCGGAAACCCTCTCCGAAGAGACGTGTGCTGGGACCCCGTACCTCAAAGCTTCGCGGCTCTCTCAAGGGCATGCGGGTGTCGGAACGGGACTACAAGAGCCACCTTGAGAAGAAGTATCTGTGAATATCCTTTTCGACACAAACGTGATTCTCGACGTCCTCCTGGACCGGGAACCGTTCTGCGACGATGCAGCCTTGCTCTTCGACGCAGTGGAGAGGTCCACCATCAACGGCTACCTGTGTGCCACGACTGTGACCACAGTCCACTACTTCGTGGGCAAGGGACGGGACAGTAGGACGGCCATTGACAGCATCAGGCTCTTGCTGGAGATGTTCGATGTGGCGTCGGTTACTCGATCTGTCTTGAAGGAAGCACTTGAGACCCAGTTTTCTGACTTCGAGGATGGTGTCATCTATCGTTCGGCGGCGAGTGTGAATGCCGACGGATTGGTGACGCGCAATCCGCGAGACTTCGTCAAAGCGCGGATCCCGGTGTACACACCACCGCAGCTGGTTGCCGCGCTGAAGCTCGTATAGAGCCCCCAGCTGCCCGCCCTGCCCCATGAACAGCCAACGCCTCCAACTCTCCTACCCCTGCCAGTGGACCTACACCATCATTGGCGTCGACGCGGCCTGCATGCGGGACGCAGTTCGCGCCATTGTCAATGACCTACCCGTCACCATTGACGAGTCGAACGCGAGTCGTGGCGGCAGGTACGTGAGTCTCAAGGTGCACGTGGTGGTTCCCGGCGAAGAGGAGCGAGTGCGGCTCTTTGGGCTGCTGGGGCGCCATGAGAGCATCAAGATGGTGTTGTAGTCGGGAGGGCCGGGTTGAAACCCGGCCCCGTCAAGGGAAAGAAGAGAAGTTCTTCGGGCCGAACAGCCCGACCCCGGGTTGAGGCAGAACTACCGGAATCCACCTCCCTGGTTGGCGAGTGAATCCCCGGACTCAATCCCCAGCCTGCCGCTCTGTCCCCTCAGGCGCCGCTGCTCCCACCGGGATCGGGCTGCCGCAATTGCGCTGATCCGCCGGCGTCGTGCGCTTGAGGTACTGCTCGTACTGCGCGAAGTACCCGGCCGGATCCTTGACGCCCGCGCTGTGCAGCAGTCCCATGGTCAGGAACTTGTGCAGCGTCTTTCCGTCGCGTACGCCCGTGTACTTCGTGCTGCACTCGCCCACGCACGCGACTGTCACGTCGTGCACGTCGGCCACGGAGTCGCCGGGCGATGCCAGTCGCGCCAGGTCGAGACGCACCACCGCATTCCACAGGCCGTAGTTGGTGACGCGCTTGCTCACCGGGTCGGCGTCAAACGGCGTGAGCACATCGTCGGTGGTGCCGCTCTTTGCGTAGTTGGACAGCGGCCCGTCGTGATAGAATGCATCGGTGCTGAATGTGGACTCGGAGGTATCGGGGAGCGCCGACGTATCCTCGATGCCCACGTCAAAGTCGCTCAGCCCATCGCCGCGGTTGCCGACCAGCCGCTTGTGCAGACCCAGGTGTGTGGGTCGGATGTTGTTGACGTCGGCAAACGGATGGTAGCGTTTGACCGTGTCGGCGATGGCGAGTGTGTCGTCGCGCAGAACAATGAGCTTGACTGCAAGCGACGAGTGTTCGGCAGGGCGGTAGATGAGATCGTTGTTGTACAGCACGTTAAAGAGGTGCACCTGCTCCATGAGGTTGAGCTCCAGCGTCCCGAGCGCAACCGAGTACAAGCTGTCGGAGACGCCAATGCGCTTGCCGAACTGCGCCATGGAGTCGGTGTCAACCCCAACAATGCGCGCGAGTTCTTTGTAGACGCGCACGCCGGTGACGTACTTGAGCTTGAGGTCGTTCTTAACGCGTCCGAATGCGTCGATGCGCTGGAAGAGCTGCGCCAGTCCCGTGCCTTCGCGGGCGATGTTGCCCCAGAAGTCGAAGAGCTTGTTGTTGAGACGGTAAACACTCTCCACGCCAAGGATGTTGTTTGAGGAGGCGAGCAGGTCGAACACGTACTGGCACCCTTCGAAGATGCCGCCGTGATTGTGGACGACATAGCCACGCCCCTTCACTGCGCTGTGCGCGAAGACAACACCAGTGGTGCGCCCCTTCTCGATGGCGAATGATCGCTTCCACGGAACATCGTCGGTCACTTCCACGCTGTCAAGCCATGAGGAGTATGGCTGGAATGTTCCAATGTCGAAGTTGAGGGCATTCATGATGGGCTTGGCTGTGGAGGAACCGTTGGGAATGCGGTTGCCCAGCAGGCCAATGAGTTTGGAGCCGATCTGGTCGCGTGAGTAGTAGGCGAGGAGTTCTCCGGTCTTTGAGTCAAGCAGGGCGTAGGCGAAGTACTGTCCGCTGCGCTTGATGGGTCGACGCACGTAATGGAACACGCTCCGACGGTACGCGCCCGCTTTCACCTTCTGGTATCGGACATTGGTGACCAGGGAGTCACCATCGATCAGTGTCGTCGTGAAGTCGGAGCCGGGCTCAGAGAACGTGCGTTCCCCGACAACCGGCTCGATGTGTCGGACAGTGTCGGTTGGCTGCCGGCGCGCCGTGACAACCCCCGAGCTGCTGCCGATACGCACGTCGGTGACGATCGCTGTGTCGGGACCATACCCGCGAGTCTTGACAAGCCGTTCTACCTGTTCCTGCAGCGGCAGGTCGATGGTGAGTTGGATGGAGAGATTGCCCTTCTTGCGGATGAGAGAGTTGGGATCGATGATGTCCAGATCGGCGGCCTCCTCGGCCGGTATGCCGTTGCGCACGGCAGCGAGCAGCCAGTAGTGATTTGCCAGATCGACCAGCGCGCCATGCTCGGTTTCGATTTGTTTCGGCTTGCGGAAGACCAGACTGTCGACCTCACGCAGAACTTGCGCTTGCCTAACTGCATCCCAGCCGAGGGCGCGCGCCATGCGTGGCATGTCAACATGGCACTGACGGATGATTTTGGGGCGGACATTGCGACCCCACTTGACCATGCGGGCAAGATAGATGCACTGTGCATCGGAGAGGCCGGACAGCGGAACCCCGAAGAGGCCCTGCGCAATGTCTTTGTAGCCAATCAGGCCGTAGTCGCTGGTGACGCAGTGGTTGACATACACCTCGAGGATTTCGTCAGGCGCGTACATGGCGCGCATGGCCGCAGCCAGTCGCATCTCGCGAACCTTGCGGTCGACTGAGCGGCTGACGTAGCGTCGGCCCTCGCGGTCAACATCGGAGATGAAGAGCTTGGCAACCTGCTGAGTGATCGTGGATGTTCCGCCGGGCGAGGAGAGATGCAGTGTGCGGGCGCTCTTCGCCGCCGCGCGCAGGATGGCTCGCACGTAGCTGTCGAACTCGAAGCCCAGGCGGTTCTCGGCGAAGCGATCATCTTCGGCGGCAAGCAGAGCCGTGCGCAGCGTTGCGGGTACCTCTACGATGGCCGCACGAGTGTGATCGGTGCGGATCTGCGCAATGAGTCGCGCATGTCGATCGGTGATTTCGATGGTGTTGGAGTATTTGTGCACTTCGTTGAGTCGGCGGATGATGCTGAGCGAGGGGTAGTCGTCAACGCACACGCCGTCGACCATGCGGATGGCGGTGGTGTCGGCCCCCTGCGACGGAGCCAGGTGGTTCGCGTGCGTCTCCATGGCATCGGACTGGATGATGTCCTTCCACGCCGCACCGAACTCGGTGGAGAGGAGACCCCTCTTGTCAAGATCGACGAGTTTGTCGCCCCAGCGTTCGAAGTACCGATTGAACTGCGACCGCGCTACCAGGTAGCAGGGGTAGGTGGCCAGAGCGGCGAGGCCGAGAAGGATGGCGCACACGACCATCAGGCGTTTGAGGGGGAATTGTTTCCTGGGCATGATGAGGTTCCGGGTGCTGGACTGCTTCCTGGAGAAAATACCTTGTGACTGGGGGGAGTCCGTGCGTGTGTGGTGCTGGGCGATCTGTCGCCGATTGTGGTATCCGGGCAATCGCGTGGGGAGCTCCGCGCCCCCACACCCGCGCTCACACCCCGGCAACGGTCGGTGTGATGACAGTTTGCGGATTGCGCGAGAGGAACTCCACCGCTCGGATTCGCGCAATGTCCAGGGTTTCCGCCGACTGCACGCCCGCGAAGAGTTGGTGCCCGAAGAAGAAGTTGCGCGCGTAGTAGGCGGTGAACTCCTTGATGCGGCCAAGGACCTTGGTGGACGCGAAGTCTTCGTGCAGGTAGTCGAGCAATCGAGTCCAGACCTCGGCGTAGTCAACGGTAGGAGGTTTGCCTGCGGCCGTCGCGAAGATCCACGGCTGCACCGCAGCGATTCGCCCCAGCATGATGCCGCGCACCCCCGGTGCAGTTGTCAATGACTTTGCCACATCGCCAACGCTCAGCACGTCCCCGTTGCCGATCACCGGGATCGATGTCTGCGCTGTCACCCACGGCAGCGCCTCCCACCGCGCACGACGCTTCAGCTTCTCGTCAAAGAACCGCGGGTGCATGAAGATTGCATCGATGCCGTGCGCCTCAAAGGCCTTCAGCCGACGAGCGAGCGTCTCCTGCCAGTCGGGCTTGTTGTCGCCGATGCGGCACTTGACCGAGAGGATGCCCGGCCAGCAGTGGCGGACCGTCGATAGCACCCGGGCGAGTCGCTCCTGGTCGCGGAAGAGCGCAGCGCCCGAGGCCCGTTTGAGAATCTCCGGTGCGGGACACGCCAGATTGATGTCGAGTGCGAAGGGCTCGATTGCCTTCAGTCGGTCGATGATTGCAGGAAGATCCTCCTCGCCATTGAGCAGCAACTGATACCACACCGAACCTTCCTGGACTCGCCGTTTGACAAAGGGTGAGTTGTGCAGGTCCTCGTGCAGCAGAGAACGGGCTGAGAGCATCTCGGTGAACAGCGCCCCGTGTCCCCCGAAGTCCGAAACCAGCCGGCGGAACGGAGCGTGCGTGACTCCGGCCATGGGCGCGAGGAAGAGGGCGGGGGAGACTCGCACGGAGCGGAGTGTGAGGTCGGGAAGTGCGGTGGTCATGACTTTCGGTTCCTGGCGGTCGGTTCAGACGTCGGTTGGTGCGAGTCGACGGGCCGTCTGCATCCGGGCGATCCCGTCGAGGGCTCGCCGCCCGAATCCGCGTGTCAAAGATACATGGTCGACCGCTGATGGGGCAGCGCACTGCTGGCGGCGTGCACGGATACTGCGGTTCAGACAATAGGAATGGGCCTTGGGGCCTCGACCGCGCTGATAGCCGCAGCCTCTCTAAGAACTCCCGCAATAGTTGGTGACGTTCTTCCCACCTGTCGGCATTGTTGAAATTT
>Ga0315284_10003150_pt1 | contig 23448 bp, 11 predicted proteins | sample YL17G09_16_MG_FD_203696 | JGI IMG/M metagenome (GOLD analysis project Ga0315284, IMG submission 203696) | Sediment microbial communities from Yellowstone Lake, YNP, Wyoming, USA - YL17G09_16 | ecosystem: Environmental > Aquatic > Freshwater > Lake > Sediment | place: USA: Wyoming | collected...
GGCGGGCTTGCCCGCCGCGTATTGTGCCGTTCACCCCACCGCCCCCCGCCTGTGTGCCACGGCCGGTCTTGCCCGGCCGTGCGTCCCGCGCGCCCGCCTGTGTGCCACGGCCGGTCTTGCCCGGCCGTGCGCCGGGTGCCACTGGCGGCTTGCCCGCCAGTGCTTTACTCCCCCTCCGCCGCAGGCAACAGCGGTGTCAAAATATATTTGCAACGCCTGATTTCCTCGGCTATACTTCCATCCGACCCACAGCCTTGAGAACATTTTGCATCGGGCTCTGTAGCGCGGGGGTTTATCCCCCGCGGCCTTGGGATATAGGGTGTTTTGCGCGGGGGGTAAACCCCCGCGCTACAAGTAAGGCCCTGATAGGCGGTTGTGTTTGACGATGCAAAATGTTCTTGAGTTCCACGCGGCCGACTTGGCGCCGTCGGGTCCCTGTTCGCCGTTGGACCCCTTTGGGGGGGCACATCCATTGCAGCAAACGCAGGACTCGCCGAGGCCGGCCGAAGGTGGCTTGACGTGAACCGCCCCCCCATTCGCGGGCGTCTTATACGGCACTCCAAATCGGGTTTGGGGTGTTATGCGGATCGGCCTAATCATTGTTAGGCAGAGAAGAATGGAGACGGCAGGAAAGCCCAATCGCGTATTGTCGGGTTACACGGATCCCATCCCAGGGCCGCTCCTCCAGGCTCTTGATCAGGAGCGGCTTGTTGCGTTCATCGGCGCTGGCACAAGCCGCAGGTGCTACTCCAAGACCAGGGCCCCGCTGCCGGACTTGTCGGCACTGCTTAGTAAGCTCGTCGAGTGGGGGGCTGCACGGCAGTTGTTCGACGCTAAGGTGTTTGACGACTTGCAGGAGCTCCTTGGGCGGGAAGAATTCCTGATGGTAGCTCAGGAGTGCCGAGAACTTGTTGGAGATAACCGGCTCGGGGAGTTCGTGGCCGAAGTATTCGACCCTGATGGAGTCGTCCCTGCACGAGTTCACGAGCTGCTATCGGCTGTTCCGTTTCGTGGATACGTCACAACGAACTATGACAATCTCCTGGAGCGAGCACACGTTCGAGTGCACAACCGGCAGTTGCGCACAGTCTTCCCTGAGACGATGCGGGGCGCTTTCGAGAGCCCTCAACGCAATAGGCCATTGCTAAAATTGCATGGCGACCTCGACGCCCCCGCCAGCATTGTGCTTGGTCACCGCGACTACCTGCGGATGATCTGGACGCCTGAATACACGGAGTCCATGAGAGCCCTCATGGCGAACTTCACGCTTCTCTTCGTTGGCTACGGGCTTGCCGACTTGGATGTTCTCTTGCCTCTCGACCAGTTGACTCATGAGGGCGTCAAATGCCAGCACTACCTCTTGAGTCGACGGGGGGGCACGCAATGCCATCGAGAAGAAGAGACTTCTCCTCGACCGCCAGACGGTAGTAATTGAGTATGTCGATTACTTTGGCTTTCACAATCACGTGGATACCTTCTTGGAGGGTCTAATCCTCGCGAGTGGCAACGAGACCGCTTTTGCTCGCGTGCGGCTGCCACTGCGAGCACGCATACACGTGCACTACGCTTCAAGAGACGAAGCGGACGGTCTATTCGTTTGGAACTACATCTTCCGGGAAGGGGCGATTACTCTGTCGCAGAAACCTCAGCGCTCGCAGTGGGACTATCTCAAGAAATCCATTTCGAAAGGCCTCCCGGCTCTGGATCACTTGGTTTTCATCGTGACCCCTTCAAGTCTGGGTGACACAGAGACGGTTGAGACAGTTACCGCGGCCCTCCAAGCTGCTGAGGCCGCTGGTGTACACGTCGTGTTCCTTGCAGTGGGATTCGAGAGCAGACCGGAATACATCGCGCGAGTTGCTCCTTCGAATCCCGTTTTCCTTCTCGACACCGACTTCAGTGAATCGGATCTCGAGTCGTTCCGGCAGTACCTCGCTGAAGACATCAAGGGCGGTTACCGGCAACCATGATCTGCCTGCCTAACAAACGGATAGAGCAGACTCGCTTCGCTCGCAGCTCATCCGCCAGACGTTACAGGTACTCCTTGTCTATCCGCACCTGCCCGTAGCGGTCGCCACGGCGCCCAGCCAGAGTCGAGGCACTGACCCTTCGGCAGGCTCAGGGCGGTGAGCCCGTCGAACCGTAGCGGCGGTCCTGGCGCGATGGGACGAAGGCGGAACGAGGCCCGGTTATGAGTGTCCCCGGAAATCCGTCCGCGCCGGTGATAACATAATAACGTGTAGATGGTGGCGTTCAGTGGTCTTCCTGCTCCAAGCACCGGGCAACATACGCGATCTGAGCAAGGACCAAGATTATGTCGCACATCATCACGAAGTCTTTCCGCTCCTGACGCCGCAGGCTCTCGTAACTTCGGATGAGCAACTTCTGTCTTTGCTCCAAGACCCTGCGAACTTCGAGGCATGCGTTACCGACATCAACGTTCTCCGCCTTCGTGACCACGCTAGAGAAGACCGGAACCGACTTGTCATGCTTCGTTGCCGATGCGTTTTTATAGCCGGCTGCCCGAAGCAGGCGTTCAAATTCACGGCACCCCCAGGTGAACGCGTCGCTTTCAGGTTCATCTCTAGGAAGCACTTCCATGTCTATGACAACGATTTCGGCGAGTGTCTCAGACTTAAGTAGGCTGTTTAGGTCGGAAAGAAGTTTGGGGATAGCAAAGGGAGGAATCTCATGGACGAGATTGTGACACATGACAAGATCGAACTTGCCAAGTATTGTCTGGGAGAGATTAGCCACATCAACCAGGTGTACGTCGAAGGAGAAGAAATCGCCGAGTTTGCGCTCCTGGCCGTCATCTGACTTGGCCAGCGGACTGTGATTCTTGTGGGCCTCGATGAGACCATCGACAATCTTGGGGTCTTTGTCGATGCCAACGTATGTGATCTTTGCCAGCATGGCCGGTGCAAGGCCGTGAAGCATTGTCACCGGAACGTTTCCAATTCCACATCCCACATCCAGGACGCAGATCTTTTGTGACGGATAATGCGCCAGCCACTGGCAAACATCACGCAGGGCCGCGTCCTCACGGAATGCGGTCTTCTCCCCGGCTGGAACGGAGCGAGGTGGGGAGAAAAGTGCCTCGAGAAATCCGGCAAGAGAGAGCAGAGCCTGCAATTCCTCTTTGGCGACTCCGACCTGGCGCTTAACCGCACTGTCTGTGATATCCCCTATGAGTCTCGTTAAGTCCTTTGCTAAGTCTTCGAAGACCTTGGTGGCGCTTTTTGCCATCGCGAGTTCTCGCTGATAGATCAACGGCCACATTCCTATCACGCCAGGACCAGGACACCGCGGCTTATACGAATCGCCAAGCAGTGTCCGGAACATTCCTCCTAGCCGATTCGGTAGCAGCGTCGGCAATCGCAAGTCCATATATCACACCGGCGAAGAACCATGCCTCACCTGCGTCGCTAGATTCTAAGAACCCGACAGCCCTCAGATCGCTACTCAAGGCCTTGCTATGCAGAACGAGATAACCAAGTTCGTGGAGAAATAGCTTAATAAGCAAACTATCCGTCGACTCTGGCGCAATGATTGTTTGCTGGATACTCGACAGGTCCACTACCAGGCAGAAGTGCTTTTCGCTAACGCGAAACAACCGAGAGGCGTACCCCCGCAGGGCTAACACTGACGTCTTCCATGGAAAGAGGCGCAACTTCCACCCATGGGGGAGGCAGCAAGAGGCAAATAATTGCAGAATGGGAATACCCCTGGCAGGAGATGCGAACTCGTGTGAAGGGAGCAAGTCTGCAGCCCGATAGTTGGTTTCTGCGCGAAACTTCGCTACCAAGTCGGCGCAGAGGGCAGCGATCTCAAGGATCCTATTCTTCGTCAGTTCCGTGCTCATGCTCTTTGACTTGAGAATCAAGTTCCTCCAATGCCTTCATAACAACATAGTATCTTATACTCTCTGCCGTGTCCAGCGAGGGAGACTCACCACAGGCCGCCGAAAGGTGGACCGTTTCGCTACGAATATCTTTGTATAGTTTTGCAAGCGCCACTCCGCTTAGGCTGGGTTCGGGAAGCACTTCGGATATAGATACGCCGAGGGCGAATACAAGCAAGATGAAATCGGAAGACGTGATCCACCTTCTGCCCGCTTCGATTTCCTCCAAGCGACTCTGGCTGATTCCCGTGAAGGCCGCGACCTCTCGAACGGTCAAGCCCTTTTTATTTCTGGCGTTAACGAGGGCGTTCCTAATTGCATCTTGGACGTGGAAGAAACCGCCGAGCAGTTCCAGAGCGCGCGATTTGCCACGATCGGGATCTGTCAAGGGCGTCTCCTCAGATGCTGCAGATACAGAAACCCCCAACCCTCCATGGGTTATGGGTTCTTATTGTATCTGATGAGGCTGCAAGCCGCAAGCCGAAATACGGATCAATGGCATTCGCTCACTTGGAATTTGGAAATTCGGGGGACAGGGAATTCGGGGGACGCAATACGGATTTCGGTTTTCCGCCCTTCGAGAGCCTCAGGGCGGCCCGAGTCCTGACGCGGTCGGGATCGAGGGGCCGATTTCCGGCTGAAGAATAGTCCAAAGTCTAAAGTCCAAAGTCCAAAGTCAACGGCATGCGGTTTGTCTTCCAGTCGTCATTCGGATTTCGGAATTGATTCGTCATTCGGCCCTCGGATTTCGTCATTCCCCCCAATCCCCCTCTGCGTCCCTTCGACTCGCTCCGCTCGCTCAGGGCAGGCCTCTGCGTCCTCCCCATGTAAGAAAGGGGCCCTCTGGGTCCTTGTTCGTTGTTGGACCCCTTCGGGGCTGCGTTGAAGGCTGTGCCGTTTTCGCCGTTTCGCCGTTCCCCAGGGATCAGCTGTTCTCTGCGTTCTCCGCGTGCTCTGCGTTGAAGGCTGTGCAAATCCCATGCCAAAGACGCGGAAAAAAAGTTATTAACATAAAGGTATGCACATGACATGGATGGAAAGAGTGCGAAAAAGGGCACAAAAACCGGTAAAAACCGCACCAAAAACAGGAAAAAACCCCTAAAAAAGTCAAAATTTCCGCTAGCCCATCTTACCAAAGGCACCCCGTCCGCCGAAAAATCCCCCCCTGGCACGGGTACGGCTCGCGGTCGAGCCACGGCAGCCGGCCACGGCTCGTGCCGTGCCCGAGCCAGGGGCTCGCCCTGCCAGGGTGCCGTGGCCGGCCGGACGGGGGCGCCAAGGCCTATGGCCCGTAAAAAACCGCCCCAGGACCCCTGAGTTGGTCGAACCCCAAAGAAATCGCTCAAGCACCCCCGGTTCGTCCTGTCAACCTCTCTGGCCGCCTTATGTTTTCCTTAAGGTCTTGGGGGGAGGGGGGGTCACCGATAGCCCCAATGCAAGAGCCTTGCAGCGACGGAAGGGCCGTCCGGCATGAGATGCGGCCAGTGCGAATACCGAGCGGCCCTTCCGGCTCTCGGACTCTGGGGCTGCTTGAGGTTCACAGGAGGACAGGCATGGGATAGGTGGACGGTCAGAGCCAGTGGGAAAAAACCCACCGATTTTCATGGGTGTCGCGCACGGTGCCCGAGATACCAGCAAGCGATAAGTCAATCCTCTCAAGCCCGCCGGCGATTGTAAGTCCTTTTCCTTGAAAGAGATACGAATGCCCGGCCGCGGCCGCGACGATTCACGCGCCTGAGCACCGTAAAAATTTGCCCCCGGACCCTTTAGGTGTATGCTTCTTTGCGGTGCGAAAGAAACCCCCGCAATTGGGTTTTTTTTGCGCCTCGCCCGGAAGGTGGAGAAGATGGGCGAAATGGGCAAAAAGGCCTTAGGAGGTCGATCATGAGAACGGACAGAATGGGCTTTCCGGAATTTGAGCCGCTGGAGCCTCGGCTCCTGCTGGCGAGCGGGGCTACGGCAGCCGAAATCCTTGCCTCAGCCCAGCCGCTCGAGGCTCCGGCCGACGCGGTGACGATCGCCTTTGTTGGCGCCGCCGACTACGAAAACGGAAGTCCCCCCGCGGGCGGCCTTTTCCGCGATGTCGTGGGCGGCCAGAATATCTACTGCGGTCTCGACAACTTCGGGGGAACCCAGACGGCCCTGAACTTCAATAGCGGTACAAAGGGCGTCCGGGGACTGACCGTCCTTGACACCGAAGCGGCCACGGTCGCGCCGACGCTTTTCGGCGGACACGTCACCCTGAGCGTGGACCTCGTGCAGGTCGGAACCAATGCCAACCTGCCCGGACTGGTCGCCCTCTTCAACGAGGGCGTTGGCAAAAAGGGGCTGGCGCTGGTCGTCGATGAGTGCGGCAACACGGACATCCTCGAACTGCATCGGGTGCCCCAGAACGGGGACCTTTCGTCCGCGACCCGGCTGGCCTACGTCAATCTCAACAAGGCGATCGCGGACGGCGCCTGGTATCGCCTGGTCATGGACGTGGTAGTGGCCAACGGCAGCGTAACGGTCACAGGACAGGTCTTCAATCATGCCGACCTCAGCGGTGCCGTCGGTGCGCAGATCGGTCCGACGCTGAAGTACACCGCGACACTGGCGAAAGCGGGCGTCGCGGCGACCGGCGAAGTGGGACTCTTGTTTGACATCGGGGCCCAGACGAGCAAGGCGAGTTTCACGAACTTCACGCTGGGATCCGGGGCGACGGCGCTTCCTTCGCCTGTGCCGACGCCTCCGGCTCCTGTGCCGCAGCCGGCCCCCGCGCCGGCCCCGAGTCCTGCGCCGCAGCCGGCCCCGAGTCCTGCGCCGCAGCCGGCTCCCGCGCCGGCCCCCGCGGCCGTTGTTCCCGTGCTGGTGAAGTTCCTGACCGACAACGACTACGCCAACAGCAATCCCCCCGCGGGCGGTCTCTTCCGCGATCTTCTCAACGGCGCGAGCATCAACCGCGGGACAGACCTGTTCACCGAGCAACCATCCGCCAACTACGCGGCCCTCAACTTCGGGACTGGAACCGCTGTGACCGTGTACGACACGTCGCCGGCCGACGCGACGCCGACCATCCTCACCGGCGGGTTCACCCTGAGCACCGATCTGATCCTGTACGAGCAGACCAACGGGTATCTGGCCGGCGCCGTCGGGTTGTTCAACGAGGGTCTCGGCCAGTACGGCCTTGCCCTCTCGCTCAAGTCGTCGGGAAACACGCAGACGTTCTCGCTCGATCGCGTGGACCAGTCGTTCTACACCTCGAACCTCGCCTATCACGGCGTCAACGGCCTGTTTGCCGAAGAGGCGTGGGTGAAACTGGTAATGGATGTGACCATCCAGGGAGACGCGGTTACCGTCACGGGCAAGTTTTATGGCCATTCGGATCTTAGCCAAGCAGCAGACAGCCTGAAAGATACGCTGACGTACACCGGCAGCCTCAGCGCGTTGGGGCTGCAAGGCTCGGGCGAAGTGGGCTTGTGGACGGCCGGCTCCACGGCGCCCACCAACAGGGCCAGTTTTGCCAATTTCGAGATCGTGCCGTCGGGCGGCGTTGCGCCGCAGCCGGATCCGGTCCCCGCCCCGACGCCGACCCCGACTCCGACACCGACGCCGACTCCGACGCCGACGCCGACTCCGACACCGTCGCCAACACCGACGCCGACGGGTGACTACGTTGCGGCCTCCATCGTGACCGGGAGCATCGAGTCGCTCTCGAGCGGCCTGCGTCTGGTGGTCCTCGGAACCAACGGCGCCGACGTGATGACCCTGGCCGGCGCAACCGGGGGTGTGATGCTGACGGCTCCCTGGGGCAGCCAGACCTTTGTGGGGGCCTTCTCGAACATCGTGGTCTATGGGTTTGCCGGCGACGACATCATCCGGTTGACCAACACGATCACGGCGGGAAGCGTCGTGTATGCGGGCGACGGCAACGATCAGGTCTTCGAGAACAGCCAAGGCGCTTCGACTGTGTACGGCGGGGCGGGCAACGACCTGCTGGTGACCGTCGGCGGCGGAGTGGACAAAGCCTACGGCGAGGGCGGATACGATGGTTTCTGGGTTGACTCTATCGACACGGTCGCCGACGCGACGGCAGACGAGATCGCCGCCAAGACCGTCCACAAGATCATTTTCTTCTACAACCTTGCAACCGGCGGAACCTCCACGGAGATCGCGGGCCAGAACCTCGTGGACCCGACGGCTGCCTATGGTTATTCCAACTTCTCCTCCAGGCCCCTATTCGTGGACGGGCCGCAGTACGATGACATCCGCCAGGGGGCGGTGGGGGACTGCTATTTCATGGCGTCCCTGGCTTCAATAGCATATACCGACCCGGAGATCGTCCGCCAGATGATCGCCCCGCTGGGCGATGGGTCGTATGCCGTGCGATTCATTACCGCCAGCGGCAGCGAGTGTTACTTGAGGGTGGACGCCGACCTGCCCGGCTTCGGCGGGAGCCTGGCCTATGGCAAGATCACGCCCGACGGCGAGTTGTGGGTGGCCCTGGTCGAGAAGGCTTTCGCCGTGTTTCGCGGAGGGCAAAATTCCTACGCTACGATAGATTCCGGGTGGATGACCGAACCGAACCAGCGCCTTGCCGGAGCAGCCTCCGACAGTCGAAGCACAGGCGGGACGCCTGATTCCGTCGCCCAATACATCCAGCAGAACATCCAGGCGGGCCACGCCGTCACCGCGGCCACCTCGACGCATGCCTACGCGGTCTTGGGCGTCCAGTTGGTCGGCGGTGCCTGGCAGGTAGACCTCTACGACCCGTACGGGTCAAAGTACAGCGTGAGCATGGCGACCTTCCAGCAAAACTGGAACGCCCTTGTGGTCTGCCTGGCCTGATGATTCGCGGCGCGCCAGCCCGGTCCCGGCGGGCAGTCCGCGAAAGTTGAGAGTTCTCAAGTGCCCGGAAACACAGGTGGCGACCCGTGGCGGGCCGCCACCTGTTTGCTTCCGAGTTCAACCGTACAGACCGCTCTCAAACGATCCCGTGGCCCAAGGACGCCAAAGTCGGGAACAGCGGCAACAGCGGATCGTTAATCGGATCGACCGCGGGTGCAACCGAGTTCGCCGGATTCACGGTCCCGAGGATCGTGACCGGGGTGCCCACGAGGTGATTCTTGCCCGCGGTGGCAACTCCCGTGGCCAGCACCTTGGCGTTCGGACCCACCGTGACGCCGGAACTATAGGACCGGATGCGGTTGGTGCCGCCCGTGCTTCCCGAACCCGACCCGCTGCTGTCAACGACCGCCAAAGGCTTGGTTGCCGTCAGGTTGATCGGACCGTTGGCCTTCAGGGTGATCGTGGCGTAGGTCTTCGGGAGGACCTGTCTGTTGTAGCGGCCGGTGACGTCGAAGGCCCGATCCTGGGCGGTGATGCTTCCCGACAGCGAGCGGACGTTGATAGTCCCGCCCACGACATTGCTGGAGGACGTCTTGACGGAGACGGTCCCGTAACTGCCGGGCAGCGACCCGTCGTTGCCAAGGACCGTGATGTCACTGACGGCCTGGAGGTTGATCGTGCCGGGAATCGGGTCTCGCAGGCACTTGATGTGGACGCCGGCTACCACGGGGGTCCCGTCGCCGTCCTTCCCGAAGATGACGGGCGTGGCCCCGTTGGCCGAGGTCCCGTCGATGATGATCTGCCCGGAATTCTTGAAGTTGACGATGTCAATCTCGGGAATGGTGTCGATCTTGGGGTCGGTGGAGACGGTGCCGCCCTTGTAGGTGGCCCGGACCAGACCCTCGATGACGATGTTGCCGGCAAACAAGGAATCGGGGACGCCGTCCACCATGATGATGTCGGCGCCGCCATGGTCAACGCCGCGGGTCTCGACCCGGCCCGTCTTCCCGACCCGGATGTCGCCGCAGAACGTCTTGAGGATGATGTCTCCGGGGGCCCCATTGGTACCAATGACCTGGTCGATGATGGACCCGTCAACGAGGATGTCGTGGACCATGTCGATGAAGATGTGGCCCGCCTGCTTGTTGATGGAGGTCACGATGATGCTGCCGCCGCCATCGCCGTTCTTGTCCAGGTCCCCTTGCAGGAATATCTCGCCGCCCTCGATCTCGATGCCCGGCGCGGGCTGGTTGTTGCCGATCCCGATCGAGGTGACGGTCAGCAGGACGCCGTCCAGGATGTCAAGACGGTGCAGCCCGATGTTAAAGCGGGCCTCCCACTGATCCACGAGCAGGGACTTCTTGGCAAAGGGCGTGAAGAACGGCAGCAGGTCCAGGTCGCCGATGTAGGTGACGGTGCCCGGAATGAGGTTGCCGGCGGGATCGAACAGGGCAGTGTTGAAGTTCACCGTGGTGTCCACATCGAGGACAATCGTGGTATCCAGCGGCTGGCAATCCCAGCCCCTGACGCATGGCACCGGCAGACCCAATGGCTTCAATGCCACCAATTGGCCGTCCAGCACGGCTAGTTCGCCCGTTGGTGTCGGGTCGAACGGAATCCCTATAAGCGTCGGAGGTGGCACAAGCGTTGCACCCAGGTGGATGTCTCCCACTGTGGGCGCCGTGAGGACGATCTTGCCGGTAGCGGCCGGCGTCGCATAGCCAAAGCCCTTGGTCCACCAGATGTCGCCGGCGTAGGAGCGGACATCAATCTCACCGCCCTTAACCTTGCCGTTTGCCTTGATCGTTGCGTCATCCAGGCGGACATCGTTCTTGGCCCTCAGGTCGATCGTGCCGCCCTTGCCGCCTAGGCAACTGGCGTCGAAGGCATAGCCCGTAGCGGCGATCGTACCCAGGATTTCGCGCCCCTGCGTCGGATCCCCCACGGCGAAGGCCTTGATGGTCCCGCCGAACAGGGCGGGGTTATTGGCGCTGCCGCCGAAGGCGCTGACGGCCGGGATGGTCCCGGTCTTGGGGCCGGTGACCGTGATGTCGCTCCGGGCGTACATCTCCACCCCGAAGGGTTGCGAGCCCTCCCCAACCGTGTAATCGGCGCGGACGCGGCCCCGTTGGGTCAGGAGGCCGTCGCCGTTGACGTCTTTCCCGTCCAGTTCGGCGCCGTTGATCCTAATGAACCGCGGCGAAAGCAGGAGGACCTGCGGCGAGTTGGTGGTGGTGCCGTGGCCCTTGGGGGCCACCGAGCCCACCAGCCCGTTGATGGTGATGCCCGCGCACTGGCTCTGAAGGGTAATCTTGCCCGAGGCGGGGTCCTGACCCTGGGAGACGATGACCCCATTCGTGTCGACGACAATGCGGGCAAGATCGACGTCGGCGTTCTTGGTGTCCGCCTCATTCCTGATGGTGATGTTGCCGCCCCGCTGGGTGGTGTTGCCGCCCGCCAGGATGAGGCTGGTCTCCAACAGTCTGCCGGACAGCAAGGCGGTGCTTGGGCCGGAAGCCACCAGGCCGTCGATGTAAATGGTTTTAGCCGGGTTTACATCCGTGACTGGCGTCGCAGAGGCGTCCACAATAGTAATGTCGCCGGCCCTGCCGCTGCCGGCACAGTTGGCGGCAATGATCGATCCCTTCAGCATGGTAAATCCGGCATTGGTAAAGATTTCGATGTTGCCCCCGTTGCCGGTGCCGCCGCCTACCGTGCGGCTGCTGGAGATGATGGCCTTGTCGGCCATCGTCAAGGCCCCGCCTTGCGAGAGGTCGATTTTGATGTTACCGCCGTTGCCGGCGCCGACGCGGTTCTCGGCGAAGATTGACGTGCCGGTCCCCATCGTCATGTTCCCCGTCACATCGAGGATGATGGGGGAGGCGCTGTTGTTCGCGGGCGATGCCGGGTCGTTGGCCGTGATGCTGCCCGTCCCTGTCATGATCAGATCATCATTAATCAGGACGGTCCCAACCGCCGGATTAGAGTCCAGCGGCCCGTTGTCCAGGGTCGTGAACAGCATCGGCGCGCTGATCGTCACCGACAGCAGTTGCCGGGCTTCCAGTGCCTCAAGCACGGGGAAACTCCCAACGAGGCGGTCGGTGAAACGTTGCGGCTCGAAACTCTTCTGTTTTGCAGTACGCATAGTCCTCTCCTTTAGCAATTCGCAGGGCCCCCGTTCCACACGATGGAACGGAAATACAGCCTAGGCCCCCCCTTGTTATACTTCTACACTTATCCCGTTGCGACTCGCCGGCAGTCCTTCGCGGACCGCCGGTCCGGCCGTCCGGCGCTACTCGTAGGAGCCAGCCGCCGTGGCCGTGAACGCCGCGTTGTCCTTGCGGTTGCCGCCCTGGTTAACGATGAGGACGTCGAACCGGTACTCCGCCAAGCCGTTCTCGCTGCCGCCGCCCGAACTGTCGGTGTTGCTCTTGTTGTTCTTCAGTTTGTTGCCGGTGCTGGTGGCGCCGCTGATGTAGAAGCCGTAGCCCTTGTTGGCGTTGGAGGTGTTCTCGTCGAGGGTGTTGGTCTTGCCGACGATGCGGATGCCGTCGCGGTTGCCGGCGACGTTTCCGAGGCCGTTGCCGCCGCGGCTCTTGTCGCCGACGATGTTCTTCTTCAGCAGGTTGCCGTCGCCCTGGAGGTCAATGCCGTCGCCGGTGCTGGAGTAGATGCCGTTCTCCTGGACGGTGTTGGTGTTGCCGACGAGGTGGATGCCGTCGCCTTGGTTCCCCTTGTTCTTTTCGCCGACGGTGTTGCCCTTGATGAGGTTGCCGGCGCCGGCGACGTTGATGCCGTCGCCGCCGTTCGAGAAGATGCTGTTGCCGGTAATCTGACCGCTGCTGCCGGCCAGTGCGATGCCGGCCCCGCCGTTGCTGACGATGTTCTCGCCGTTGACGACGTTGCTATTGCCCGCCAGGACGATGGCCGCGCCGGTGTTGAAGGTCACGTCGTCGTCGTGGAGGTTATTGCCGGTGCCGTTGACGCTGATCCCGACGCCGTTGGGCCGGCCCGAGACGCCGACATCGTTGCCGTTCGACTCGTTCGCGTTGCCGACGATCTTGATGCCGAACTGGGTGTTGCCGACGATGAGGTTGTTGGTGCGGAGGGTGACGTTGTCGCCTTCCACGAGGATGCCGATCTTGCCGCCGCTCACCTCCGGCGAGCCGGTGACCTCGACGTTGTTGTCCTTGACCCAGATGCCGATATTGTTGCCGATGGCCCGGGTGTTCTTGACGACGACCAGGTCGGCGTTGTTCTGCACCAGATAGCCCGCCACGTTGCTGCCGAAGGCGTGAATGTCCAAGGCCGTGACCTTGCCCAGGCTGTTCTCAATGGTGACGACCGGCTTGTTCACGTCGGCCGCGTTAATGTTGACGCTGTTGCCGAAGACGTTCAGCCGTTTTGTGCTGGCGTTGCTGATGATCACGTTCTCCGTGCCGTTGCCGCCGAGGTAGCGGCCGACGAACGTCACGCCCTGGCAGGTGACGGTGTGGAAGGTGTCCTTGGCCGTCACCGCAACCAGGAGGAACCCGTCGCCGTCGACGTCGCCGTTGGCGTTGACATAATCAACGGCGGCCTGGATCGAGTTGGTGGCGGGCTCCAACGTGCCCACTTTCGTCGGATCAAACAAGGCCGGCCCGCTATCCACGTCCACCAGGACATCCGGTATCGGCAAAGGATTGCCGCCCATATTCTGCGCCAACTGGCTGATGACCGCGCACTTGTCCGTCCAGTATGGGGACATGACGACGCGGTAATCCTCGACCTCGCCGTCCGGCGCCGGGCCGGTGAACGACAGGCCGCCGGCCGAACTGAAGCGGAACCGCGCGTACGTAAAGACGCTCGGCACGCCGATGGACGCGTTGATGGGCACCACGAAGGTCAGGTTGTTGTCGCCCGCCGCCAGGGACGTGCTCGCGAAGATCTGGTCGGTGGCTTCGTCCCAGTCGTTGTCGCGGTTGAAGTCGATCCACGCGTCGAGCAGGCCGGGCTGCGACGCCGAAACCGTCACCTTGACCGTCCCGCCGGGGAACAGGGGCGACTTGAACACCACGCCGTCCTCATCATCCGGAACGCCGGCCAGGTCGTCACCCAAGGCGAACACGTTCGGCTGGCCGTCCGTCTCCGCATCCTCCGCCAGGCCCAACTGGAAGCCGGGCACGATGGTGTGGCGGGCGCCGTTCGGCAGGAGCGTCGGATAGGGAGTGGGCGCGTCGCCGAAGTCCTCACCGCCCCTCACATTACCACAGTTCTGGAAGACCACGTAATCCGGCACGGTCGGCGCGCCGCCGGAGAGGTTCTCGATCGTCGGCGTCGTGGGCGTCCCGTTGGACGGGAAGATCGTGCCGGTCGTGTCGATGGTGGTGCTGTAAGTCAGGGTGATGGTGCCTTGTTTGCCGACGGGGGTGACGTCGTCGCCCGTCGGGCGCACGTCGCCGATGCCGTTGATCCAAACGAGCGCGCCGTTGTAGGAGCGAATGTTCATGATGCCGCCGGTCCCGAAGCCGCCCATCGCCGCGAAATCGCCGCGGGCGTACAGGTCGGCGTCGATGAAGGCGATGTCGCCCTTGGCCTCGACGGTGACGTGGCCGCCCGTCCCGCCGCCGGCCTTGGCGTCGGCCTGGAGACCCGGGCCGGAGATGAACACGCTGCCCTCGACCGCCTTGACGGTAATCAGGCCGCCGTGCGCGTTCGTGACGAACTGGTCCGCGTGGACTGTGAAATCGCCGGTCGCCGGGACGTCGGCGGGCAAGGGGGCGAGGATGGTGATGTTGTTCTTGGCGAAGAGGTCGATCCAGGCGATGCCGGCGGTGCCGCCGGCCTGGCCGGTGTCGGCGTTGACCTGGCCGTTATGATCCTTGGCGTCGATCAGGAGGTCGTGGCTGGCCCAGACTTCGACGCCGGCCGTCGAGTTGGCCGGCTTATCCGGCCGGTTTGGCGGACCGAGATGATTCGCCGGGCTGTTGGGAATCGAGTGGCCGTGGCCCGTGGATTCCACCAACCCGTAGATGGTGACGTCGTCGCCCTCCAGGTGCACCAAGTCGGCCCCGGGGTCGATGCCTTTGCTGCTGACGACGCCGGTATCGCTGATGACGAGGCTCCCCGTGCCGGCCTTGATGGTGATGGGCCCGCCGCCGGGAGGCTGATTCGCGCCGGTGCCCGTCATGCCGCTCCACGACAGCACCTGGCCGTCAATGTTAATCATGTGGCCGGTGATTTCGATGGCGCCGGCGGGGCCTTTGTTGGTGAGGTCGCGGCCGGCCGCAATGAGGGACCCGTCCTGCGTGTCAATGTTGCCGGTGACGTGGATGGTGATGTCGCCGGAGTGGCCGGTGTCGCCGGAACCGGAGGTCTTGCTCGAGGAGATGACGGCGCCGGGCGTGGAGCCGCTCGTTCCGAGCAGCGCCAGGGCGCCGCCGACGGTGATCGTGATGTCGCCCCCGCTCCCGCCGGACAGGTTGTTCTCGGCCAGGATGGCGCTGCCGGGGTCCATCTGCATGCTGCCCATGACGACGAGGATGATGGGCGGCGCGGCGCTGGCGTTCGGAGGAGAACTGGGGTCGTTGGCCGTGATCATCCCGCCGGTGGCGATCTCCAGGTCGTCGGCGATCCGCACCGAGCCGACCGTCAGGTCGGAGTCCATCGGCCCGTTGTCCAGGGTCGTGAACAGGATCGGGGCGCTGATCGTCGTCGTCGACAACAGCAGCCTCGGTTCCAAGGGCTGAAACAGCGGCATTTCGGCGCCGCCGCTGCCGCTCGTCATCCCTCGGCGAGTCCGACGGTTTTTCGGCGATGTGGAAGGTTTCATAAACGTGCTCCCCTCTCTAGGGTCCATGAGCGCCCGCATGGGCGCTCGGTGCTCGGATGCGCGTTGCCCTGAGCAACACGACCGAATGGGAACTACACCTAATCACCTTAGTCCGTCCGGACCACGGTGTCAAGGGCTTTCCACAATAAGAAGTAATGGAGGCACAAGGTGTGAAAGTGCGGCAGGAGGGCGAACGGCTGCGGACGAACACCCGAGGGCGCTGCCCGTTAGATTGCTGGGTCATGGCAAACCGTCACGTTCAGCCGAAACAGGCGGCGGCGGACCTTAATCCGCCGCCGCCGCGGGAGGCGGCGTCCTCCCAAGGAGGCGGGCGCCTGGAACACCCCCAGGACCGCCCGCGACTTCCCTGTAATGTAACGTACGACCAAGCCGGACCCTTAAGCGGCCCGACGCTTGCCCCTCATCCGGGCCAACCCCATGCACAGTCCACCCAGGCCGAGCAGAGTCATCGTCGCCGGCTCGGGCATCACCGTGCCCTTCAAGGTCAGCGTCAGGAGTTCGCTCTGCGGAAGCGAAGCGCCCGGCAGGTTCTGGTCCGACAGTTTGAAGACGTACGTCGCCAAGTACGAGGCCGACGCGGCGCTCGTGTCGAACCGGCCCGTGTAGGACTCGCCAAACCCCGCCGCCAGGTCCGAGAACGCCACCTTGCCGATCACTGCGAGCACCCCCGTGTCGCCCGAGGAGGAAATCAGGTCCAGGTCCAACTTGGCCGTGAGGTTGGTCACGACCACCTGGGCGAACACGTCAAAGAAACTGTCAATGTTGCCTCCCTGCGCCAGCGTGCCGAAGTCGATCTCGAGGTCGTCGTTGTTGTTGCTTAACGTCTTCGCACCGCTCCCGCCGTTGTCCGTGAACCTCGCATTGGAGTTGGCGAGCACCGTCACCAGGCTGTTGCGAGTCTGCGAGTCGTTGGTGGCAAACGGGTCACTGACAGTCACCGACCCGTGCGAACCGGTCGCCCCGCCGGTGAAAGTCAACGCCAAGTTGTCCGCCGCCGCCCCAGGCGCCTTGGTCCCGCTGCCGCTGCCGGCCAGGCCGTCACCCGTGGTGTAGCCATAACCCAGGTCCCAGGCCCCGGCGAGCGCGGTGTTGCTCACAGCCACGTTCACCGTCGTCGTGCCGCTGGTGATGATCGTCGAGTCGACCGGCGTGGCCGTCAGTCCGATCGTCGCCGCCGCCGCCGTCGTCCAACTCAGCACCACATCGTTGCCGCTGGCTGCGATGCTGAACGAACCCTTGTTCGGGTAGTTGCTGGTGCCACTGGCGATGGCCGGCAGTCCAGTCAGCGTGCCTGCGCCGCCCTGGTTGTCAATGATCTTCCAACTCTGGTTGGAATGCCACAAACTGTTGCTCGTCGGTCCCCCGGCCGCGGCGCCGGAAAACGCCAGGTTCAACGTCGAACCGGTCGCAACGACGTTGCCGGCAGTGAGTTTAACCAGGTCATAGTCCGTGCCCGGCGTTGCAGCCGGGACGGTGGTGTCCGATTTGAGCGCGCCCAGTGCCCAGTCGTAATTGCCGGAGAGGGTCAGGGTGTCGGAGAAGGTGAACTTGCCTATGCTGGTCCCGGGGGCCAGGTGGCCGCCGGCGCTGATCGTCACCCGGCTACTGCTCGTGCCGGACCCGCGCAGGGTCCCGCCGCTATCGACACGCAGAAAATCGATGCCGCTGACGGTGGCACTCGGACCCACGTCAAGAATCCCGCCGTTCCCCACAATGTAATAGGCATTAGCGTTGCCGCCGATGGCGAAGATGGAACTTCCCTGGAGGAGGATGCTCCCCCCGCTGGTGATCTGCCCCATGTCGCCGCCGTTGCCCTTGGTCAACGAGAGCGTGCCCGCGGTCATCGTCAGGGTCCCGCCCACGTTGAGGGTGGAAACGGAAGAGATCGAGATCGAGCCGGCGGATGTCACGGCCGCCCCCGACGCAACCGTGAGCGTCCCGTTGCCGGTGGTGGCGAGGCTGCCGCCGGACAAGATCGACAAGGTGCCGGCGTTGACTGTCACAGTGTTGCCGGTCGTGCAGGCCCCGGAGAACGCCAGTGTGCCGTTGTTGACGGTCACGATGCCTAGCGTGGCGGCCCCGGAGAGCGTCAACGAGCCCGCGCCCTGTTTGGTCAGGGCGTTGCCGCCGATGACCGTGCCGGCGGAAACGTTGTAGCCCTGCGTGTCCAGGATTGCGCCGGTGCCGCTCAGGGAGATGCGGCGGTTGGAATCCACCGCCATGGCCGCGTCAAATCGAAGTGTAGAGCCGCCGCTGAGGGTGATGTTGGTCGTGAGGATTCCCGGTGCGGTGCCCAGGGCCAGGTCGCTGTTGACCGCCAGGGTCCCGAGGCTCATCGTCGTGCTGGTGAATGAGTTGCTCCCGGTCAGGACCAGCGTTCCAGCGCCTGTCTTGGTGAAGCCGGCGCCGGCGATGGCGGCATCGACCGTGGCCGTACGGCTCGCGGCGACTTCCCATGCGTTACAAGTAACGTTGCCGGTCCCGATCGTCACGGTGCCATCATCGAAGTACACTTTGGTTGCGCCCTGGGCGCCGTTCAGGTTCACGGTGTAGATTCCTGTGGCAGCATCCGTGCCCGCGCTGAAGTAGAGGATATCGCCCACGACCGTGTTAGTGACAGTGGGCGCAATGGTGCCGCCCGAGTTGGTGCTCCAGTAGACGTTGGTCCCCCACGTGCCGTTGGGCGTGACGCCGGCGCCGCCGGTGGCGCCGTTTGAATCCCAGTAATAGGTGCCTGCGCTGGCCGGGACAGCCAGGAACGCCGGCGCTAGGGCCAGCAGAACCACGACCGTGCCCACGGCCAAAATCCCCCGTAACAATCCGTGCGTCTTCATAGTCCCCTCTCCTTTTGTGCTGTCTGCCGACGCCCTAAGTCCCCCGTTGCCGGCGGCCCCGCATCGGCTCCCAGGCCGTCAGCATAAGAAGCCCGCCCAACCCTCAACGAGCCCCTTTCCCATTCGCCTTCCAAAAGGCTGAACGTAGAAGTATACCTCATTTCTTCCAAAAGTCAAGGGAAATAGGCTCCCCTTGGGTTCACAGCATTTTCCTGGGGCTAATCCCGGCCGCCCAACCCCTCTGCTCTCCAAGGCAACCCAGGCTTCCCTTACGCGCGGCAGATATGTATCCCCGCGGCACCCCTCGTGACTGGGGTAAATATACACCATTCCAGAAAAAAGTCAAGCGGAAAATCCGGCGAAAGCGCCGGGGATCGACCACGCAGGGTTTGTGATCCATCCCGTCGCCCCGCCAAGCAGCCCCAGCGGCGATGGGGAAGCCCAACTGCGCACGTTTAATATACATTTACAGGGGATGTGAAAAGGTCTGGCGATCTGGGAAGTCTGGGGGCTCTGGGCACAAGACTCGGACTGGGATTGCACGCTGTCGCCCGGCCGTCCGAGGGGAGGGGACGGCGGGTGCGGCTCCGGTCGTGGTTCCGCGTATCCGCAACGCGCGGATAGCGCAGGCTTCCTAATACTTATACTACTACGCTACTTGGCACCCGGCAATGAACATAACCTCTTGCCGCAACTAGACTTACGCGCCGTAGCGCGGGGCCTTGCTTGCCACGCCGAAGTCCGCCCTCCGTGCTGGCGGACGAAGGCGGGTGCCCCGCGCAGGAAGGCGCGGGGGATAAACCCCCGCGCTACAGTTTTGAGAATGTGGGCGAGGCCCAGGCCGGGGCCCGCGTCGGCATGGGGGTCCGCCGGAACGCCCACGAGGCGCGCAACGGTTCCGGGGAAAGCGCGGGGCCTTGCTTGCCACGCCGAAGTCCGCCCTCCGTGCTGGCGGACGAAGGCGGGTGCCCCGCGCAGGAAGGCGCGGGGGATAAACCCCCGCGCTACATCCGGAAAGCGGCGTACGCTTGAGTTTTCGCCTGGCGGCTCCGGAGGCTTCCGAGCGGTGGCGGCGATGTCGCCGGTACGGTGCCGGACACCGTCATCCATCCGACCGGATTCGCGATCGACGGCGACGCGTTGTGGGTCGCGTCGCAGGGCAACAAGGTCCTCCTTCGGTACTCGCTGGCGGATGCGTTCGCCGGCGCGGGCGCCGGGGTGTGACTATTTTTTCTGGCATTCGCATCTTTTGCAAAGACAGGTTGTTATGCGTGCCGGAGGCACGCTTGTACTCTAGCCCCGGCCGCAAGAACATTTTGCATCGTCAACCACAACCGACTATCAGAGTCTTACTTGTAGCGCGGGGGTTCCCCCCCCGCGCAAAACGCCCTATATCCCAAGGCCGCGGGGGATAAACCCCCGCGCTACAGAGGCCGATGCAAAATGTTCGCAAGGGCGGGGTTGGGATGTAGAGCCTCCGCCTTTCCAAGCCCCGGAGGGGCGACGGAACCCGCTGGAGCGCCCCTCCGGGGCTTAGGAAAAAGGTTTTGGGGGCCACAGGTTCCCCGGCCTTGCGGCCGGGGCTAGAGAACAGCCCGCCCCTTCCGGGGCGGATAAAGATAAAACTCCCGGCCAAAATCCGTAGTCACACCCGCGCCGGGCGGAGTAATTATTCGCTTGCATCTGGCTCCCACCGTTGTCATATTTCCTCTGCATAGGCGGGCGCGCAATTCAAGTGGAGGATCGGTTGAAGATACTTCGGATCGCGTTGCTTTCGGTGGTGCCAATCGGCTTGCTGGCGATCGCGCCCGGCCTCGTAAGTGCCGAGGCGGTCGAAGCGATCACCCTGCCGAGCGCGGACGTGACGCTTTCGTTTGTCCGGGCGGGGCGGATTGCCGAGGTGCTGGTCAAGGAAGGCGACGCGGTGGAGGCCGGCCAGGTGCTGGTGCGCCAGGATGACGAGGCGGAGCGGATCCAACTCGAGCAACTCAAGGTTCAGGCGGAGGATATGACGCGGATCGAGGCCGCGGAGGCCCAGTTGGCCCAGAAGCAGGAGGATCTGAAGAAACTCGAATGGGCACAGAAGGAAGGCGCGGCCACGGATTGGGAAGTCAGGCGCGCGAGGCTGGAGGTGCGGATCGGGGAACTGTCGCTCCGATTGGCCCGGTTCGAGCACGAGCAGGACGGGCGCAAGTTCGCCGAGGCGAAGGCCCAGATTGACCGCATGTGCCTGACGAGTCCGGTTGCCGGGAAGGTGGAGGAAGTGGCTGTCGAAACGGGGGAGGCGGTCGAGCCGCTCGCCCCGGTGGTACGCGTGGTGAAGATCCATCCGTTGTGGGTGAACGTGCCGGTGCCGCTCGCGCAGGCGAGGGAACTAAAGCGCGGGTGCGGCGCCAACGTGACCTTTTCCGGCCCTGTCGCGGAGGAAGGCAAAGGCATCACGGAAGGCAGAGTCATTCACGTCGCGGCGGTGGCGGATGCTGCGAGCGACACGCTGACCGTTCGGGTGGAAGTGCCGAACGCTTCGAGCCGCCCTGCGGGCGAGCGCGTGGCGGTGGCCTTTTTGCCGGCGGCTGAGCCTCCCGTGGTTCAAGAGGGCGGCAGGCCGACCGCGGGATCCAAGGAACCTGTCGGGACAAAGGAGTAACCCATGGTGAAGAAACCGGACGTACCTTCGTCGGACGAGAAGCCTATTGAGGAGCAGGCGCGCGAACAGACGGGCCAGCAGCAGATTCGATTGCGGATCGACGAACGGAACATGCAGACGTGCTACGCGAACGCGTTCCGGACGAACGGGACGGCGGAGGAGGTGATCCTGGACTTTGGGCTCAACTTGATGAATCCAGCCACGCCGGAGCAGGGCCAGCCGGAGATCGTTTTCCAGGTCAGCGAGCGGGTGATCATGAACTACTATTCGGCCAAGCGCCTGGCGATCACGCTAAGCCAGTTGATTCGCCGCCACGAGGAGCAGTTCGGCGAACTGGAACTGGACGTCGCCAAGCGCCGCAAAGACGTCTCTTAGGCCGCTTGATGTGGTCCGGAGAATCGTTCATGCCGGGGGTCCGCGCGCAGATTTCCGAGGAGTCTCGTGAGCCGGTCAGACCGACGGCGGCGGACTTAATCGATCAGGTCGGCCGGTTCGACGGACCGCCGGAGCAATTCCTCGCGCATCTCCTCGCCATCCAGTGTTGGGTCGGCGCAGCGGAAGGCGGGGCGATCCTTCGGCCCGGCGCGCAGGAGCAGATCGGGATTCTGGCCGTTCATCCTCCCCTGGTGGAAGGGGCGACCCTCCCCGTCTGGTTGGCCCAGGCCGCGGAGTCGGCGCCGCAAGTCATCTCGACCGGCCGGGCGATCGAGCGGCCGCTGCACGCCCCCGACGACCTGTACGGCCAGGCCGCCCGCCGCCACCTCATCGTGCTCCCGATTCGCGGGGGAGGAGTCACGCGAGGGGCCGAGGCCTTTGTCGTCGAGGCAAGCGACCCGGCGGCCCTGGCGGCGCGCCGTGAGCGCCTCGAATTCTCTCTGGTCCTGTTGAGTCTTTACGAGATGCGCCAAACGCTTACCCGCCGCGTGGGCGACCTCGCGCGACTGCGCAGGGCCATGGAGGTCCTGTCGGCGTTCGACGAGCAGGACCGCTTCGCCGGGGCCGCCATGGCGCTGTGCAACGAGGCGGCGTCTCGCTGGCAGTGTGACCGCGTGACTCTCGGGTTCCTCAAAGGCCGCTATGTCTGTCTGCAGGCCATGAGCCACACCGAAAAGTTCAGCCGCAAAATGAAGATCGTCCAGGACGTCGAGGCGGCGATGGAAGAGTGCCTGGACCAGGACGTGGAGGTGATCTATCCGGCGGATCCGGAGTCGACGTATGTCAGTCGCGCGGCCGGCGAACTGTCAAAGCGTCACGGTCCGATGACGGTGCTGAGCCTGCCGATCCGTCGCGGCGGGGCGCCCGTGGCCGTCCTGGCGCTCGAGCGTCCGGCGAACCAGACGTTCAACCTCGATGAGATCGAGTCGCTCCGGTTGACGTGCGATCTGTGTGCCCCCCGGCTGGTCGGGCTCAAGGAGCACGACCGCTGGTTCGGGGCGCAGGCGGCAACGGTTTGCCGCCGGGGTGTGGCCACGCTCCTTGGCCCGAAACATACATGGATTAAGATTGCCGCGATCCTGGTCTTCGCGGCGGCGATCTTTCTAGTGTTTGCGAAGGGCGACTACCGGGTGGATGCTCCGCTCGTTCTGGAGGCGATCGAGCAGCAGGTCATCCCGGCCCCGTTTGACGGATATCTGAAGACCGTCTCGGTTGACCCGGGCGATGCCGTGAAGGGCGGAGAGACCGTTCTGGCGACGCTGGAGACGGCCGAGTTGCGTCTGCAACTGGCGGCGGCCAAGGCCGAGCGAATCGGTTACCTCAAAGAGGCCTCAACGGCTCGGCGCGACCGCAAGGAAGCCGAGGCCCAGATCGCGGAGGCCCGTGCCGACAAAGTCGCCGCCCAGATCGATCTGCTCGAACGCCGGGTCGACCAGGCGCGGGTTGTTGCGCCGATCACCGGCCTCGTCGTCAGCGGGGACCTGAAGCGCCAGATCGGGGCCCCGCTCAAGACGGGGCAGGTTCTCTTTGAGGTGGCCATCCTGGAGTCCCTGCGGGCTGAACTGGCCGTGCCGGAAGACCTTGTCGCGGAGGTCAAGGCAGGCCAGGAGGGCGAACTGGCGACAACCGGCTTCCCGGAGATTCGGATCCGGTTCGTCGTCGAACGAGTCAACCCGATCGCCGAAGTGGTTAAGCAGCACAACGTCTTCAAGGTCCGTGTCCGTTTCGTGGAGACCCCTTCCTGGATGCGCCCCGGTATGGAAGGCGTAGCCAAGATCTCGGTTGACCGACGCCGCCTTGTGTGGATCTGGACACGGCGGCTTGTCAATTGGATGCGGATGGAATTGTGGCTCTAGTAGTACATCAACCTTGAATATGTGGGTTCGGGTGCCATGCTTTCGCTTGCGAAAGCATGTTTCCGACCCGCCAACGACCATGCTTTCGCAACGGCGCGAAAGCATGGCACCCA
>Ga0315284_10003153_pt1 | contig 23442 bp, 22 predicted proteins | sample YL17G09_16_MG_FD_203696 | JGI IMG/M metagenome (GOLD analysis project Ga0315284, IMG submission 203696) | Sediment microbial communities from Yellowstone Lake, YNP, Wyoming, USA - YL17G09_16 | ecosystem: Environmental > Aquatic > Freshwater > Lake > Sediment | place: USA: Wyoming | collected...
TCTCCAAATTCCAAATTCAAAACAGTTTTGAAAATTGAAAATTTGAATTTAGATATTGTTTAGAATTTAGGGTTTAGTGCTTAGAATTTTTCCTAGAATTTCCTTGTGCTACGCACAAGGGGTTTCCCCATTCGGAAATTACCGGATCAAAGCTTGACGACAGCTCACCGGTACTTATCGCAGTCCTCCACGTCCTTCTTCGGTGTGTTGCACCAAGGCATCCATTGAACGCATAAAATAGACCCATAATTCCATTCAGTTTCAAAAATACAAGCCTGCATACCTGCAAACAGATTTCATGAAACTGAAAGATGTAAATATTTACACCATATTCAGTTTTTAATGTGCGATAGTTAATTCAAAAGTCAAAATGCAAAACTCAAAACTGCAAATCAAAATTAAAAAGTTTTAACTTATTTAGTGTGGACCCGAGCGGACTCCCTTCGACTTTGCTCAGGATAAACTTCTCGTCCTCTCGATATCCAAATCTACTTATCAAAGTGCTTGCACTGAGCCTTCTGGGCATCAGGCGAAGTGTGGACCCGAGCGGACTCGAACCGCTTACCTCTGCAGTGCAAATGCAGTGTTCTACCAGCTGAACTACGGGCCCCCACCATTGGCGGGTTCACACGTAAATCGAGTCCTCCAATTACTACCTTAAAGGTGAAAACTAATTTTTAGGGCGCGAAAAAGGCTTTTAGAAGTCTTTTTAAGAAAATTTTCAACATAAAAAATTAGCCCACCTTGTTACTCAAGGCTTACCACTGGCAAAAAGTATAGCAGCCAATCTCAAAGCTGTCAACACGCCACGAGCTGCCGGACAATTCTTCGTTTATGCTAATATGAATTTATGAACCTGCCTCGGGACGAATATGGCCGATTCGTAAGCCTAAAAACTAAAACTTCGGTATCTGGCCCCAAGGACGTAAAAGTTAATCCCCAGTTCGAAAAACCCATACTTCAAGTAACTGTCACAAATCCGCTAAAGAAAATCCTTTACTGGCTTGACCAAATTCGCAAAAAACAAACCACAACTTTTGCCGTCAAACTTTCAATACCCTTAATTGCCCTTCCGGTAATTATTTTCGCCGCCTTCCAGGTAGGCAGAAGTTCTGTCGTTCTTCCTTTTCTCCAAAATCCCACACCGACACCCGTTGTCAAACCGTCTCCCAGTCCGCCGGTTCCATATTCCAGAAGCGGAACATTAAAAATCGCAAAAACGGGTAGTCAAACCAAATACGTACTGGCACTCAAAAACGGAGAAAATGTTCTTTTGGAAGTACCTCAAGACATCCAGTTAACAAAATACCAGAATAAACTTGTCTTAGTAACAGGAATTTACAATCGCCAATCCAATGTTATAACCGTTACCGAAATCGCCGAAATAGAAATTGTAAGTGAAACTAATCTTACAAATTCTTCCCCGACTCCCTCTCCGGCTGCTGAAGAGTCAACTCCATCCGCCCAGTAGTCCTCTTCGTCACATGTCAATTGTCAGTTGTTACCAATTACCTTTGGTATCGTCTCGAAAATGTCACTTGCTACAACTCCTTCACCGAATTTTTCTGATGCTAATTCTCCCGCTTTGCCATTAATGTACGCCGCCGCATTAGCTGTTTCAAAAAGCCCGATTCCCCGTGCAAGAAGTGCCGCCAAAATTCCAGCCAAACAATCTCCAAAACCGCCTTTTGTCATCAAAGGGGTTCCGGAATTATTAGTAATTGTACTGGCACCATCGGTAATAATATCAACAAAACCTTTGAGAAGAACTACCGCTTTGTATTTTGCCGCCGCCTGTTTTGCAGCCACTAACTTCGCTTCAAAATCGTCACTGACTCTTGTCTGACCAAGAAGAATCGCCAGTTCCCCGCTGTGCGGAGTTAAAATAACATGTTTTCCCAAAACAACTTCCGGCTTCTGGGAAATTGCCCTTAGGGCATCTGCATCCAAAACCATTGGAATAACCGATCGCGAAATTAGTTTCTGAATTGCCATGAAAGTTGAAGGATGTCTCCCCAAACCGCAACCCAAAACTAGACTGTTAATTTTGCGAAGGTGAATAATGTCTGAAATATCATTCAAGTGCCGAGAGGTTAAAAAATCTCCCCGCAGGGGATAAGTCATCAGATCTGGTAAGGTATGAGAAGCAACATCCGCCGCTCTTTGGGGACTGGCGACAGTTACCAAATCGGCTCCGGCACGAAGTGCTGACACTGCCGCTAGAGTTGCCGCACCTGAGTAAAGTTTTGACCCACAAACAACCAAAACGCTTCCGTAGTTCCCTTTATGAACCCAGTTAGGTCGCTGCGGATAGATTTTAGATAGATCCATTTTGGACAGGTAATTAAATCCGAATATCTAAATTCTAAATTCGAAACAATTTCCAAAATTCTAAATTCAAATGTTCAAAACGATGTTGAATTTTGAGATTTGAAAATTTGGATTTGTTTAGGATTTCGATATTCGTGCTTCGAATTTTAGCACGCTTTGTGTGCTAGAAGTGTTTTACCAGAAATTTTCTTTTGGAGCAATAGCTATTCTCGTAAAAAATTAGGAAGCGCTACGCGTGGTTACCAACCTGAATCACTTGTTCGACCAATCGGTTTGCATATCCCCATTCGTTATCTTTGAAAATCTAAGATTTTCAAAACTATCAGCGAACAAAGTGAGGCTGATATCATACCATCCCGCGAAGCGGGATTAAAAAGCTACGGGTGAGTACCAATCTGTATCACCTGTTCTATTAACCGGTTTGCGTATCCCCACTCATTATCATACCAGGCGAAAATTTTAACCATATCGCCGTCAACCACTTGAGTTAAGGATAAATCGACAATAGATGATTCCGACCTACCAATGATGTCAGACGAAACTAAAGGCTCGTCTGAAACCGCAAGGATATCTTTCATCTTCTCGGAAGCTTCAATCAAAGCCTGGTTAATTTCCTCAACCGTTACGTTTTTTTCCAAAAGGAAAGTAAAGTCGGACAAAGATCCGACAATCACCGGCACGCGGATAGCAACCCCGTCAAATTTACCTTTCAACTGGGGGATTACTTCAGCTGTGGCAATAGCCGCACCGGTTGTTGTGGGAATAATATTGGTATAGGCTGCTCTTGCCCTCCTTAAATCATTCGCTTTACCCCCGGGAGGAGGACCATCAACCAAATTTTGCTCGGCAGTTACCGCATGCACTGTGGTCATCATCGCCTTTTTGATCCCAAATTTTTCCTGCATTATTTTGGCAACCGGCGCGATGCAATTGGTTGTACAGGACGCATTGTTAACTAGATCCTCACCTTTGTATTTCTCTTCATTAACACCCAAAAGGAATGTTGGAGTTTCTTTCCCCGGCGCCGAAATAACAACTTTTTTAGCACCCGCAGTGATATGTTTTTCGGCATCCTCACTTTTGGTGAATCTTCCGGTCGACTCGACAACAACATCAATTTTTAAATCCTTCCAAGGTAATTTTGAAGGATCTTTTGCGGCAAATGTAGCAATATTAACTCCGTCTACAGAAATTTTCCCAAGTTGTTCCGATTCATCAGCGTCGCTGTCTCGAATGATTTTGGCGCCTGTTACATCGTGACCCCAAATACCATAAACGCTGTCGTACTTTAAAAGATGAGCAAGAATCTTGGCTTCAACAAGATCATTGATTGCCACAACCTGCATCCCGTCAGGCCCTGAGTTTATCGAAGGGTCTCCTCGATGCTTGTCAAACCACACCTTAAAGGCCGACCTTCCGATCCTCCCAAAACCGTTTATCGCAACACGAATCATACTTAATTTATCTCCTACTTTTAACTTGAAAAGCAAGTCTTAAAACCATCGATCCAAGTATAACTACCAAAACCGCCAAAACTCCCGACAAAAGATATGGATATCTTTCTGTCAAAGGTTTCTCGGGAGGAATTTCACCGGCAAATGCACTGTTATTCTCCCCTGTCCCTAAAACAGCAGTAACGGCACTACCTGTATCCAGATACTGCAAATAACTCTCCAAATCATATTCCGCAAATCTGGCCTTTGGATTACCATAAAAGAGTTTATATGTCAGATTCGGCTCTGCCTGAAATAATACTTTGCGCAAAGTTCCCCAAACAGAAAAGTCTCCAAAAGAAATTGGCTGATTATCACGATTAAAAACAGTCAATCTTAAATATCTAAAATTGCTTTCCGGGTAGAAAATGTTAGTCTTTGATCCGACAAATTTTGGTGTCTGATAACTAAAAATTACATCCCTTGCTTCTAGTTGCGACCAGTCAGTCTTATTATTGCTTCCTTCAACCGCCACCTCACGATTAAAATTGACTTCATTTGTCGCCAACTTAATCTGATTACTGGGAACCCCTTTGGCCTCAAGATCAAGAATAATTTGAGTCGATCTTGTTTCTTTATCCTCCCTTTTTTCGAGTATCTTGGGCTTGTAAGTTACCTCGCGCGTGCTGGTTAAAACATTGTTATAAACTGTCACGCCACCAATTTTTATTGGTTCTTCTCCGCTGTCAATAATCTTCAATCTTAGATATCGATAAGTTGATTCCGGGTAATAAACAGTTGTATTTTTAGCTTTAAAATCCAACGAATAATCATAAATATAAGCACCTTCAGAAGCTTTTTTTATCAAAAACCAGCTGGTTGCATCAGTACTTGCCTCAACTTCAACCTGTCGTCTGAAGTTAATGCTTGTTGTCGAGAGTGTAACGGAGTTGTGGACAATTCCTTCTTTCCCCAGATCAAGCGTCAGTTGAGTATATTCGCCGCCAGAACCCAAGTTAATAATCCTAACCGGAAACGACTGGCGTGATTGTTCAACCTTCTCTATTAATAATTTGTAAGCAGTTTCTTTATTGTTTGAATCAATTATGCGAAGATCGGCAAGTCCTTCTTTTGAGTTATTAAAAACTTCCCCATCAAGTGTAAAAGAGACTAATTTTGAGCCAGTGGTAATTGGCGTAAACCTTATTTCTTTTTGATACATCCATTTTGATAGTTCAAAATCAGCAAGCACAAAAGTCCCCAATCCCAAAAAAGCAAGTATTAAAGTACTTTGAACTAAAAATTTATTCATCTTTTAGTAGAAATGCGCCTATTTGCTGTCTGTATTTTTGATAAATTAAGGAAACTGTAAGCAATATCACACCAAGAACCATAAAAGCCACAATTCGATACCCAAGCTGTAAGTTGCTTGAGTCAAAAAGAAAAACCTTAAGTATTGTCACGACAAAGAAAATAATCGCCGAAAGTCTAATTGGCTTGTATTTGGCAACAACTCCAATCGTGATTAAAACAATCGAATATAAAAGCCAGATTATCGAAAGTGAAACGTCTCTGGCACTTCTTAAGCCTTTGATTTGGGTTTGGGCTTTAGCGTCAAGCTGAACTGGCGGCTTGTAATAATTTTGCTGACTCTGATATTGTTTCTGATTAGGTTGATAATCATTCGGATATGGAGAATTTTGTCTCATGTTACCTTGAATACCTATCCCAAATTGAGAATTTGGAGTGGCCTCAAATGGAAGATCGCTTTCGGTTGTGTTATATGTAATTAGCAACCTAGCTGACCTCTGTGGCTCTCTTTCAAACGCAAATACTCGTCGATAACTGTCGCTAGCTCCAACTGGTTCGATGGTCACCAAAATTGAACCTCCCATGTTCCAAGACTGACTATTTACCAACTCTTGCGCTAGAACTGTCAAATCTGGGGTAGAAACCTGTTCCAAATAGGCCCAGTTTTTTACCTGCCATGTTACTAAATTCGTACTAGAACCAATCATCCCTGCTTTAACAAGACTGATTTTATAAGTAGCCGGTTTATCATACGGATCGGCTGCCGTCAAATTAAGTTTGACACTTGTTATCACTACACTCTTAGGTACATCGATATTTCCAAAAACAAATCTTGCAGAAATTGCTGTCGCTGGCTGGCAACCTGTATCTATTCCCAAATAAATTTCGTTATTACTATAAATTTTGCAGGTTACAGAAACATCATCAAAGGCTTGAGTAATAGACCGCGAAACGGTCCGCGTTCCTAAAACCACCGAATTTTGCTCCATTGTCACCTTATTTGCTTTTGTGACCTCCTCTATTCTTTTGTCAAAATAAGAGAAGGATTCCATTGAAAACGCCCAGACTAAAATTACATTTAAGGATATTAAAAGAACTGCCGTCACTGGACTCTCTTCTTTATTCATCTTTTCCTTGTAAAACTGATAAATCCAGGCAGCCACCCCTGTTGAAAGAGCAGCAGCCACAAAAGTTACAAAACGTCTGTTTACAAATAGAGAAAACTCCGAAAGTGGCAGTTGAATATCAAATAATAAAAGTCTCCCGGCAACCAACATGTAAACCGCCAAAGCCGCCACCCGCACTCTGTAACTTCCCAACCAAAAGCCAACCCACAAAAGAATTGCACCCTCAATAGTCCAAATAATCGTAATTAGATTTTTTTTAACCTGCAAGGGAACAGCAATTGTCAAAAAAACAAGGGAAATCCCCAAAAACCCCAATGTTAAATGCGAATCTTGATATTTCTTATAGGAAAAGTAGCCGACAAAAAAGTAGAAAATAGCCAAAATCAGCGAGAAAAAGCCCAAAAAGTCAAAATAAGATTGCTTAAGAATCAAATAGCTAAATCCAAAATAAACACCGGCGTTTGCAAATTCAAGTAAGACATCTGTATCTTCTGTCTTTTTGTTATTGACAATATTGTAGGCAAACCAGATCAGCGAGAAAATTAAAAATAAAATAGTTAAGAATATTTCCGTAATCAATAATTTCTCCGGCTTGTAATAGGCCGAAAACCAAGAAGTAAAAACCAAATAAGTAGCTGCAAAACTCAAAATATTGAGCTTTTGCCAGTTTTCAAAGGCAGCAATCGTCAACACACCCAAGTTCAAAATAACCACATAAGTCATTAAAAGAAGTTCATTGTCAACACCTTTTTCCAAAAGAGCCGGAGTCGCAAAGCCTCCGAAGATCACCAAAGCCGCAATATAAATCGCACGGTAACGAATAGAAAGAAGGCTCGCTGTTAAAGTAACTACACTCATTGCCGAGAACATGACCGTCGCGCTTGTAAGATGAAAAAGTGTATAAGCTGCCCAAAGGGAAACATATAAAACTACAATGCCGCCGCCGGTAATGATCTGACTGTACTTGGCGTATTTTCCTCTAAAGTATTCTCCTAGCCCTAAAAGAGCCAGACCAAAAAATATTCCGATTGAGACTTGGCCGACCGGCCCAATTATGTGATTATCAAAGGCAAACTTCAGAAAAAAGACTACTCCCAGAACAATCGCAATTATTCCTACGACTCCAAACCAAGTAGCCACCACCCTAAATTCAAAACTCTGTTTCTGCTCTTCTGGCACTTTTTTAACTTCCGAGGCGCTAGCAACTTCCTTTACTTCCTCTGTTTTTAGTTCACTCGGTTCCTTTGAAGACAATTTGGATCTTTCCCTGTAGCGCAAAATTGATCTCAAACCCAATGTCGCCAGCAGTGACCCAATCACTACTAACGCAAGATAAAAAGAATTAAAAGCATGACCATAACTATAGCCATAATTAAAAATACTGGATAAAAATCCCGGAACTGAAAAGTAAAGTATTAGACCACCAATGATTAAAAGAATTATTCCTCCAATAGGATAACCTCGTTCATCACTTTTCTTAGCTTGAAAATCTTCTGGGGGAATTATTATTGGTGGTGGTTTTGTAGTTCCTTCCAATCGTAAAAGGCGTTTTTCGACACCCAAAATGCGTCTTTCTAAATCGCTGATTCTGTCTTCCATCTAGTTAATCTCAGATTAACACAACAACTGACATTTGACCAAGAGTACTTGTCAATTGTCAGTTGTCTGCCCTATCATAAGTTTATGACCAACCAAGTAACCCAGCCCACCGTAGAAGATTTGCTAAATAAGCTTAAAGGGAAAACGGAGACCTTAAATAAGGCTAAAGAACAGATCTCTGGTGGTTGGTTAATGATCGAGAAAGAAAAATCACGGCTGCTTGGTGCCATTGATAATCTTTCTTTGGGATTTATTATCACCGACGATCACAATAATATCACCAAGGCCAATCCAACTGTTGAAAAAATCTTAGGCAGATCAAATTTTGGTCCTTGGACAATCGCCGATATTCAAAAAGAGGTAAGAGGAGATTTCAACCTTCCTCTGGAATGTATCAGGTGCATTCGAGAAAGAAAAGCGCTTGAACCCAAAGAAGCGGCTTTCAGGGAAAAATTTTTACGATTTTTTCTTTCTCCGATAATCATTCTAAAAGAAAGCCTGGCTTTAATTGGAATAGTTATTGTAATCGAAGATATTACCTCCGAAACGCAGGCCACCCAATTTAGATATCGGGAGATTGAAACCACTTCCTGCCAATTGAAAACTTATATGGAAGTAATTCGCCGCATGTCAGAACAAATACTCAAGTCTTTAGATAGTGGTCAAAAAAATGAAAGCTTAGAGAAACTAGTTACCAGTATCCACCAAGAAAGCGTCCTGGTCGAAAAAACAATTGATAACTGTGTAAAAAATTTCCAACTTCAAATGACAGGTCCTCAATTGAAAAAAGAAGTTTTTCCATTGACGGGAATAATCAGCGAAGTAATTAACGAGTTTGAACCTGCCGCTTCCAAGAAAGGTGTTTCTCTTGGCCATTATTTATCAGAAAATACAGGGTTAGTCATTGCTGACAAAAATAAGGTTAAGGAGATCCTTTCAAATCTTCTGGATAATGCAATTAATTTTACGGCCAGAGGCTCAGTCACTATTAGCGTTATTGATGGTCAAGACCAGGTTAAAATTTCGATTACCGATACCGGCTCTGGAATTTCACCGGAAGTCCAAAAAGATTTGTTCAAAAAGTCAATTCAGTCGGAAGTGGCCAAAGGTTCAGGGATCGGTCTTTACATTGCCAAGGTCTTGGCCGAAGAAATGGGTGGTGGACTCTATCTGGAAAGATCAGAGGTTGGCAAAGGCTCGACTTTTGCCCTAACTCTTCTAAAAGCAAATTCTTCCCGCGAAGCTAATTGGTAGTTTCTTTTTCGCTTTCTGCTAAATAACCCTTAACCAACTCTACTAGTTTTCCGGGGTCAAGATCCGATTTGACAAGATTATCCCGAATCCCTAAAGATTTAGCCATTTCAATCACCGGATCATGAGTCAGATTGGTCAATAGAACAATCGGGCCGTTTTTAACCTGGGGTTCTTTATTCCTTAAAGATCTTAGCAGTTCAAGTCCGTCCATTTTAGGTAGCATCACGTCCAGAAGTACTAGATTGAAACCTCCCTGGCAGGCTTTATTAAAACCTTCTTCGCCGTCAATGGCGACTGAAACCTCAAAACCGGCATCTTTTAAAACCTCCTCATAAAGTTCCCGGGTAAACTTGTCGTCTTCAACCAGTAAAATTTTCTGTGCCATCTACTTACCTTTCTCAATTCATTGTTACTTTGCCAGTAGTCAGTTGTCAAATGACCAATTAGTCTTTAAAATTAAAATTTGAATTTATTAATTCTCATTCAATTTTTATTGATTTAATTTTCATTTAAAATTTATTTACTGCTCGCGGCTGCCTTCGAAAATATTAAGGTAAACTCTTGTGCTTCTTTCCACAACTGACGACACTCATCTCTTAATGATTCCACGGCTTTTGCTAATATTCTCAGCCAATATTTTGTTTCCTTCGATTCCTTCTTACAAGTACATATTTTATTTCTGAAATCTCGTTTGCTGCTCGCACCATTAGCCTCACAGTAGTTAGCACCAATACTGGTTCCTGACCTAACAAGTTGATCGATAATTGGAATTGTAACTGCAGTCTTTGGAGCTTTTTCGCAAAGTTCAATAATCTTTTCGGCAAAACATGCTGTCCTATCCTCAAGATCATATTTTTTGTTTGAAAATTTTGTCATTGAAAATTCATTTCAAATTTCAAATTGAAAATTAAAAATTAATTGCTATAGCGTTACGGTCGTTTTTTCCAGTTCTTTGGTTTGTCCGGTTTCTTTTGGCGCTTCCTTCTGCAAAAGATCGGCGACCGGCGTGTAGGCAATCGGTAGGCTGAAGGTAAATTGGGCACCGTATCCTAATCCTTCACTTGCAACGCTAATAATTCCTTTATGAAATTCAACCAAAGATTTTGTGATGTAAAGACCAAGTCCCGTACCTCCGGATTCGGCAACTGCTACATAGGAATTTTCCAGTCTGCCGAATTTGGTAAAAAGCCGGCCGATATCTTCTTGGGCTATTCCCCGACCGGTATCGGCAACAGTCACGAATAAATAAGGCGATTTTTGCTCAAAACTAATCGTAATTTTGCCTCCGGCCGGCGTAAATTTCAGGGAGTTTCCTGCAAGGTTAAGGTAAACTTCGTGAATTTTATCCTTGTCGCAAAGGACTTTTGGCATTTGTCTATCCTCAACAACAAGCTCTAAACCCTTTTCGTTTGCCTTTGGTGTAAGTTCCTCAATAACCTCATGGGCTAATTCCACAATATCAACCTCCGAAAGTCTCAAAGCCACCCGACCTCCCTCAATTCGTGAGATATTAAGCATGTCGTTGACCATACTGATTAACCGCTCGACTGAAATGTAAGACCTATCAAGATAGCGGGCAAGGTCCGGAGACAAGTCTTTCTTCTTTTTGTTTAAAGCCATCCAGAGATAACTTTTGATTGCCGTCATCGGCGTCCGCAGTTCGTGAGAAGCAACTGACACAAATTCATCCTTAAGTTTATCCAGTTCTTTCAACTTCTCATTGGCAACTGCTAGTTCCTTCGATGTCTCTTGAAGATTTGTATATAAACTAGCATTTTGGACTGTTAAACCAACTAAATCTGTGAAACCGTTAATTAGATTCATCTCTTCGTCACTAACCTCGTCTTCTTTCTTTGTCATGCTGAAAATCAATACTCCCAAAACTTTTCCCTTTACAGAAACCGGAAAGATCATACTTGTTTTAACACCGGAAACTTGCTGTAATCTTCTGGCCTCTTCTTTCGGCATTGGTGGACTCATGATATCTGCCCAATCGTAAGTGACCATTGATCTTTTTTCAAAAACTGCTTTAATGCAGTAATTTTCAACAGCTGAAAAAGGAATTACAATATCATGAAATCTCCAGTCTCCTGCACCCATAACCGCTTCTGCACTTGAAGTCTGAGACATTGAGATCCTTTTTAGAACCTTTTCCTCTTCATGGACTAATGCCAAAACTACAATTCTGTACCCTAATTGCAAATAATCAAGTTCTAAAAGTAAGCTGTCGACGATTTTTTGTACTGTCTGTTTAAAATCTAAAGTGTCAAGGATAATCTTCTCTAATTTCCCCAGCGCCAAAAGAATATTTCTGCGTTGGCTTAGGTCTTTTTCTAATTCTGCGATTCGTTTAAGTTGTCTCTGTCGAAAGAAAAATAAGATTACGAATAGCGAAATTACAGAAGAAACAAGTAGAAAAACTATTATTTTTGGCAGAATCATTTAACTTATTTGCTTACCCCAATTATAATTTAGCCACTTGCAAACTTAAATAGAGAACTGTCAGGGAAAACTTAGAGGTTTATTGATCTAAAAAAGACAAAATATTCTTAATAACCTCTTCATGAGAAAGAGAAGATTTGACAATATTACCCGCGGCGCCAAGTTCTAAACATTTTTTAACTAAATCTTCTTGACCAACGACTGACATTATTAATATCTTTTTATTCGGTTTAGTGGTTTGTTTTTCTTTGACCACTTCCAAAATCTCAGTCGCATTCATTTTAGGAAGTAGAAGATCAACCAAAACAAGATCAAATCCTCCATCAATTATCTTATCTAATCCTTCTTTCCCGTCGGCCGCAGTTATAACCTGATGTCCGGCTTTAGTCAGTAAATCTGAATAAATCTCTCGAGTTTCGTAGTAATCATCAATCAGTAAAATCTTGGCCATTTAGCAATCCCCTTGAGCTTATTTTAATCTTCTCACAACATTATTGATATCACCTTTTACTAAAATATGCACCCTTTTGGGAAATTTAAATTTTTATTATTTATTATTGGCAAAAATTAACTCGTTGACACGTCTTGCAGACATTGTACCTAATCTTCGGGCAGATTCTCTGATTTGATCAGCAGTTTTGGAAGCTTGATCTTTTGATAATCGAATCTTCTGTCTTCTGGCCTGAGCAGAGACTGCCGCCTTACCAATCACTGATGAACAAATAAATAATCTTGTCTTTCTGCCAAATTTTTTAGGATTTAAAACCTGATAAGACTCGTTGTTTTTGATCATTGATTTTACATGCACTCCAGAAACATGACTAAAGGCGCCAGGAGCAGTAATCGGAATATTATGTGGTATCTCGATTCCTATCATTTTGGCTAATTTTTTATCAATTAAGGGCAAAAGCTTCAAGTTGTACTTTTTTTCCATTAACTCACTATCTTCCAAATAAAATGCTGCAATTAAAGCTGATAAAGAAGGGACGCCATTTCTTTCTCCGATACCTAAAATAGTCGAATTAAGGACCGTCACCCCTGCCAACCAAGCGCTTCGACAATTCGCCACCGCAAGTTCCCGATCGTTGTGAGCATGAAATTCAAGATCCATATTTCTTTCTTTAATCTTCCCAACAAGTTTAACTACAGCATAAACATCTTCTGGAGTAGTCATACCAGTTGTATCAGGTAAACCAATCCTATCAGCTTTATGCTTAAAGACATTTACAAATCTCGTTAAATCAGAACTTGTAGTCCTAAAAGCATCCTCCGGGCTGATCCTTAGGAAAATCTTTTTGTTTTGAGATCGCAGATATGCAACAGAATCTTTGGCAAGTTTTAAAGCATCACTGAAAATCTTATCCTGACCTCTCAAATTTTGTCTTGATGTCCCAATAAATAGATTGATTCCGTCAGGATTCAATTCTAAAGCAGGATCAATGTCTTCCTTCCGGCAACGGCAATGAATCAGTATTTTTGTATTCTTTCGCGGTAGTTGAATTATTGTTTTAGCGGTCTGAAAAGCATATGGAGATCTGACTGGCGAACCGATCTCAATGTAATCGATGCCAAAATCAATCAGTAGCTTAGCAATCATTATTTGTTGCTTGCGAGTAAGGATTATGGCTTGTGATGACCGTAAAGGATGGACAGCCTGCTGGCCTTCTCTTAGCGTAGAATCAAGAATCTCAATCTTTTTCATAAGAACCAGGCAGTTAATACTTATATATTATATAATATAGGCTTAATAAATTCTCCTGCCTAATCAAATTGTTTAATTAATTGTAACTTTAAATAATGACTGAACGCCAGAAATCTCAATTTAGACCAGACAGAGAAAGCTCCGGTCACGAGCATTTTTCCGGAGTAATCGCCGAAATCGAAGCAAGGTCTCAACATCATAAGGATCCGCACGCTGTTTCAATTGCCAAAACTTTGCTAGCAGCTGCCAATGATAACAGTTGGGTAAATAGAGCTCTTAATTCGGATGAATCAAAAAAATACTCATCTATGGAATTAGCAATTTTACTAGAAAAAGTGGTCATTCTCCATTTAATCGGCGATCTTTGGAAACTAGCTGCAAATTCTGATCCAAGATTTCAATCTGCACTTAGCAAAACTCAAAAAAAACTAGAAGAGGTTGATTGGAATCAAACAGTCGCCAATATCCAAGATCAAGAGTGGCAACAGATAATCGGCAAGCGCTCTCTGCAGACACACTTATTAGAAAGATATCAAGGTGTTATCAGTCAAGTAGTCAAGCCGGTAATCTCAGAAAATAATCAAACCCCTCTCACCTTCGTTGATGCTGGAGCTTCCGGAGGGCTTGGTGTTTGGGCAGCTACAGAAGAAGGTCTCGATGTTAAATCATGGTTGGCACTGGACTGCCAAAAACCTGATATTCCTTGGATTCTTACTTGTTCGGTTAGATTGTCACAAATCTTATCAGGCGAATATCAGGATTATCTAGGAAAAATCACCAAACTACCTTCTTCATTGGAAAGAATGATTGCGAATATGCAATCAATTCCCATAAAGGATAATTCAGCAGATATTTATCTTTCTATTTTTACCTGGTATCAGCAAAAAGGATACAAACAAGCATTGCAAGAAGCCCGAAGAGTCGTCAAACCAACCGGTTTGATTGTGGTCACCGATAATCTTCTTTGGAAAAATAGACAACCAATTTTCACTTCCCCCAGCCAAAATGGACAGCTTTCAACGATAATTTGGACTTTGGATCAAGAGAAAAATCTCCTTGGACCCTTCAAGTGTATGACCTGGAATTCTTCTGATTGTACTGAGGGCAATATTGGAAAAGGTTTACAAAAGGTTCGAAAGACACTTAGAGGCTTTAGAAGCTAATCTTTTTCGAATCTGCAATAAACTACTTGCGTTTGTTTTGAATATTCTTCTCTTATTTCTTCCATCATTTTCTCAAGTAAACTATCAAAGTTTTGCCCAGGATGTTTCCTAACATCTTTTACTCCAGGCAATACCTCACACTTAAAACCAGTAGCGGCCTCGAAACCTTCAGGACTCAAACTACCAATCCTTACAACTTTGAAAGTAGGAGATTCCCAAGTAAAAGGAAGACGAATTTGAGTGTGAGAACCATAAGGTTCAAGATCAGGGTTATCCGGATCTCTAAAGTTTTCATACTTTAAATCGCTAATTATCCCATCAATAAGATCTATTCGACATCTACGAATACGTATATCATCGAATAATTCCTCCTCTGTATAAGGGGGCTGTTCTTGATGAGGATTTAAGGTTGTTACTGCTGTATACATAGGTGTGTGGGAATCTCTCATCATGAGTGTTGCAAAATGCCTTAAAGATGGATCTTCACGCCAAAAGACAGCAAATGTGTCCACTCCGATAGCTGGAAACTGAGGATAACGAGCTTGGAATTCTTGGGCAGTGGTCTTAAATCTTTGAGGAAAAGAGTAAAAACTCGGCCTGATTGCTGCAATAATATGAAGATATGCTCCATGTTCCTGCCATAACTTTCTGAAATTCCAAAAATCTGATAAGGAAGCAATCTCAGGATGATGTTCTCGCCAGTCTATCATCCTCACTGCATCTTCTGGCCTCATCATTACCGGAGGTTTTGCCTCCTGTGGTCGCTTGATTTCTCCAGGTTTACCAGTTTCCTTAACATCCCAAACAAAGGTTCCTTCTTGGCTATTGCGCTTTTCTGCTGCTATTGCTGCCCAAACTCCACCGTACATTGCCAATTTTTTTCCTTGCGTAAGTGCACTTACTGTCATTTCATGATGTTTTAAATTACGAAAATCATAAATGGGTATGCTTTTTGCAAATTCTGGGATATTTAAGAGCCTAACTCCATCCTCACCTGAGGTGATAGAGATTTGAAGCTCACTTCTTTGTCTCTCCATAGATGCAAATTATACGCTAAACTTGCAAATTTTTGTATTATAGGGTAAAGTACACTCCACTATGGGACCAGAACGCGGATTTAGACAACGAACTTCAGAGTTTCTTAGAAAAGCTGCTCCTTGTATCGTATTGCCAATTGCAGCTCTAGCGGCTAGAGGAGAAAACGTGAACGTTTTACCTTCCTCACCTCAGATACAGACACCACATGTCTTAGTGCTTGAAAGAATCGAGTTTCCTGAAAAAGACATCCTAGAAAAAACTGGCATGACTCTATTTGCCGGAGTATGGATTTGGGGGGTTTGGGTTTTGGGACCACGGTCTAGCGATGGATCCAAAAATAAGTTTGAAAAAAATAGTTTGAAGTGGGGAATCCCTGCCTTAAATACTCTTGCAACAAGTACTCTTCTTGCCGCAATGTGGCGATAAATCCACAATTGATCTTTCAATAAATTTTTTTATGTTACACTTTCTTTAAAGGAGGTGAGAATATGATAACTTTAGAAAAAGCCCAAAAGGCTCTTGAGGCTGCCGAGAAAAAGGCTAAAGAATTGGGAACCGCCGTCACAACTACCATAGTTGACGAACACGGAACCTTGATTGCCGCCGGCCGGATGGACGGTGCAATTCCCGTCAGCCCGAAATTTTCCTATGCCAAAGCCTACACATCGGCAGTGCTTGGTGCACCAACAGCAGACCTTGCTCCTTTTGCTGTCGAAGGAAAACCATATTTTGGTTGTACTTGCGCTTTTGGTGGTGAACTGATGGTCATTGCCGGTGGTTTACCGGTTAAAGACGGTGGTAAGGTTGTTGGTGGAGTTGGTGTTGGCGGTTCGATGGATGTTGGAAAGGACGCTGATTGTGCCAAAGCGGCCGTTGCTATTTTAGAAAGATAACCTTTTTACTCCAGTGCTTTTATTGCAGGCAGTTCTTTGCCTGCCAGAAACTCCAGCATTGCTCCGCCGCCAGAGGAAACAAAAGAAAATTTGGAAAGTAAATTGTTCTGTGCTAAAAATTGGGTAGTCTCTCCGCCACCAACAACTTTAAAAGCATTTGTCCGGCAAATCGCCTGAGCGAGCTGCAAAGTCCCTTTGTCAAATCCTTCCTCAAATAATCCCATCGGCCCATTCCAAACAATTGTCCTGACCCTCAAAATCACCCGCTTAAATTGTTCAATTGACTTCTTATCTACATCCTTACCGCCATCTGACAAGGTGGCGACTATTACATTTGACTTTTTCTCTGTTGTCAGTTGTAACTTGTCAGTTGTCAATTGTTTAGCTACTTGCCCACCGACTAAAACTGTGTCAGCAATTTTGGCAAGATTCCCAATGACTGGTATTTTCGTCTCAATCTTGGCTCCGCCGACTATTGCCACAAACGGCCTAATTGGATTTTTCAATATTTTTGTCAACTCCTCGATTTCCCATGTTAAATGGAACCCTGCTGCATGCGGCAAAAGTTTTGGCAGAGAAACCATTGATGCATGAGCCCGATGCGAGTTACCAAACGCCTCATTGACATAAATATCTGCCAAATTAGCCAACTTCTGAGCAAAATTTTGGTCATTTGCGATTTCCCCCGGCCAAAAACGAAGATTTTCAAGGAGAACAATGCGGTTATCGGTTGTCGGTTCATGGTTCACAGAGTTCTTTGATTGTGAACTATGAACTGTGAATTGTGAACTAAAAACAATTTTCTGCCCCAATATTTTTTCAAGAATTGGTAAAATCTGTTTTGTCGAAAGCACTGGGTCCGACCCTTTCGGCCTACCGATGTGCCCAGCAATAATGATTTGACTGGCTCCATGTTTCAGAAAATAGTCGACCGCCGGCTTCAAGTTTGTCAGCCTAGTTGCTATTTCTACGTTAGTCGTTAGTCGTTCGTCCTTAGTCGACTCAAGCGGAACATCCAAATCCGCCCGCAAAAAAACGCGCTTTCCAGAAACATCAAGATCCAATAAAACCTTCACAATTTAAGTATCAGGTATCAGATATCAAGTATCAAGTCTAAAACTCCGGCCTGCCCTCTGAAGCCCTTCGGTCTGAGTCTCAGGATCGAAGACTTTATGCAAAGGAGGGCAAATACCACATCGTCCTAACTTCCCCAACCAGATAAAGTGACCCGGTGAGCAACACTAACGGCTTGTCATTCTGAGTCGAAGACGAAGAATCTATAGATCCTTCACTTACATTCAGGATGACGCTCTCATTCAGGGCTTCAAAAACCGCCTCTTGGGAATTAGCAAAAACTCTAACTTTGACTCTTTGACCCTTTGACTCTAGGTAATTTTTAATTTCCTGCGGTTTCACCGCCGCATACCAACCCGTATCAGTAACCGCATTAAACTTCGTGGTAAAAACTTCTTTAACTAGCAATTCATTCATTAACAAATCCAACATCTTCTTCCATTCTTTCCCCTTCTTAAAAGCAATTATAAGAACAATTGACATCTGACCACTGACATTTGACTTTTTATTTGTCATTTGTAAGTTGTTAGTTGTCAGTTGTTTTTTGATCATTTTGATCAAAAACCTGATTTTTTGAGGATTATGTGCCCCGTCAAGAATTACTCCTTTGTCAATTTCCTCAAATCTTCCAGCAAAACCAGCTGTAAAGGCTTTTTTAATAAAGATAGAATCAAGCTTGAATCCCAGAGTAGAAATTGTCGTAATTGCCAGTAGGACATTTTCCAGCACAAGATTTTTAGGGAGATATCTTAATATATCAATCGGTTTAGTAATATTACTAAAGATATCAAGATTTAAAGATTTTTCTGGCCTTTGAACATCAATTTTGATCAATGGGGCTTTTTTGTCCTTAGCCACTTTCTCGATAACTTTCAGCGCTTTTCCTTGAGCTGCCGTTATCACTGGAACTTGCTTTTTAATAATTCCAGCTTTCTCAAAGGCAATTTTTTCGATGCTTCTCCCTAAGATATCCGTATGATCCAAACCAACGTTGGTAATCACACAAACTTTTGGTCGCAAAACATTTGTCGCATCCAGCCTTCCACCCAACCCTACTTCGACAACCGCCCAGTCAACCTTTTCTTTCGCAAAATATAAAAAGGAAGCCGCCACCAAGATCTCAAAATAACTAGGTGTTAAACCAGATTTTTCTTTTTTTATCTTCTCTACAACCTGTGCCACTTGATTAAATAAATTGACGAATTTATCCATTGGCATCAATCCTTCATCCTTAAATATCTGCATCCTTTCCCTAATATCGACAAGATGAGGAGAAAGATGTAAGCCTACTTTGACCCTTTTACTCTTTGACTCTTTTAACAATCTTGCCGTATAGTACGCCGTCGAACCTTTACCGCTCGTTCCCGCAATATGGATCGATTTAAATTTTTCCTGAGGATTCCCAAGAAGTTTCAGAAGATATTCAATCCTCTCAAGTCCTAAATTTTCTTTACTGTAAACTTGAGGAATAAAACTCTCCAGCCAATCTCTAATTTGATAATAGCCGGAAAACATCAGCCTATCCTATTCTAATATCCTCTTTTTAGCGGCAATGGCCATTACCTGAAAAGGATTTGCCACCTTCCATCTTTCTACAATAGAACGCGAACGTTGGCTAACGTCACTTTCGGTTATGCACATATCTTTGGCAATTTGCTTATTAGATTTTCCTTCGCTCATTAACTTAACGGTCTCTTTCTGTTGGGAAGTTAAATCTTGTTTCTCAAGAAGACTGTCTTCGAACGGAATCTGCCCATTTAAAACAGAAAGGTAAGTTGCTCTCAAAAGTCCAGGGCGGATTGCGTAAACACTCTTACCCTTATCACCATCAAATTTTAAGCTTAGACCTTGCGCCAAATCAGAATCACTCACATACAACTCTTCCAGATTATTACCTTCAAGAAGCAACATAATAAACCTACGCTCAGGGTCATTGACTGTCCGCTGTATTTCAGTTCCTGGGATTTTACCGCCTTCTTTCTCCACGCCAATCATCATCTGTCGAAATCTAGCATGACTGATAAGTAAAAATCAACTATGGAGTTATTTTTGTGTTTGTAGCTCTTCTTCTGTAGGTTTTCTTAAGAAATTGCCGGCAATAAAACCAGTTCTTTCCTCCAATAAACCATCTTTTGTTCGAATCTGAATTGGATTTATAAGTTCAAACCAAACACCATAAACCCTGCCTTTTGCCACAATACGAAAATCAGCTGGCTGGTTAGTCGGATATGTCGGACCATAAACCTCTCTCATTTTGACCACAGTTCCCGGTTCAATCGTCCCGCTAATCTCCTTATCATCAAGCGACGGTTCCTCTCTAAGAATCGGGGGATTATCTCCATACATATCAGTCGTTAGTGTTCTTATCTGGTCATTAATAGACTCTCCAGTTAAAACCTCAGGACCTCTTTCGGACTGAACCACTGAATAAACAACTGCACCAAAGACAGTAGTTGCAAGGCCAGTGCAAGCAGCGATCTCTGCGGCTTTTTCGGCACCAAGTCTAAGAAAACGTCTACGAGAAACTTGTTGACTCCACTCGGAAAATTTTCCTCTCTCTGGACCTCTATACATATCCCATAATTATAACACCAATCAATGAATACCTTTTTCTACTACCTTCCAAATACTCCAAGGAGTCTCCTTAAAGATCAAGGGAGAGATGGGGAAGATTATATTTTGCTTTGTGGGTCTGGGAGGAATCCCTTCGGCTTTGCTCAGGATGAACTTCCCTCAACCTTCACATTCTTTTTGCCAAGCAAAAATATCAGCAAAGTTGTGGGCCTGTCAGGATTCGAACCTGAGACCTCGACATTTAGGCCCGCAGTCCTGAGTTTATCGAAGGACGAGGACCGCAGCATAAATATTTCGTAATGTGTGGGCCGTAATGGATTCGAACCATTGACCTTTACATTATCAGTGTAACGCTCTAACCGGGCTGAGCTAACGGCCCATTTCGAAATATTTTGCTCTCAGTGTGACGCCGAGTCAAACTCGGCAGTCGCGTTTGACGCAACGCCCGGACTTTATCCGCCCCTGGCGGAACTGAGCTACAGGCCCTCAAAATTACTAAACCCTAAACTCTAATCTCTAAATCCTAATCTTGAGGCCTCGACCGGATTTGCACCGGTGTGAACGGTTTTGCAGACCGCTACCTAACTACTCGGTCACGAGGCCCTATTTTTTACTATGCCCTATCCTCCTAAAACCTTCCTTCGCTCCTTTATATGCCAAAACCGCCCCACTTACACCAACTGCAATTCCACCTACTGCATGTACGAGAGGTCCCACTAGCACAGCTACTCCTGTAGCTCCCAGTAATATCTGATTTTCTCTACACCAAAAATTTTTTTCCGGCTCCGGTTGACCAGTCGGTTCGTATTCATTCATCTTTATCTTCTCCCTTTCCACCAGGCCCATGCCGCACTAACGGCCAACACACCTACGGCTATTAACTCCTTCGCATTGATCAAAGCTCCAACAACCGCCGCCACGAGTCCTCCTTTAAAAATCCTTGAATTCAAAATCGATTGATCTTCTTGAGATTCTAGTCTTTCTTGTGCCATATTTATTTATAAATATATCAGAGGGGCGCCCTGAGTCCTGAGCTCTTCGAGTCTGAGACTTTCTGAGTCGAATGACTTGTCGAAGGATCGAAGTGCGACCTGCTGATATAGTCCACAAATTTTATCAAAAGAGACAATTGATTACCAGCATTATCTACTTGATCCTTAATCCTTAATACTTAATACTTAATAATAAGATGAGGGTCATCGCTCATTCGATCGGCAATTTAAAAGAGGCCAGGAAAGCTCTCAAAATCGGCGTTGATTTTCTTGAAATTGACGTTTCCAAAAGAATTCTCTTACCCAAATTTGTTATCCAGCACTCTGTGATAAAAGGAATATTCGGAGTCGGTCCAATTCTAGCTTCACTACTTATACCAAACGTCCGTGATAAATTATTTTTGGATTTAAAACGCGCCTCTTTTTCTTTATCCTTTGCCAGTAAATTCGCCCATTTACTTTCAAATTTTAAGATCAAAGGTGTTAGAATTTGCGGCACAAACTGGCTGATTATCTCCAGACTTTGCAAAGGCAATAACCTTCTCCCCTTCTACACGTTAAGAAACAAAAAGAGTATTGAGAAAATCAGAAAGATTTTGCCTTCCTTGAAAAAACCGGCCGGATTTTCCGTGCACTACAAACTAATCACCAAAGAGTTTCTTGAAGAATTCAAAAATGACCAAGTTGAAATTTGGAGCTGGACAGTCAATGATCTTGAAACAGCGAAACAGCTTATTAAGCTTGGAGTTGACGGAATAATTTCGGATAACTACGCACTGCTTCTAGAAAAACTTAAACCCGACTAAATTTTCGCCTTACGAAAACTTTGGCGGGTAAACCCTGAAAAGTAGCACCCATTCCTTGCGCAAAGCGCAAGGGTTCCTTAAAGATCTTGTTTTGGGAACAAGAAAACCCTGTGATTTTACGAATCACCATTCGTCACTTTACTCCCGTGAGGAGTAAAACTTCTAGTGTCCAGGTTCATGACTATTTACTAATCACTCATCACTAAACACTAATTATTCTCCTTAGAAAGGAGGTGATCCATCCGCTCCTTCCAGAACGGATACCTTGTTACGACTTAGTCCCCATCGCCGATTTTGCCTTGGAGCCTCATAACGAGACACTTCAGGCACTCCCGACTTTGTTGGCTTGACGGGCGGTGTGTACAAGACCCGAGAACGTATTCACCGCGGCCTGCTGATCCGCGATTACTAGCGATTTCAGCTTCATGAGGGCGAATTTCAGCCCTCAATCCGAACTAAGGATGCTTTTAAGGGATTAGCTTCTAGTTGCCTAGTTGCAAGCCCGTTGTTAACATCCATTGTAGGATGTGTGTAGCCCAGGGCATAAGGGCCGTGCTGACTTGACGTCATCCCCACCTTCCTCCTCGCTTTTAGCGGGCAGTTTCCCATGAAATTTAACATAGGATGGGGGTTGCGCTTGTTAACCCACTTAAGGGTGCGCCTCACGGTACAAGCTGACGACAGCCATGCAGCACCTGTCCTAACACTCTCGAAGAAATCCGTCTTTCAACGGAGTTGCAGTTAGGATGTCAAACCCTGGTAAGGTTTTTCGCTTTGTGTCGAATTAAACCACATGCTCCACCGCTTGTGCAGGTCCCCGTCAATTCCTTTGAGTTTTAGCCTTGCGGCCGTACTTCCCAGGCGGGACACTTAACGCGTTAGCTTGCGCCACCCCGCATAGCGGGACAGCTAGTGTCCATCGTTTACGGCTAGGACTACGCGGGTCTCTAATCCGCTTCGCTCCCCTAGCTTTCGTGCATCAGCGTCAGATCTTACCCAGTAGCTTGCCTACGCCATTGGTGTTCCTTGCAATATCAACGCATTTCACCGCTTCACTGCAAGTTCCAGCTACCTCTGTAAGACTCAAAGTTTACCAGTATCAAAACCGTTTTTTCCGTTGAGCGGAAATATTTCAATTTTGACTTAATGAACCGCCTACGCAACCCTTTACGCCCAGTAAATCCGGATAACGCTTGCACCCTACGTTTCACCGCGGCTGCTGGCACGTAGTTAGCAGGTGCTTATTCTTCCGCCATTATGGCGGACAAAAGGAGTTTACAACCCGAAGGCCTTCTTCCCCCACGCGGCGTCGCTGGATCAGGCTTTCGCCCATTGTCCAAGATTCCCAGTTGCTGCCACCCGTAGGTGTAGGGACCGTGTCTCAGTTCCCTTGTGGCTGGCCGACCTCTCAGTCCAGCTACCCGTCATCGTCTTGGTAAGCCATTACCTCACCAACAAACTGATAGGACGTAGGCCGCTCTTTCGGCGAGTGGTTAAACTCTATTCTCTTATGAGATTACGGAGAATTACCCCTCCTTTCGGAAGGCTATGCTCCACCAAAAGGTACGTTCCCACGCGTTACTCACCCTTCCGCCACTCTCGCACGCAGCGCGAGAAAATCCTAAAAGATCAAATTCTAATTTCTAATATCGAAATCCTAAACAAATCACAATTCTCCAAATTCCAAATTCAAAACAGTTTTG
>Ga0315284_10003154_pt1 | contig 23437 bp, 20 predicted proteins | sample YL17G09_16_MG_FD_203696 | JGI IMG/M metagenome (GOLD analysis project Ga0315284, IMG submission 203696) | Sediment microbial communities from Yellowstone Lake, YNP, Wyoming, USA - YL17G09_16 | ecosystem: Environmental > Aquatic > Freshwater > Lake > Sediment | place: USA: Wyoming | collected...
ATTGCCGCGACGTCTTTACAGGAATGCCCGCCATAGTATCGAAGCAGAATTAACTGCCTGGAAAAATCATTGAGTTTGGCGACCGTTTTCGCCAATGGCCAGTCACGTTCGCCGGTTGACTGGGCCGGCATTTGAGCCAGTTTTTCCGCTTTCTGGCGCTCTTTCTGTTCTATTCTTATCTGCTCTTTTGCGACGCGATTGGCGACACCGAGCATCCAGGCGAAAAAAGACGATTGCTTTTGAAGCGAAGACAAGCCGAAATAGCACCTGACGAACACTTCCTGCAGCACCTCTTCGGCCAAATCGCTTCTTCCGAGCTGCCCCGCTAAATACCCCGTAAGCGGCCCCTTATACCGCCGGACGAGGTGTCGGAAATCGTCCGGATGGCCGTCAAGGCACCGCTGAATGTAGAATCCGTCATTTTCAGGCATTTTCAAACTCCACACACTAATATACAAAATAGCCCCGGGTCTTCGTTATATAGTGACGCTGCCGGCGGTTTTGCGACAGAAAAAAATAAAAAAGGCCGGGCAAAATCGCCCGGCCTTTTGGCTTTTGATTTTTGCCTATATCAATCTTTTAGTTCGCGAATCCAGATGTTTCGGAATTTAACGGGGTTGCCGTGGTCCTGGAGTGAGAGCGCTCCTTTATCGCCGTGAGGGAAATAGTCAGTTACAGCGTGGGGACCCATCCAGCCGGTTCCGCCCTGAAGCTCGACGTTGTCCTGGACGAGAACGCCGTTATGGAAAATGGTAAACCTGACTTTTCTGTCAACCTTGCGGTTCTTGAAGGTTGGTCTGTGGAAGATAATGTCATAGGTCTGCCACTCACCTGGCTTTCGCGATGCGTTGACAAGTGGCACGGCCTGACCATAAAGCGCGGCACACTGCCCGTCGGCATAGGTGCGGTTATTGTATGAGTCGAGGACCTGCACCTCATACGTTTCCATCAAAAATACGCCGCTGTTTCCGCGACCCTGGGAGCTGCCCATTACTTTTTCCGGCGTGGCGAATTCGAGATGAAGCTGGCAGGAGCCGAACTTTTGTTTTGTGCGGATGTAGCCGGCGTCTTTTACGGTTTCGAAGAAGCCGTCGCCCATTTTCCAGGGCGCGGGCTGGCCCGGCTTCTTGACCGATTCCCATTTCGACAGGTCATTGCAGTCAAACAGCACGACGGCATCCGAAGGCGCTGTGCCGACCTTGTCGCCGCAGGTCGATTCACCCGGCGTTACTACTGGCGCCACAGGCCGATTGGTATCGTGAACCATCCATTTTCCCGTATCCGTCTCGACCCACTGTATAATCTCCGGCTTTTTCGCTGCCGGAGGCGCATTCGGCTCTTTTGCATTCGGTTCGACGGAGCCGGCAAAAGGCGCTAACAATACAACAATCACGAGACCTAAAAGCATGTTCCTGACCATTTTTTGTCATCCTTTCAAACAGCGATCAATAAATTCGTGTGGCTTCAAAGCCCCCTGTTTTATACCCCAAATCAGTCCACTTGCCAAGTGCAACCAGTAAATAACTTCGATGGCAAGTAATGACAAGTTCAATTATTAAGCTAAAAATGAAGATGCCATTAGATGACATTACTTGCCATTAGTTGCCATAGGTTTGCATAGATGGAATTCTGGCGGGCTTGCCCCCGCCCTTGGCGAGGTCTCGCCTTCGGCGGACAGATTAACAGGGAAGCTGCCAGGTTGCTCAAGCTATTCATTCAATACTGATGAATAAGTATGACTAAGTATGAATAAGTACCGTTATTAGCTTAAAAAACGTAGTTATTCATTGTTATTCATAGTTATTCAAGGTTTTGGTGATGACCAAGTAAGACCAACATCAATTTTTAAGCTAAAAACGATACTTGACCTTGCTTGACCCTACTTTTTGTGATGAGCAAGTACCACCAAGTAGCACATAGAACCACATACTTGCGTTATTAAGCTAAAATCCGCCTTCAGCCCGGCCTCGCCTCTGGCGAGAGCCGAGGCGGGCGAGACCTCGCCAAATGGCGGGATCAAAGTATGTGGTAGTGTGTGGTTGTATGTGGTAGTTTTTGCGACGTGCACAAGTTGGCGCCGCCAGAAACGCTTCAACCTAACTTCTTGTTAGATTTTACTGGAATGACGGGATTAAGCGGGTATGTTAACACTCTACCTCGAATGATTTGTTGTATGCTAAACACGTATTAAATTAGCGATGAAGCTCACCCCAGACTCTAACGTTCCATTTATTGCAAGCAAACCACGTTTTTTAACACGCGAAATCGGGTAACCAACATGCCTTGCCTTAACGTAAACGAATTTTTCGACGCGACCTCCAAAATTAAATGTTTCAACAAACTCTAGCTTGTATGTACCATTTTCATAATGTATCGCAATAGCTTCTGGGAGATTAGGGGGTGTTCGTCCCAGCCCATCAGTATCTGTGATTTTGAGACGAGTCCCCAAGATTTTGTTTGGCCTTTCATGGGTACCAAACCAAGCACAACCACCTGTAGCACTATAAATTATGGCAATCCCCATAATTGCTATGATTATATAGACAAGTTTCATCGAAATGGATGCTGCAAAGAAGAACAGAGCACCTATGATAAAAAAGAAGATAATTGAAATTACGACGCCTAGTATATTCTTCACCATATTCTTAATGTCTGAATACCACAATGGTTACACTATCTGTATAAAACGGGAAATACAGATCGTTTCTTTCTATATAAGAAGTTCCCTTTGTTTCTTCAATCGTCTGTCAGACGGCAATATTGACGGACAAAGGTGCACTTCTATTCCGGCCATAAAGTAAAAGCATACCATCAAACCAGAAAGAAAAGCAAGATTTTTCAGTTACGTAATCTGATATATGAAATACGTGATATGCACGACAAACTTACATCGCGTAACTGTGGAGGCCGGGGAAAAGTTTTGACAAGTTGACCCACAAGAGTGTGATTATGATTACAACAAGACCAACGATAGCCCAGAGCGAATTTATCCGAGGATACTTTCGGCTAAACATATAGCGGAAGTGTAAGTAGCCGACGTAAACGAGCCAGGAGGCGAGCGACCATAATTCCTTCGGGTCCCAGCCCCACCAGTCGCCCCAAGCATTTTGACCCCATACGCTGCCGAGAATCAAACCGAGCGTCAATAGCGGAAAGCCGGCGCAAACCATTCGATAGGTCGCCTCTTCAGGCGGGAGTAAATTGTCAATTGTCTGTTTGCCTGTTAATTGAATTGTTGCCTGAACGGCTGCCTTTGTCATAAGGATGTATGAGAGCATATAAACAAGGACGTGCGGGCCGAAAAGCCAGCTTTGAAGCGCAGGAGGCAATTGCTGCGGCTCGGCGCTGAATACGAAACCGGCGGGCACAAGCACAATCGCCCCAATCAGCATATCGGCGGCAAGCCCGCCGATTCGCAGAATACGATTACAAAAGACCGAAATGGGATAAACCAAGACGCCTAAGAAAATGAATACCTCAAAGAGATTTTGCATTGGTATGTGTCTGACGTCGAACCAGCGGTACGCAACGCCGGCACAGCCGAAAGCAAAAGCCGCAAAAAACAACAGGGCGGGGCTAAACAACCCCCCAATAAATTGGGGGGCTAAATTTGGCGGGGTAAACCCCGCCCTACAAAAGCGACGCAATAGCGTGGCGACAAACGCCAGGAGATACGCGGCGACGCTTGCGTAAATCAGCAGACCCTGAATCGTGTATTTGACCGCCATTAGTTAGTCCTCAATAATTCTGTCGCCGAATATGTGCCGAAGCCACAGATGCCAGAAGGCACCGACGCAGAGCAAAATATATCCAAGATAAACAACCCCTAAACCGTTATCGCTGGTTACTCGAAGCACCGTGTATTGTCCCCCTTCGTGGTCGTAGTCCTGCTGATAAAAAAGATACCCGCCGAAATGAAGGGGTTTATTTACCTCGATACTCTTTCGCGCAACTGCCGCGTTGTCTTTAATGACCTCGACGTCACTTATATATTCCTGAATCGTCCTTCGATAGTAAAACGCCAGATTATCTTCCGGGCCGAGGTGACCCGCGAAACGCTCAAAGACATATTTGGTCGTCTCGGTGCCGTCCGGTTTTTTCAGGCGCAGCTCAAGGGCGGGATTTCCCGGCGCGCCGGGATTGGGGTCGTCAACAGTGATTCGTTTGTCCCCCTCGAAAAGGATTTTGAAACGTTCAAATCGTCGGACTATTTCGACACTGCCTAAATCATCACCGAGTGAGTATTTCATTCCTGGCTCCGCTGATATTTTGAATCCCTCGTCCCGGTTTGTTTGAATCAAAAGTTGGCCCGGTTCATAATATTCGAGCCGGAAATCGACGAGTTTTATCGCGAAGGGCAGTTCCTTTTCGCTGTCATCTTCACCGGCAACCGCCTTTTCATCTGTGCCTTCGTAAATTACCATTTGGCCTGCGCGGATTGTGTCCGTGCCGAACAACATATCCTGGATTCTAAGTCCCGCCTGCGACCCCCATATACCGCCGGCAAGAACCAGCATACAGCCGAGATGAATAAGGAACAATCCGCGAATATGCAGCAAGCGGTGAAAAGCCACAACACCCGCGATGAGTAACGCCGCAAACGCCAGCCAGTAAATCGCAAGAGGTATGGAGTTGAAAAACGCCTGAGCTGCTTCGGCCCCGATGAACGCCCCGTATATTGAAAGCGCTATCAAAAACAGAATCAGCGTCAGGGCCGCCCATAATAATGAGCGTCTTAATCGATTTTTTGAGTTTGTCTTTTGCTTCATCGCCGTAAAAAACGAAAAATGCAGCCGGACACATTATGACAGAAATACCTTTGTTCTCAAGCAATATGCCGGCGCGACTCTGTAACGATGTGGCATCGAAATCAACGGTTGTTATAATAAGACCACTATGGAGCTTGTGCTGCACAGTGTAAATTATCACGATTGCCCGGTTGAAGAGCGGGAAAAGGTTTCGCTTACCGAGGAACAGCAGCATGATATGCTTGGGGTTTTGATAGACCAACAGGGTATCGGTGAAGCGGCTATTTTACAGACGTGCAACCGCACTGAGATTTACCTTTATGCCCAAAAGGGTATCGACTGGAGGCAACCTGTAAGCAAACTAATCGGGGGGATTAGTCCGGATGGGGAGCGGACGTGGCGAAAACACTGCAAGCAAAAAAAGGGCATTGACGTTGCCAGGCATCTGTTCGGCGTTGCCGCGGGCCTCGACTCGCAGATGTTAGGTGAGAACCAGATACTGTCACAGGTAAAGGCCGCTTATATCGAGTCCATTGGATGCCGTGCAAGCAGATTTATTTTTCACCGGCTGTTTCACACGGCGTTTCGGGCAGGCAAGGCCGTGCGAGCGCAGACCGACATCAATTGCGGGGCCGTTTCGATGAGCTTGGCGGCGGTCGAGCTTGCAAAAGAAAAAATGAACCTGCGGTCAAGCGCCGGTATGGTAATCGGCGCGGGTGAAAACGCGGAGCTTGCGGCGAGGTATTTAGTCAAGGGAGGCATCAGCTCCCTTGTTATAGCCAACCGCAGCAGGGACAACGCCAAGGCAATGTGCAAGCGCTTAGGCACGGGTCGGGTGATTACCCTGAGGGGAATAGCCAAGGCACTAAAGGAAGTCGATTTGGTAATCGCATCAACCGGAGCAACTCAGCCCGTTATCACATATCAGGACGCAAAAAGCGTCCTGCAGAAACGCCGCAAACCGATATTGATGATTGATATAGCCGTGCCGAGGGATATAGATGAGCACATCGGGCAATTCGACTGCGTAACAATCGTTAATATAGACGACCTTGACCGGCGGATAGTTATCAACAAAGCGAAGCGCTCAAGCGAAATACCCAAGGCGAAAAAAATAGTCGATGATTTCACGAGCAAATTCGCACGCTGGCTCGATTCGCTGTCAGTCGTGCCCGTTGTTACACAGCTTACCCAAAAGGCGACGGAGCTGGCACGAGCTGAGGCAAAACGCTACGCCAAGGATTTCGGCGCCGGGAACGCCAAAAAGCTCGAGATGTTCGCAGAATCACTTGCGAGGAAATTAGTGCACGGGCCTGTAAGTTTCATCAAGGATACCAATCCTGAAGACCCAACCAGTCAGCATCTTCGGTCGCTTGACCTCGTAAATAAAATGTTCCTTCTCGACGAAGAGCAGCCGAAATGAAAAAGACGCTCATCATCGCGACTCGCACCGGCTCGCTGGCGATGGCACAAACCCAAATCGTCGTTTCGGCGTTACAAAAGCTTTATCCCGCCCTCGATGTTCGAATCAAAAAAATAACAAGCGAAGGCGACAAAGACAAACGAACGACACTTTGGGAATTGAAATCGACCGGCTTTTTCACTTCTAAACTTGAAGATGCCCTGCTGGCAAAACAAGCCGACCCGCCAAAAGGCCTGGCCTCGCTGAGGCCCGCTTCGCCCGCGAAGCGAGGCGAGCGAGTCGAGGCGGGCGAGGTCTCGCCAAAGGCGGACGTGGCCGTCCACAGTTTCAAGGATTTGCCCACTGCGCAACGAGAAGGATTGTCTATAGCAGCCGTCCTCGACCGGCGGTTTCCGGAAGATTGCCTTGTATCCGTGAAGCGGATAAAGTCCGTCGATGAATTGCCGGAGGGTGCGAAGATAGGCACATCAAGTTTAAGAAGGACTGTCCAGGCAAAGCGATTGAGAGAGGATTTGCAGTGTGTCCCCATAAGGGGCAATGTTACTACCCGATTGAAGAAACTTGAACGAGGCGATTTTGACGCGGTTATACTTGCGCGGGCGGGTCTTGAACGGCTGGGCCTGGCAAACAAAATATCAATCGTCTTTGACCCGGCCCAATTCATACCGGCGCCGGCCCAAGGGGCGCTGGCCGTGCAGGTTCGAGACGACGATACCGAGACAAAAGAAATTGTCTCTCGGCTTGACGAAAAGGGAGCCCGCATCACGACTACGGCTGAACGATTGGTCTTCTCCACTTTGGGGTGTGGCTGTCACGCCCCGGCAGGTGTATTTGCAAAAATTACCGGTAAAAAGATTACAATATCCGCCTTTTATTCCGACGCTGATGGGAAAAACCTTGCCCAATCCTCCCTCACCGGCCCGGTAACTAATTCCGAAACTCTCGCTCAATCCCTCGCCAAAAATCTGCTTAAACAGATTTAACCGTCCAGTCCTCGGCTGTCAGTATTATTTCCATTTCTGCGCAACTTCCGCTTCAACAGAAAACGTGCTTTGCGAATTTGAGTCGAAGCGCTGCTGAAGCTGATACGCCTGGATTTCAAGGGGGATTTTGTAGTAGTCGAATTCGTTGTTTGCCCAGCCCGTCACGTATTCATGAGCGAATCCGTCAGGTGTGAGGAAACGGAATTGCGCAACGTGAACACACTCGTGAAAAACCAGGGAGGTGCGTCTTTTGGCATCAATTTTGGAGGGGTTAATAAGAACGGTATCGTTAAATGTTATCCCCGCCATATTACGAAAATCCAGGGGCATAGGTATTCCCTGCTTCTCCAGTTCCCTGTAGAAGGGGGGATTCTCTATCAGGGGCACTTCGCAGATGCGAACGCTGTTCAGTGTGTCGTTCTGGAAAAAAGGCCCAATAACACTGCGTATATCAGATTCCAGTGGACTGCCTTTTGCCCAGTAAGCATCACGTAGCGTGACCATCCAATTGCGTCCTTCTTTCTCCAGATAAGAAACCAATTGTTGAGGATTTTGTAAATCCATACCTGAATCAGAATCTGACTTGTCCTTTTTACTGCGGGTCATTTCGGCTTTATCCTCCATTATACCGCCGTCCGGCATTTTATATTTTTCAGTGGCGATAAACTTGTCATCGCTGACCTTTTCTGTAACGCGAACGCTCGAACCCACTCCCTGGCCTGACCAGACCCAATTGATAATCTCTTTGCTGCCCTCGCGTTTACCTGTCCCTTTGGCGATACAACCCAAACTGTCGAACAGATAACCAATAATCTCGCCGGTTTTCGAGTCCGTAGTGTAAAATTCAATATCCTCAAAGGTCGTGCTGCGAATCTTTTCGATATCCGAATCGGAAAGGTGCTGCCCTTTGAGTTGTTTAATATATTCGTCGGACATACTGATTATTTGGGCCTGACCTTTGCGGATAACAAATTGGCCATTCAGGGCGAACTCGATATTCAGCCGACATTTACCTGTTACCCAGTCCTTGTGGCCTCCGAAATCCGATTTAGCCGTTCCCTGCCATTCGCCTACAAGCCATTTGCTCCAATCATCGTCAAGTGCTTTCGGCGGCTCAAGCGAAGGGATATTCTCCTTGACCTGAACTTTCTCCTGATTCGTAACGCACGAGGCCATAGCCAGTATTATTACCGAGAGTGCGATAGATAACCTTTTCATTTGAAATCTCCCATCTTTTTACCAATTCTACCAACCTGCCGGCAATATAATCTTTCAATCCTCAGGTGGCAAGTGACCTTTGCTCTTGCGGTCGGGATTTGTATAATAGTCGCCGATGGGAACGTTGAAATTGTTATACGAATATTTCCCTACGGCCGTCTATACGGGCAAATGCCTTGTGTTTATAAGCGAGGACTGGCGGGTCGAGCTTACCGAGCACAAGGATAGTGATTACACCAAAGGGGCGACGCAGCCGGCGCTGATTCGCGTCAGAATATTCAAAAAGGCACTCAATGGCGAATTCGTCCCGGGCCATTTTGAGGACTTCCAGTTGCCTTCGCTGAATGAGTTGGCCGAGCAGATTGAAAAATACGTGCAATTGGCCATCGGCGCAAACCTGCGTGAAAGAGCAGAATAGGTCTAACCGCCGAGCACGCGGAGGCCGTAGAAAAGGAAGATGTAAAATAAAATCCCAAATGACAAATCTAAAATCCCAAATGGTTCGACATGCTCACCATCCTGAGCGAAGTCGAAGGACAAGTACCAATTACCAAAATTCCAATCTCAAAACGGCTCGTCCCCTGTGGTTTTGGACATTGGCATATTGGGATTTGGAATTTGTTTGCTATTTGGGTTTTGTGATTTGAGATTTTATCGGATATCTCTTATGGGGGAGTTGAAAATACAACAGAAAGACGGCGCGGTTGTCTTTTCGGTCAAAGTCGTGCCGCGTTCAAGCAAGACGGTAATTGCCGGCGTATTAGGAGGAATGCTCAAGGTCAAACTCGCTGCTGCGCCGGAAAAAGGTAAGGCCAATCAGGCCTTAATCGAATTTTTAGCTGACGCTCTTGGCGTAAAGAAAAACACCGTCAAGATAACCTCCGGCCTTACCTCGCCGGTCAAAACCATTGAAATCACAGGTGTTTCTGAAGAAATCCTGTTAGATAAACTAAACCGCTGCTGCAAATGAACAATCAGGCCAAACCACTCGTCATTGATGAGACCTCACTTGGTTTTATGCTCAAGTTAGCGGGGCCGATGGTTGTTACCACTATCTCGTTTACACTAATGCAGTTCGTGGACCGGATAATGGTCTCGCGGTTAGGCACGGCTGCGCTGGCCGCGGTGCTGCCGGCGGGTTTTGTTGCCTCCATCCCTGCGATGTGCACGATGGGAGTATTCGCCAGCGTCGGCACATTCGTCAGCCAGTGCTTTGGGCGAGGGCAGAAAAAGGAATGCACAAGCTACTTCTGGCAGGCGATATATATGGGTCTTGCGTTCTCATTGTTGGTGCTTGCAGTATGCTGGCCTCTTGCCCCGGCGATATTCAGGTCGTTCGGCCACGCCCCCGACGTTGTCGAACTTGAAGTTATTTACTTTCGCATTACGCTTTTCAGCAACGTGGCCGTCGTATTCGTATGGGCGGGGACGCAATTTTTTATGGGCATCCACCGCCCCATTCTATCGATGTACGCCTCGTTGATTGCGCAGGTAGTCAATATCACTCTCAACTACGTTTTGATTTTTGGCAAATTTGGTTTCCCGAAAATGGGAATCGCAGGGGCGGCGTGGGGGACGGTCATCGGCATAATAGTCGGCGGCGGGATAAGAATGACGACGTTTTTGAGCGGCGACGTGCGGCGGGATTTTGAGAACAGACAAATGTTCAAGGTCGATTTTCGTAAGATGGCCGACCTTTTGAAGGTGGGGCTTCCGGCCGGTATCGAGCTGGCGGTGAGCACGGGAGTTTGGGGGGTGATACTGTTCTGGTTAGTCGGGAGGTTCGGCAAGGAAGCCCAGGCCGCGACCAGCGCGGGGCTGGCCTGCACAAATCTGTCCATTATGCCGATAGAAGGTTTTAGAATCGCGCTGACTGCCGCCGTCGGCAAATCCATCGGAGCAGGCAAGGAGCAAACCGCCGTTAAACAAACCCGTCTCTGTCTGCGCCTTGCACTGATTTATATGGGACTGGTCGGCTTGAGCTTCCTTTTGTTCGGCCAAACGTTTATGCGACTGTGGTCGTCTGACGATAAAGTAATTGAGATTGGCACCGAGATTTTGGTGCTTGCGGCCGTTTACCAGGTGTTCTACGCCTCCAGAACGGTCTATAGCGGCGCGTTGCGGGGCGCGGGCGATACGCTGTGGCTTGCCGCCGCCTCCGCGCTGGGCGCAGTGGTTGTTCTCGGATTGGGAGGTTATGTTATAATAAAACTGTTCCCGAGCTTCGGGGCCATCGGCCCCTGGGCCGCCGCAACTTTGAGCATCATCGTAGTCGGGCTGGCCAACCGTGCCAGATTCAAAAGTAACAAGTGGAAGCATATAGACCTGTTCGGCCGTGAGCCGGTTGAGGTGCAGATAACTGAGCAGTAACCCCGCACCTGTTTCGACGATTGGTCGCCAATAAAAGTAAGAAAGCTGATTGGCGGAAGGCCGGGCTGCCGTGGGAATCAATGCTCTATGTCGAAATAGGTGCGGGGCAAGATTCTGGAATCGCAATTTATGAAAACGCTATTCTCGCTGACAATCGGTTTTGCCGTAGCTCTTGTTGCGATACCCTGCCTGGCGCGGGAGCCGCTGGCCAATCAGGACCTCCAGGGCTTATACGTTAATTCAATCGAGCAGGTATTGCGACTGCCGCCCGACCAGATAGACATAGGCATCGCCGCCTTGATTGTCTCCGAGGCCTGGAGCAATATCGTCGCGGGCAGACGCTATCAGCAGCAGCTCGACGACATCGCGCTGGAAATCCGCAGCCGACTAAAAGGCGACCCTGCCAAACCCACCGTTGCCGCCATCCCCGTCATCAATGCCTATCTGTTCGATGAATTGAAATTCAGGACGGTTGACAAGGCCGACGACCCCGAAGATTTGTTCCTGCATTCCGTTATGGACAGGCGTCAGGGATATTGCCTGAGCTTATCCATCCTCTATCTGGCAATCGGCGAACGATTAGGGCTGCCCCTCTACGGCGTCGTGGTGCCGGGGCACTTCTTCGTCAGATACGACGACGGCCAACTGCGTTTCAACATCGAAACAACCAGCAAGGGCGGCACCGCCTCCGACGATGACTACATCAAAAAATTCAACGTCCCCAGGGACAACAGCACCATTTATATGACCAACCTTGACAAGCTCCAAACCATCGGCTGCTTCTGCAATAACTTAGGCAACGTTTATAATGACGTCGGCAATATTGACCAGGCAATGGCCGCCCTGCAGTGCGCCGTTTACATAAACCCCTCATTAGGCGAATCCCGAATGAACCTCGGCAATATTTATTTGAGAAAGGACCGCGTCGATGATGCCATAGCCGAGTATCAGGCCGCCGTAAAAATCAATCCCGACGACGCCAAGGCCCACAACAACCTCGGCAATGCATATCAAAAACGCCAATGGCTTAACGACGCCCTGAATGAGTACACCTCCTCCATCCGGCTTGACTCACACTTCATCGAGGCATACAGGGGTTTGGCCATGGCGTATCGAAAGCTTAACCGATTGGCCGAGGCCAGAACAACGATTGTCCAGGCCCTCACCGTCGAACCCCGAAACGCACAGCTTTACTGCGACCTCGCCGACGTTTACAGCCAATCCGACAATTGCAATGAAGCAGTCCCGCGCTACGAAAAGGCCCTCAAACTAAAACACGACCTGGCAGAGGCATACGTTGGACTTGGCTCCTGCTATAACAAACTCGAGCAGTCAGACAAAGAAATCGACGCCTACCTCAAGGCCCTCGCAATCAATCCGACTATGTTCGCCGCGGTGGCAAATCTCGGCAACGCCTATTTCGCCAAGGGCGAATACAATGCTGCCATTGAACAATACAATAAGGCCGTCCGGCTGAAGCCCGACGACGGCAAAGTCTATTACAACCTCGGCGCCGCGTATTCCAACAAGGGCGACTACGCAAACGCCGTCAAAGCACACCTCAAGGCAGTCGAGCTTAATCCTCAAATGGCCGACGCACACTATGCACTCGCCTTTGCTTACTACAAGCTCAAAGACTACGACTCGGCCGCCAAGCACATAAAGACAGCCGCCCAGCTCGGCGCGATAATCAACCCCGACCTGCTCAGCTCTATCGAACACAAAATGTGACTTGTCTCGGCCCAGCCCAGCGCAGGGAGCCGGAGCCGGATAAGCTCTCCCCTCGCCCGCCACTTACTTATCAAGACGCTCCCCTTAAACCTTCGACGCCATTGACAACACACCAAAAACGGCGTATGGTGTTTCTATAAAACTCAATGGGCCAAGTGGGCCATACAGGACCTTTTTGTGAGGGCAAGAAAATGAAAATCCTGGAGACAGGTGCAGCTTGTTGTGTGATTATCCTGTGTCTGTTGTTTGCCGTGACATCTCCGGCTTTGGCGCAGGATACACAATCAACCCAACCTGCACAGGCGGCTTCGCAGACAAGTCCACAACACGTCATCGATGCGATTAAGGAGTTTTTAGCCACCAAAGGCACTGCTTTTGCACTGGACCTGCTTGCTGCGATTCTTATCTTTGTAATTGGCCGCTGGCTGGCAAAATGGATTTCCATCATTATCGGCAAGGCAATGACCAAGGCGCGCGTTGACCAGATTCTTGTTACCTTTTCTCAGCATCTGTGCTACTTCGGTCTGCTGGCGTTCGTAATTATTGCGGCTCTTGACCGACTTGGTATAAAACTGACAGCTGCGATTGCCGTGCTCGGTGCGGCGGCATTGGCCGTTGCTTTCGCACTGCAGGGGTCTTTATCGAATTTTGCCGCCGGTATCCTTATGGTCATCTTCAAACCATTTAGGGTCGGGGACTTTGTATCAGTGGCAGGGGTTCAAGGCACGGTTCAGGAAATACAGATTCTCAACACGGTGCTCAACTCTCTCGACAATGTTCGCGTCATTGTTCCTAACGCGCAGGTTACGGGCGGCACCATCAGTAACTACACCGCCAATCCAACAAGAATGATAAACTTGACGATTGGGGTGTCATACGATGATGACCTCAAAAAGGCAAAGCAGGTAATCGAAGCTGTTCTTGGCTCCGACGCGAGAATACTCAAGAATCCCGCACCCACAGTAGCCGTCTCAGAGCTTGCCGACAGCAGCGTTAATTTTGTGGTCCGACCGTGGGTAAAAACAGCCGATTACTGGGATGTTTTCTTTGACGTTACCGCCAAACTTAAAACCGCTCTCGAAAGCAACGGCCTGACGATACCGTTCCCGCAGCGGGATGTTCATATCAAAACCAACGGCCAGAAACTGACCGCCGGGGCATAAATGAGCTGGAAAGGATGGTTATCGATGACGAATAAAAAATTGGCGATGTTCCTGATGCTGTTGCTCGGTGCAACAGGTTTTGCCCAGGGCAGCGAGGGTGGTGCGAGGCAGGACCCCAACTCGATGCTTTTGTTGGGCCCCGGCGTGTTAATCACAGTCAAACCATACAAGGGGATGGATTCGACCATTTATCCGATACCGGTTGTTACGGCCGTCAGCGCCCCGTTTTATTTCTTCATTGATACCGCGGGCTGTCGATTGTTCTCGGATTCCAATATGGCGTTTGACGTCCTCGGCAAATGGCGGCTCGATGGTTATGACGCGGACAGAAGCGATGATTTTGACGGGATGCACAACCGACATATGACCATCGACGTCGGCGGCGAATTCTCGATAACCGAGGACTGGGGCAATCTCTATGCGAGGATTCTGACCGATGCCCTGGGCCAGCACGACGGCCAGGAGTTTCGGGTAACATACGCCAAACCGTTCAAAGCTGAAAATTTAAAAATATCGCCATCGGTCGGCTTTGCGCTGCTCAGCCACAATCTGGCCGATTATTACTACGGCGTCCGCGAGGATGAGGCGCGTCCCGGCCGGCCTGCATATAAAGTCGGAGACGCGGTAAACTGGTTTGCGGGTTTGGATACGAACTATCGACTCAACGACGACTGGACCCTGCTTGCCAGCATAACCTATTACTGGTTAGACAGCGAAATTCGCACAAGCCCCATAGTAAATAAAGATTACGCTATTTCTATTATTGCCGGGGCGATGTACAGGTTCTAAACCTTACAGATTTGTAAAACTTGGCATAGGAGGCAAAAGAATGGAGACGAAAAAGATAATTCTGAATTACGTTGTGCTGCCTTTGGTTATTCTGCTGATTGTTCTTGTGGTCGCGTTCTTTTTCGTAGGCAACTCTTTGATTAAAACCGGTATTGAGGCGGCAGCAACAAAAACCCTCGGTGTGCCGGTCACCGTGAAGAGCATAAACCTGTCGATTTTGAGAGGTCGGGTTGCTATAAAGGGCCTGGTAGTCAAAAACCCGCCGGGTTACGCCAATGAGACTTTGCTGGAGCTTGGCGAAGGAGTGGTCAATCTCGACATCGGCTCCCTGATGAGCGATACCGTGAAAATCAAACTCATAAAGCTCGACGGGACAAAACTGACGATGGAGCAAAAAGGGCTTACTAATAACCTGAAGGAAATACTGGACAGACTGCCGAAAGAGGAAAAAGAAGCGGCACCCAAAGCCGAAAAACCGGGTAAGAACCTGAATATTAATAAGCTGGAAATCACAAACACCAACGTGAGGGTAAAACTGCTGCCCATTCCGGGAAAGAGCGACACTATAAGTTTGAAACTCGACCCGATAGTGATGGAGAACCTCGGCACCGACAAAAAGCTCAGCATGGGCTCGCTGGTGGCGAAAGTTCTCGGGGCGATGGCTACAGGTGTTGCCAAACAGGGCGCAGGACTGCTGCCCGATGATATGGTTAAGGGTATCGGCTCGGCATTCGACAAGACCGCCGAACTCGGTAAGGACGCTGTTAAAACCACTACCGAAGCAGGTAAAGGCGCCATTGAAGGCATCAAAGGGTTGTTTGGCGGCAAAAAAACAGAGCCGAATAAGTAGCCGCACAGAACGACGGCTACAGGTTTTTCAGAAGCACATTCGCCGGCGATTTTTCGAGTATCGCGTCGAACTGCCGCAGACAATCGGAAAGCTTGTCCATTTCAGCGGACCGAAGCATCGGTATGCTGGAAGTGCCTCGCTGCTCAAGCCGGTCGATGACAAATTTCACGGTGATTTTATCGACGTCGGTGGCGGGCTGATAAGAAAGCTCCTTTTCTTCGCCTTTGTGGGCTTCCGAAAGAACGCCTGATTCCGACAGGTCATACAAAAGCTGTCTGACTAACCGGACTGGAATCTCCAGTTCGTGGGAAAGCCGGGAAGCGTCGCTGGGTTTTTCGCCGTCGCAAAATCTGTGCACTAATCGCTGCGTGATAAGCAGCGAAAGCAGCGTCTTGAACGAATGGCTCGCCGAAAGGCAATCCGGCTCAAACTCATATGTTTCCACGTTTTGATGCGCAAATGAAACCTCCGCGCCGAACAAAATAATAAGCCAGCTAAACTGAAGCCAGAGCAAAAACAGAGGCAGCGCGGCGAAACTGCCGTAAATGGCGTATCTTGTGGTAATCTGAACCTGGCAATTCACATATGCCCACTGAATCATCTGGAATAAAGTGCCGGCGACTACCCCTGCTATCAGTCCGGATTTGAATCTCACTTTTGTATTCGGCATAAAAATGAAAATAAACGTGAAAGAAACCCAGATTGTAAGATAAGGCAGCAGTTTCATCGCCAGCCAAAACACCGGCCCAAGGTTCTTCAACAGGGGAATTTTTTCGGTGATAGTTTGAATCTGGCTGCTGAGAAAAATAGTCGCCCCGCCGGCTACTGCCAACAAAATCGGACATACCAGCATCGTTACCAGGTAATCGCTGAATTTCCTGCCAAAAGTTCTGGGCTTAACTATGCCCCATATATCGTTGAAGGAACCTTCAATATTGCCAAGCAAACTGATAATGGTCCAGAACAAGAAGACGACACCCACCCCGGCGATGACGCCGCCGCTCGTTTTGTCGAGAAGTGAATTTGCAAAAGTAATAACCTTATTAGCAACTTCCTCCTGACCTTTCATTTTTTCGAGGATCTGCGCTGCTACTCGCTCCTGCAGACCGAATCCCTTGGCAATTCCGAACATCAAGGCAATAACCGGCACAATCGAAAGCAGCGAGTAAAACGTCAGCGCAGACGCCCTGAATTTGCACTTGTTCTCGTTAAAGCTGCGGATAGCAAGAATGACTATCCGCAGGAACTGGATAAAAAGCGACTTGCCTCGCGAGTGGTCTCGCAAACGCATCCGCCAAATGTCCGTTTTGATAAAAGTTATCCATTTTGCCAGCATAACAAATCCCCTTTCTATACAAAGACCCCGGCAGATACTGCGACGGAGTATACTGCGAGTCGAGAGGACTTTCAATATACAATAATGACTGCTTCCTGAGAGGTGCAGATGTATTTTTGTTTTTCGCATTTGAAAGAGGGGCCGGAAGCGGTTAGAATCGCCGGCTCTCTCGTCTCGGCGTAGGCGGAGTTGGAGTTGGTTCGGGTATAGACGGGCCGAGCCGCAGCCGGGTTTGAAGGTCTCCGGACAGATGATATGGGACAAGGCGCTGACAAGCACAAGCTAAGCAACGGAATGGTATTGCTTGGCGAGCGGATGGAGGCGGTAGAGTCGGTGGCGTTTGGTTTTGTGCTGCCGGCCGGCGCCGCTGTTATGCCCAGTGGCTGCTGTGGGGCCGCCAACGTAATAGCGGACTGGATATTCAGGGGGGCGGGCGTCAGGGACAACAGGCAGCTCGGTGATGCGCTCGATGGTCTGGGGCTTCATCGTTCGGCCGGGGTTGATAGCGCCCATATAACAATCGGTGCGGTCCTTGAGGCAAGTAACCTGTCGGCGGCGATTGAATTATACGGTGACATCATTCTTAGAGCGAGGTTAGAGGACGGGCAGTTTGCGCCGGCCAGGCAGCTTGCAATTGACGGCGTTAAGGGGCTGGATGACGACCCGCGGCACAAGGTTATGCTGAAACTGCGGGAGCAGTTTTATCCGGAGCCGCTTGGCCGAAGCGCCGCAGGGGAAATCGGTGAGCTTGAGACGCTCAAGCCGGAGACGACCAAGCGGATTGTCGCGGAAACTTTCAGCCCGTCGCGGACGATTTTTTCGGTTGCGGGCAAATATGATTTTGACACGGTTGTGGGGTGGATGGAAAAGCTGTTCGGCGAGGGCAAAAAAAGCCGGGCCAAATCCCTGACGACAGGCGACAGGCCGGGACGCTATAAGCACATCCAGAATGAAGGCACGCAGGTGCATATAGGCCTTATGATGCCGACGGTGAGGCCGGGCGATAAGGACTACTATAATGCTCGCCTTGCGGTAGCGGTTCTGTCGGGCGGGATGAGCTCGCGACTATTTACCGAGGTCAGGGAAAAACGCGGGCTTTGCTACGCGGTGGGAGCACAATACCACGCGATGAAGGAGGCAGCCGGGATAGCGTGTTACGCCGGCACTACGCCGGAAAAGGCACAACAGACCATCGATGTGATAATCACTGAATTTAATCGCCTGGCCGAGGGCATAAGCGAAGAGGAAATACAGCGAGCAAAGGTCGGATTGAAATCGTCGCTGATTATGCAAAGCGAATCATCCAGCAGCAGGGCTGGCTCGATTGCGGGTGATTATTATATGCTGGGCAGGGTGCGGACGCTCGATGAAATCAAGGCCGAAATCGACAGGACGAGCGTTGATTCGGTGCTGGATTTTTTGCGAAGGAAAAAATTCAAAGAGTTTACAGTTGTGACAATCGGTCCCAGGGAAATAAAAATCGGATAGCGTCGATATGGAATTCAAAGTGCACAAGCTGGCAAACGGCCTGACGGTTATAGGCGAGACAAACAAAAGCGCCGAATCGTGCGCCGTCGGGTTTTTTGTCAGGACCGGCTCGCGCGATGAAAATTTGCAGATAAACGGCGTATCGCATTTTCTGGAGCATATGGTTTTCAAGGGCACCGAGCGTCTAAGCCCTTTTGCGGTCAACGAGCATTTTGACAGGACGGGGGCACAATATAACGCATTTACCAGCGAGGAGAACACCGTATTTTATGCGGCGGTTTTGCCGGAATACCTGGCGGAGATAACGAAGCTTTGGATAGAGATGATGAGGCCTGCCCTGCGGACAGAGGACTTCAACATCGAAAAGCAGGTCATCAAAGAAGAGATTGCGATGTACAAGGACCAGCCCAACTATGATGTCCTGGACAGGTGCAGATTGCTTTATTTCGACGGCCATCCCTGCGGCAACAGCGTCTTAGGCAGTGAGGAAGCCATAGATGCAATGACGGCGGAGCAGATGCGGGAGTATTTTGCGGCGAGATACGCCCCTAACAATATGGTGGCGGCGGTTGCGGGTAATTTTGAGTGGAATCAGATTCGGGATATAGTCGAGTCCGGCTGCGGCGGCTGGGGAAGCCGTGACGTCAAAAGAGAGCTTGCCGATACGCGCGGCAGCCGGGCCAAAAATCGCATAGAGAAAGCCAGCCTTGCCCGCGAGCATATATGCCTGATGAGTCCGGGGACAAGCGCCCAGAGCAACAGGCGATTTGCGGCGTCGCTTTTGAGTATGATTGTCGGCGACGACGTCGGTTCACGATTTTTCTGGGAGCTTGTGGACAAGGCGATTGCCGAGGTTGCATCTATGGGGTTTGACTCGATGGACGGCACCGGCGTCAATTGCACTTATATCCGCTGCAGCAAGGATAATGCACATAAGGCGATGGAAATCATCGCCAATATATTTGCAGGTTTGGCGAAAAGCGGCGTTACGGCGGACGAGCTTGCCAAGGCCAAAAACAAGGTCTTAAGTGCGCTTGTAATCAAAAACGAGCTTCCGATGGGCCGATTAGTTGATTTGGGCTTCAACTGGACGTATTTGGGCCAGTATCGAACCGTTGAGCAGGATGTTGCGGCGATAAAGGCGGTTACCGTCGCCGATATAAATGCCCTTCTGAAAGATTATCCTCCTGGCGAATTCGCCCAGTTCTCATTGGGGCCTGCAAACTAAAAGATTCAGAAAATTATGAGTTGATGAGTGGAGTTGTGTCGAAGGTTGTGTTAAAATGGGTAAAGTGAAGGTTTGGTCGGTAACCCAAAATGGCTGAGAAAGACGGAAGAGTTCAGGGATTTAATCAGCCCCCCAGGCCTGACATTCTGCGGGCGAGGGACATAATACCCGGAGCCGGACGGTCAAGCGGCGGCAATGAGGGAGTTAATCGGGTCGATATCCCGCGGTTTGACCTGGCAGAGGACATAATGGCTGAGCAGCGACGACTCATCGGTATTCGTCGTAAAGGGCCGGGCGGTCCCGCACCAATCCCCGTAACCACGCCGCAGTTATCCTCCGATTTACCCCCAGCTTCACGATGCTCCGATGACGGAGGGGCATTTGAAGGAATTGGTGCAGGGTGGGACCCCATCATAGCGGATATCGTGGCGAGGGATATCGAACGACTCTGTGCAGGCGGTTCCTGGACATAAGCCGATTCCGGGCAGGACGTTAGTCATGAGTCGCAAATTCCGGCGGTCATTTTCTTTATCCTCTTGCTTTTAATGGCACATAGGTCCTATAATTTACACGGTGTTCACCCTTGTAGGGATAAATCAGTGCAGGGAATCAATACGAGAGGGAGAAGAAATGAAACACACTTACACATATTGCAAGGACTGCAAGTGGTGGAGTCGGCTCGCTGAGCAGGGGGCGAGAATGCAGCAGGGGGAATGTCGCAGATACCCGCCGTCTGTGTTTTTTGCCGGCCGGGTGTACCAGACCTTCTGTGAGGTGTCGAATCGCGGCTTTCCGATTACTACCGAGGATTGGTGGTGTGGGGAGGCGCATTTCTGACTTCGGCGAGAGCAGTCGAGTGGGGGCCGGCAAAAAATCCCAAGAAAGCGGTTGCAGGAGGAGACCGAATCGCGCATAATTAGGGGGTTAGGAATTCGGTGCGCAGTTTGAAGGGCGATAGATGGGTTCTGTATTACAGACGTTGATAAAACTTCAAAGCGTTGAAAACCGCCTGCGGGCGGCCAAAGCGAAGCTTACCAGGTGCAGAAGAAACGTCATCATCCAGGAAAATCAAATCAGGACACTTCAAAACGCCTTCGAAGCCAAGAAGGAAGAGATTCAACTGACGACGATACAGTCGGACCGGCTGGAGCTCGAGCTGAAGACCAGGGACGGGGAGATTGCCAAGCTGAGGGCGTCATTGAATTCGGCCAGGACAAACAAGGAATACGCGGTGGTATTGACGGCGTTGAACACGACGCGGGCCGACAACTCCAAGATTGAGTCACAGATTCTGGAATTGATGAAGGATATCGAGGTCGACCAGACGGAGTGCCAGAAAATCCAGCAGCAGATAGATGAGCAGAAGCAAAAGCTCGACCATATCCGCAAGGAGTCCGAGCAACTGGCGACCAAATACGAGGCGGAAGTTGACCAGATTCAGTGCGAGTGGGATGAGGCGGCCAGGCAGGTGAGACCTGAGTTTCTTGAGATTTTCAAGCGGGTCGCCGAGACATACGATGGCGAGGCCGTCGCGATTATCGAGCAGCATGAGGGCAGGACGGGCGTTTACACTTGCGGGGGCTGCTTTATGGGCGTCACGGACGAGTGCGTCAATCAGCTTATGACCAAAGACGATATAATACGGTGCCCCAACTGTACTCGTATTCTTGTGCTCAGCACATCGCAGGAATAAATGAATTAAGAATAATGACGAGTTACCGCCGAATTTTGAATTCTTAATTCAAAATTCTTAATTTGAATCTGGTCGAATCACAGAGGAAATACATTGATTGATAAAGTGATTGCTCATATTGACGGCGGCAGCAGAGGCAATCCCGGTCCTGCCGCTGCGGCGTTTGTGCTGGCTGATTCGCGGGGCAGGCAATTAGGGGGCAGGGCGTTTTTCCTGGGTAAGGCGACGAACAACGTCGCTGAATACACGGCTATTCACAAGGCGCTGGAGGCGGCCAAATCACTCGGGGTGAGGCAAATTACCGTTTACAGCGACAGCGAGCTGTTAGTCAGGCAGCTCAACGGGCAATACAAGGTAAAAAGCGACCAAATAAGACCCCTTTTCACCAAAACCGTTGAGATGCTCGCCGGATTCGAAAGCTGGCAGGTCCGGCATATCGTCAGGGAGAAAAACAAACGGGCCGACGAGCTTGTAAATCGCGCCCTGGACCTTGAGAGAGACGTTGAAATGAAAACGGAAGCTGCCGAAAGGGCGAGGCCTATTCGACTGGGAGTGCTGATAAGCGGCGGGGGCACGACGCTGATGAACCTGGTCGAGTGCATCAGGCGGGGCGAACTGAACGCGGAAGTGGCGGTAGTGATAAGCTCGCGTTCGACGGTGGCGGGGGTTGACAGGGCCAGGGCCGCCGGCCTGAACGTCAAAATCGTTCGCAAGAAGGATTGTCCCGATGTAGACGAATTCAGCAAACTGATAGAGCGGGAGCTTGTGGCCGCAAAGGTGGAGCTTGTTGTGCAGGGGGGGTGGTTGTGTTTGTGGAAGATTCCGCCTCGCTTTGAGAACAAGGTGATGAACATACACCCTGCGCTTTTGCCGAGTTTTGGCGGGCAGGGGATGTGGGGGCATCACGTTCACGAGGCGGTTTTGAAAGCGGGGTGCAAAGTGAGCGGCTGCACGGTCCATTTCTGCACCAACGAATACGACAATGGGCCTATTATTGTGCAGCGGTGCTGTCCTGTGAAGGACGACGACACGCCGGAGACGCTGGCTGCGAGGGTCTTTGAGCAGGAGTGCATCGCATATCCGGAGGCGATTCGGCTGTTTGCCGAAGGCAGATTGACGGTTCGAGACGGCAGGGTGAGAATAGAGTCGGGAGCGCAAACGGGAAGCGTGCGATTATGAACAGGCGGCAGAGGTATATTCTGGTAAATTTTGCCATTGTGACGGTAGTCACCGTAATAGCTGCCGTTGGAATGGTCGAGATGAAGAACAACATTAACCGTTCGGAGGCAATGCGGGCGATGGAGCAGTTGGGACGGGAGGTCAGCGACTACAAGCAGAAACATGGGTCGGTGCCACCTGAGTCGTATGTGGAAGAGAGAAAAGAGTCGTTTGAGGGCCAGCTTCGCCTCGGCAGTCCGCACTACAGGGCGCGGTGGATAGCGTTTGATTCACCGCCAGATACGATTCTCGCTTACGCCAGAAAGGACTACCATTCCCTGTTTTTCCGGCCCGGCGCAATTGTGCTTCGTTATGACGGAGAGGTGCAGTGGATGGACAAGGCGGACTTCGACAAACTGCTTGCCCGCCAGCAAAGCCCGATGGAAGTGGAAATGACCCTGAAGTAAGCAGCTTCAGGTGAAACTGCGGGGTTAGCATCTGGTTTTGGTTTAGACGATTGCCTTTTCGCTCTTGGCCGGCTGCCCGGCTACGGCTCAGCGTTTTTAACAATTGCTTACACTTTTGACTCGACCTTCGCCGGGACGAGCGGTGTTTCGACGCCTTCGAGCTTGAGGTGCTCCTCATCCAGCACGTCGATTTTGATGAGGTTCTTGCCCTTGAACTCGCCTCGCAGCACCGCTTCTGAGAGCGGGTCTTCGATGTAGTGCTCAATGGCCCTTCGCAGGGGGCGTGCACCGAATTCGGGATTGTAACCCTTCTCAATGAGGAATTCCTTGGCGCGGTCGGCGAGCTCCAGCTTGAGGCCGTGCTCGGTCAGCCGTTTGAATACCTTGGAAAGCTCGTATTCGACTATCGTCCGCAGGTTCTCCTTTGAGAGGGGTTTGAAGACAATTATGTCGTCCACGCGGTTGAGAAACTCCGGCCTGAAGTAGCGTTCGACCTCTTTGTGGAGCATATCCCTCATTTTCTCGTAGTTTGCCTCGGGGGTTTTCTTGCCGAAGCCGAAGCCGTTGCTGTTTTTAATCAGTTCGGCGCCGATGTTGCTTGTCATAATGACGACGACGTTTTTGAAGTCGATGCTTCTGCCGAAGCTGTCGGTGAGCCGGCCTTCATCCATTATCTGCAGCAGGATATTGTAAACATCGGGGTGCGCTTTTTCGATTTCATCAAGCAGCAGGACCGCGTATGGTCTGCGTCTGATGCGTTCGGTGAGCTGTCCGCCCTCTTCGTAGCCGACG
>Ga0315284_10003155_pt1 | contig 23435 bp, 20 predicted proteins | sample YL17G09_16_MG_FD_203696 | JGI IMG/M metagenome (GOLD analysis project Ga0315284, IMG submission 203696) | Sediment microbial communities from Yellowstone Lake, YNP, Wyoming, USA - YL17G09_16 | ecosystem: Environmental > Aquatic > Freshwater > Lake > Sediment | place: USA: Wyoming | collected...
GCGAATTTGCGGGGAACCCGGCTCGCATATACGATCCTGCGCGATGAGCAAATACACCGGCAGCCGGGCCGGCGTCGGCGTGAAGGTGGGGAGCGGCGTGGGCGTATCCGGCGGCGCGAACGTGGGCGCGAAAGTGGGCGTGAGCGTGGGCGGCAGCGTGGGCCGCTTGACCGGCGCGGGCGTGGGAAAAGGCGTGAACGTCGGCACGGGCGTGGCGAGATAAACGATCATCGCCGCCGTGCGAACGCCGCGCTGATCCGCAAGCCGCGCCAGCGCGCGCAGCATCGGCGCGGGGCGACCTTGGGCAATCGCCCGCTCCGTCACTTCGGCGAGCTGACGCCCGACGCCCGGATCGCGCAGCGCGTCCAGCCGGAATTGGGCGCGCGTCCAATCGTTTTCCACGGCGAACGACGCGCCCACCAATTGCAGATACGTCGCGCGAAATTCCGGGCGTAGCTCGGCCGGCTCGACGGAGGTGTATTGCACCGGGCTGGCAAACCACGCCACGGCCAATCCGCCGACCAGCCCCACAGCAGCGGCCACGAGAAAGATGCAGAGTGCGCGGAAACGTTCGTCAGTCATCGCGTGAGATAGGCTGAAAGCGCAGGCGAGCGAGCGCCGAGCGCCGCCGCCAATCGCGCCAGCGTGCCGATATAGGATGGCGGCAACCCCTCGGCAATCGCTTGCTCGCCTCGCTGCGCGACTCGCGCGCCGGGATCGCCTTCGCCGAGCAAAGCGAGCCGCTGCCGGGCGGCGTTGAGGTCGCCGTCCAGGCTGTAAGCCTGCGCCGTCATCAACGTCCAGTCCGCCTGCCACTCGACCGAAAGGACTGTGGGATCCGTCTTGACGGTGTTGACCGGAAAACTCCAACCCACAGCAAGCCCGGCCCCCAGGCCCATCGCCAATCCCAGAACGATCACGAGGAGTGTGCGCCGCATCGAGGTCTCCCATAAAACTGAGGGCGGCATGGGAATGCCGCCCTACTGAACGAGGTGCCGAAGGTGGGAATCGAACCCACAAGGGCATAGCCCACACGATTTTGAGTCGTGCGCGTCTGCCAGTTCCGCCACTTCGGCGCAAGGAAAAGTATAGACGATAAGGGCCGTTTCGTCAAGGCGCGCTTTCGGGTGATTACTTTTGCGCCGTAAAGGCATCACCGCTCACTGACCAACGGAAAACGCGCGCACGGCTTTAACCACCTGGCGCACCTCTTGTTCAGCCAACTCGGGGAACATGGGCAAAGAAAGAATCTCACGCGCGGCGAGTTCGGTTTCGGGGAATGATCCCACGTCGCCCAGCCGCCCGCGATAGGCAGGCTGCAAATGAATCGGCACAGGATAGTGAACCAGGCTGCCGATGCCGCGCTCTTTGAGGAATGCTTGCAGTTCGTCGCGCCGCGCGCTCCTCACGACGTACAGGTGATAGATGTGCTGGCCGTAGGGCATCTCGGACGGCGTTGTCACCGCAGCCGTCGTCAAAAGCTCGTCGTACATCGCCGCCCGGTATCGGCGCTTGGCATTGTCCGCGTCGAGCGTCCGCAGCTTGACGCGCAGGATGGCGGCCTGCAATTCGTCCAGGCGCGTATTCCATCCCGCAATGTCGCTGACGTATCGCTCGCGCCAGCCGTATTCGCGCAGCAGCCGCGCGTTCTCGGCCAGTTGGGGATCGTCGGTCGCCACAAGCCCGCCATCGCCAATCGCGCCCAAATTCTTGGTGGGATAGAAACTGAAACAGGCCATGTCGCCCCAAGAGCCGGTGCGCCTGCCGCGATACGTCGCGCCGTGCGATTGAGCGCAATCTTCGATCACGCGGACATTGTGCGCGCGGGCGAGCGCGAGAATTGGCTCGAGGTCGGCGGACTGGCCGTAGAGATGGACGGGGAGGATGGCGCGGGTGGCCGGCGTGATGGCGGCGGGCAATTTCGTCGGGTCGAGGTCGAACGAGCGCGGGTCAATATCCACCAGCACAGGCGTTGCGCCGCACAGCTCGATGGCGGCGACGGTGGCGACGGCAGTGTGCGGCACGGTGATGACCTCGTCGCCCGGCCCCACGCCGCAGGCGCGCAGCGCCAGGTGAAGCGCCTCGGTGCCGCTGCCTACGCCAATTCCAAAGCGCACGCCGATATAGTCCGCGAACTCGCGCTCGAACGCGGCGGATTCCTGGCCCAGGATGTAGCGGCCTTTTTCAAGCACGCGCGCGACGGCCTCGTCAATCTCTTGCTTGTGGCTTTCGTATTGCGCATGTGGGTTTGCTTGAGGAATCATGCTTCTCACCAATAGTGTTCTCGATATTGCCGATAGTATTCCAGCGTCCGCGTCAGTCCTTCGCGCAGGCTGACCTTGGGCGTCCAACCCAGCTTGCCCCGGATGCGGCGATAGTCGGCATAATAGTCGCCAATGTCAATCGGCTTGCGGTCCGGCGGATAGGGAATGATGTGATAACGGCCGCCATACCCTAAAGGGGACCCTTGGCCATTGATCTCGACCAACAGGGCAGCCAGGTCGCGCAGGTTGATCGTCTCCTCGCTGCCGAGATTAAACACCTGACCATTGCTATCCTCGGTCATGGCGGCGAGCAACAGCGCGTCCACCACGTCATCCACGTAATTGAAATCACGAATCTGCGTGCCATCGCCCCAGATTTCAATCGGCTCGCCTTCGATCAGCCGCCTGATCCAGATGCCCAGAAAAGTCTGCCGCGCGTCTTTGACTCTCATGCGCGGGCCGTAGGTATTGGTCAGCCGCAGCGACACGGCGCGGATGCCATAGACGTTGTTGTACAGGATGTGGTACCACTCGCCCGCCATTTTGTTGATGCCGTTCACGTCAGTCGGGTGAAGCAAGTGACGCTCGTCCACCGGCAAGTAATCCGGCTTGCCGTACATCTGGCGCGTGCTGGTGTAGACGATCTTGACGCCGGGGTTGTTCTTGCGGCACGCCTCCAAAATCGCAAGCTGCGCGCGGCAGTTGATCTCCAAATCGGTGTACGGGTCGCGCATCGAGTCCAGGTGAGCCGTCTGCCCGGCCAGGTTAAAGAGCAAGTCGCGGCCCTGCACCAGGTAATCCATGCTAAACTCGTCGCGCACGTCGGCAATGTTGACCTTGAGCTTGTCTTCGTAACCGGCGATGTTGAACAGATTGCCGCCGTATTCGGGGATGAGGCTATCCACCAACAGCACGTCCGCGCCCAGGTCGGCCAACCTGCAACCCAGCGTGCTGCCGATAAAGCCAAGCCCGCCTGTGATCAATACGCGCTTGCCGGAAAAACCATCATTCGTCATTCGTCCTCCGTCTAATCACGGCTTGAGATAGTAAAGGTGAATCTGGATCGGGAACTCGGCTTTTGCGCCTGGACTGCCCCAATTCCTCGCGCGTGGAAAAATCGCCCGCAAAGACCTTGTCGGCATACGCGCTCGGCCATTCAATCAAAGTATAGCAACTTTCCTCACGGGCCAATGACGATTGGCTGGTCGAAAAGAACCCGCTCGCCCAGGCGCACGCCGCTCTCGGCGTCGTACAGGCCCGCCTCGATCCGATAATCGCCGGGCAGGAGATGGCCTGGAATCGCAAGCGTGTGTGAATCGGCGACGTACTCGCCCACAATCCAGCCCGTCGTCGGGCGAGTCCAGTTGGCGGGGACGGCGTCGCTGCCCGCGACCAGGCGGCCAGACGGATCGAGCAAATGGACAAACGATTTATAGTCACTGGTCATCTCTTGCTGGACTTGCCATGTTAGCGTGACGGTCAACGTCGCACCGGGTGCGAGTTGTGTCGTGCTCAAGTCGTAGCCAGTCAGGCGTACTGTGCCAACATCGGTTTGCGCCAGATGCTCAACACGCGGCGCTGTCATCACGCGCTGCGGCACGCGAATCGTCACCTGGCCCAACTCGACAGTGTCGCCTTGCGCCGCGCCCGATTCATCTACGAGCGCGAGGCGCAAGGTGAACGCTCCGCCCGGCGTGGAGGCAGGAATGCGAATGGCGTCCGGCCCGCGCATCACATCGCCAGCTTGCAAACGACTTGTCGGGAACTGCGAGCCAATGGGTGCAACATCAGTTGAGAAAATCGCTGCGCCGTTTGCATCGGACAATTGCAGTCGCGCTTTGAGGTCGCGCGTTTGCGCCGCCGTGGCTCGCCAGTAAAGAGTGAATGGCAATTTCGCGCCGACGTTGACTTGAGCTTGTGGCAAGTCATACCCCAGCAAGCTCATTCCAGGCGCGAGCGTTGCGCCAGAGAGATGAGCGGGCTGAGGCGCGGCGAGTCTGGGCGGAAGGATTCCACCCGGTCGCTTTACCAGGATGGTTGCCACGTCAACCGTCTTGCCAGTCGGCGCGCCGTTGGCGTCGAGGACATTCAGCCCGCCGGGGATACCCACGCGATACACACCGACGCGCAGACGATATTCCCCCGGCGGCGTGCCCGGCGCGAGGGCAATCTCGTGCGCGTCGCGCGCATAGTTGTTGAGCGTCCATCTCGACGTGGGATAACCGCCCGGATGCTGGCTATCGCGCTGACCGTAGACAAATCCGCGCTCATCCACAAGCTGCGCGCTGACCGAATAATCCGCGTCGAGCTGGCGCGCGGCGCGCCAGTAAAGCGCCACGCGCGCCGAGCCGCCCATGTCCACAACAGGCGACGCTGGCTCGACGCCCATGAGCGCCACCTGACTATCAAAGCTCACATTCAGTGGACGTTCCACGCCGGCCACGCGCGTCCCGTCGAAACGTGTGCGGCGAAAGATCGTCTCGCGCGAATCCAGGTAAAGTGATTTGAGCGCGATGAGGCCAATCGCCACGATACAGACCCAGGTCGCAAAGCGCAGGTCGCAGGTCACAGGTCGCAAGCTGCGGTCTGTGGTCAGTCGCAGATCTCCGCCGGGAGACGGTCTGCGGTCAAAGGTGAGGCTCGCTATGACCAACGCCAGCAAGCTCAACAGGGATAAGATGCTCGCGCCTATTCGCAATGGCGTGGAGCCAAAAAATATTTGGAGGCGATGCTGTCCGGCGGGGACAGGGAATCCGATCAGCCCATGTGGGTCAGTCGGCGTGATGGCGACGGGTTGGTCATCAATGCGCGCTTGCCAGCCAGCAAAGTAAAAAACGTCGAACGTGGCGACGAACGGCGACTGGCTCTCCACCGTCACATCGGCAGAGAGGGGGCGATAGCGGGAAGCCAGCACTTGCGCGCCGGACGGAAGCGAAGCAAGATTGAATCGCTCAATCACGTCAGAGCGCGCGTAACGCTCGACCAGCGCATTCGCGTCCGGCAGCTTTTTCACAGTGCCGGGCAAATAGTCGCCCGCCGAAGTCGTGCCGAGCGCGCCGGATTCGCGCTCGTAACGCGCAATGTCGGCCACCGTCGGACGCGCAATCGGCGCGAGATATGGAACGTATTGCCAGGTAAAGCTGTAGATGACGCAGCCCGCCACTACAATGACGACCAGTGCCGAGTGACGAGTGACGAGTGACAGACGATCAACTGGGACGCGACCTGAAAACGTGCTGCCAGCCAGAAAAGCCACGCCGAGGCTTGCCGGGCCGAGAAATCGCCACGGGAATTGGACAAAGCGCAGAATCGAAAACGCATCCCACGCCAAGCGCGACGCGGGCAATGTGAGGAACAGGCTGGCCAGGGCCAAAAACGCGGCAAAGGCTGCCGTCATTTTTTGTGGACGATCCCACTGCTTCCACCTGAATACCAGCGCAACGAGAGCCAACGCCAACGGGATCAGCCCGATGCTGTGTGGCGTAGACGGCAACACCAGGTTCGGATCGGCGGGCGCGGGCGGCGACAGCAGCTCGCCCAGCGTCACAAAGTGAAAGCGATAGTCAAACGCTTCCGGCGAGAAAAGCTGGTAAATCTGCACTAGGTCTCGCTCAAAGAACATGGGCACCCAAAAGAAGGCTGACAATCCCAGGCCAAGCAAGAGCGCGAACGCAACACGTAATATGTGATACGGGATGCGTGATGCGCGATGCGTGGACAAAAGCGCGGCGTGGGAGATGATGACAGGGGTCAAGACAAGCGCCGTGATGTTGTGACCCAAGAACAGAGCAGCGTAGAGTAGCGCGGTGAGGGCAAAGTATTTGCGCGCGCCGCTTTGCGCCAGCCGCGTCATCGCCCACAAGATGGCCGGCATCAACGCCATCGCCAGCACTTCGGCCAGCGCGCCGCGATGATAGACGTTGTAGAGCAGATAAGGCGCAGTCACATACGCCGCCGCCGCGACAAGGCCCGCACGTTGACCAAAAGCGTCGGCGGCCCAGGCGTACATGCCCAATCCGGCGACGAGGATGAATGCGGCGAACGTCGCCAGCAGCGCCGGGGCAAAATCCATCCCGACGAGCCTAAAGATTTCGGCGAAATAGTAGCTTAGCGGGGCATAAAAGTTGAACAGAGGAAAGCCATAGCCATAAGCCAGGTCGGGGGCCCAGCGCGAAAAGAAATAGCCGTGGCGCAGCAGGTGATCCAGTTCGACGAGGCGATAGAGATGGATGAGCGTATCGGCGGCCCACGGCAGCCGCCCTACAAACAACGGCTGCGCGGCAGCCAGACCCACCAGCGCCGCCGCGCCGACCGTCAAGCCTTTTGAGAGGCCGTGTTCACGCGACATGCTCACATCTGGGCAAGTGAGCCGGCATCTTGCGCCTTGCGACCTGCGTCCTGCGACTTGTGTCCTGCGTCTTGCTTCTTGCGCCTGGCTTCTTGCTTCACCACCAGCTGCCACCACCAGCTTACCAGATCGCGCAGTGTGCGCGCCACGCGCGGAAAGTTAAAAAACTGCGATTCACCGTACTGGCGATAATAATGATGGACAGGCGCCTCGGCGAACTGGAAGCCGGCGTCCTGAATTTTTTTGACCATCTCGAAGGTGATCTCGCCGTGCACCCCTTCGAGCTGCACCACGTCAAAGATGCTGCGGCGCATCAATCGAAAATCGCAGTCCACGTCGCGGATGACCAGGCCGAAAATAAGCTTGACAAAGTACTGATATGCCAGGCCGATCCAGATGCGATGTGCCGGATCGCGCCGCTTGATCTTCCAGCCGTTGACCACATCCACGCCGGGGCGCAACGCGTCCACCAATAACGCTAGTTCGCGCGCGTCGTACTGCGCGTCGCCATCGGTATAAAAAATCCATTCTTTGGTGGAGGCGGCAATGCCCGCGCGCAGATTGCCCCCGTAGCCCCAGGGCCGGTCGTGCTCGATCACGCGCAGTTGCGGGAGAGCACACTGGACCTCTTCCAGCACTCGCACTGAATCGTCGTGACTGCCATCGTCCAACACAATGATCTCGAAATCGTCGGTGATCTCGCGCGCCGTTTGCGCGGCGCGAATGACCATCGTCGGAATCGTTCCGGCGTCGTTATAGCAGGGGAAAAAGATGGACAGGCTAGGCAGGCGATCCATCGGGTCTCCTTACGGCTTGCGCGCCAGCGCCACCACAGTCAGTCCAAACGGAAATCCAGACCGGGCCACCCGCGGCGCTTCTGACGAAAGTACAACACGCAAAAAGCCATCGAACGGCCCCATCCCCAATGTCAAGTCAGAGCCGTTCTGCGGCGGGAAAAATCGTTCAGAGAAACGCTTGATGACCGCCAGTGGAAACAACAAGGTGTTGGCGTAGGTGACCTGTTCGGGGACCAGGCCCGCTGCGCGCAGCTTGGCGTCCACGTCGCGTGTAGTGTAGCGACGTTGAATGTCCACCGCCACATCGTGTTGGCCGTGCAGCCACGGCGTGCCGGGCAAGCGCAAGATGACGCGCCCGCCGGGGGCAAGCACGCGGCCAAATTCCTGAAGCGCCGACACTTCGTCCGGGTCGCCGAGCGCGCAAATCACATCAAACGACGCAACCAGGTCGAACGTTTCGTCGCGATAGGGCAAAGTCGTCGCCGAGGCCTGGGCCAGACGCTCACGCCGACGCGCCTGGCAAAAGCGGAGCGCCTCGGCCGAATAGTCAATACCGGTGACGGTCCCGTAATCGGCCAGGTAGCCCATCACCGCGCCGGTGCCGCAGCCCACGTCCAGGATGCGCAGATGGCTTCCGCGCGGATAGTATCGTTCGAGGCATTTCCGGGTGATGGCCTCCATTCCCAGGTACCACCAGTGATGGTCCTCCACCCGGTACATCACTTGATATTCTTTGATATCCACAGAGTGTACGGCAATCTTGCTACCTTGCCGAGCAAGGCAAGAGAGTTATCCCTGGTCTCCAAAAAGCTTCGCCAGTTCTGCGCGCATGCCCGATGTCAGTCCTTGACTCTTGGCGCCGCGCAGCCAATCCTTGAGCTTTTTGACGTGAACGACCGGCACCGTCGTATCGGCCACGTCCAGTTCCACGGTGGGGTGGCTGAACACAATGACCGGCGTCAGAGGCGTCTCCACATCGGGCAGCTTTTTCGCCACGTATCGCCGGAGTGACTCGACTTCAAACTCGGCCGCTCTGGTGGGATTGCCCAGCCCTTCCTGGCCCAACCACGCAAACAGCCAGCGCCAGCCCAACGATTGCCGCCAGCGATCTTTTCGCGCGGCGACTCGGCCGGACTGGGTATAGACCGTAAAAACGTAGCAGGCCTCCGGCGCAAGCAGCACGTGCGCCGTCGGCAATTGGTAGTGATACAGGCGATAGCGGTCGTCCAATCCCTTGAGGGCTTTGGTCAACGCTTCGTCGGGCCGGTCGGGCCGCACAAAGCGATTGCCGTAATAGATGCCGATTTGCGACAGCGCAAAGCCGACCGCCAGGCACACAAACGAATAGGTGATCAACTCCGCGCGAAAGATCGAGATGAACATGCCGCCCATCAAGACCACCAGCCCGGCCAGGCTGGTGTAGCGGCCAATCTTGTTTCGCTTTTGGATGTAACCGTCGTTGCGGATGACTTTCACGATATGGCTCCCAACACCAGGCAGGCATTTTGGCCGCCCAGCCCAAATGAATTCGAAAGCGCCACACGCACGCGCCGCGAAGCGTCTCGCGCCACGTTGGGCACATAGTCCAAATCGCACTCGGGGTCCGGCGTCTGATAGTTGATCGTCGGATGAATCACGCCCTGATGAATCGTCAGGGCGCAGACGATGGCTTCCACCGCCCCCGAAGCGCCCATGCAATGACCCAACATGGACTTGGTGGAGCTGATCGGGATACGGTGCGCCGCATCGCCAAAGAGCTTTTTGATCGCCAACGTTTCGATGGAATCGTTCAGCGGCGTGGACGTGCCGTGCGCGTTAATGTACTCGACTTCGCCTTCATCCACACGCGCGTCTTGCAGCGCCCAGCGCATCGCGCGGACGGCGCCCGCGGCGGTCGGATCGGGCGCGGCCACGTGATAAGCATCCGAGGACGATGCCTGGCCCAACACTTCGGCATAAATGCGCGCGCCGCGCGCGCGGGCGTGCGGCAAGCTTTCCAGCACGACCAGCGCGCCGCCATCGGAAAGGACAAAGCCATCGCGGTCTTTGTCGAATGGACGCGAGGCTTGTTCGGGCGCGTCGTTGCGAGTGGAAAGCGCGCGCATCGCGTTGAATCCGGCGATGGCGAAATCTTGCACCAGGCTATCCACGCCGCCGCAGATCATGACGTCGGCGGCCTTGCGGCGGATAAACTCGGCGCCTTCACCGATGGACTGCGTGCCGGTGGCGCACGCCGTCGCCACCGTGCTGTTAGGGCCAAGCGCCTGCGTCGCGTGGCTGACGTGGTGCGAGGGCATGTTGGGCAGCATGGAGGTGCCGGCGAACGGCCCCACCTTGTCCGCTCGGCGATGAGTGTGAAAGGCTTCGATTTCCGCGCTCGCGCGCTCCAGCCCGCCGACCGCCGAGCCGATGAGCACGCCCACGCGCTCGCCTTCGCCGTCGGCTCCGAATTGCTGCGGCAATCCCGCGTCGGCCAATGTTTCCTTGACGGTGGCAATCGCCAGTTGCGAGCAGCGCGCAATCCGCCGCGCCTCTTTAAAGTTCATATATTTGCCGGGGTCAAAACCCTTGATTTCACCGGCGATGCGCGTGGGCAACTGGCTGGCGTCGAACTGGGTAATGAGGCCGATGCCGGAGCGCCCGGCGATCAACCCCGCCCACGTCTCGGTCATGGTCAAGCCCAGCGGCGTCATGGCGCCGACGCCGGTGATAACGACGCGTTGGTCGTCGGGACGGTAAACAGGCATTTCTCGACTTTCTACCGATTTCGGATTTTTGGTTTTGGATTTCGGCGCACGCCTTATTTTCGACTCGCGCTCCGAAATCGGACCTAGTTCTACGCGGCGGGTTGCTTCTGCGCCGCTAAACCCTCTTTGATTGCTTCCACCACGCGCCCTTCGACGGCGGCTTTCGTCGAGCGGATAGCGCCAAAGATGGCCTTGGCGTCGCTGCGACCGTGCGCGATGAGCACCACGCCATCCACGCCGAGCACCGGCGCCGCACCGTACTCGCGCCAGTCCATCTTGCGCTTTAATGCAAGCGCCGCAGGCAACATTAACAACAGGCCGGGCAGCAAAAGAATCGCGCCGGGGAGCATGAGAACCAACGCCAGTTTGTTGAGCAGTCCACCCGTGAATTGCCGCTTGAGAAACTGGAGCAGGAACGAGAGTATTCCTTCCGAAAGCTTGAGGATGACGTTGCCGGTAAAGCCATCCGTCACGATCACGTCGGCCTTGTCGCGCGTGATGTCTTTGCCCTCGACGTTGCCGATAAAGTTGAGCGAGCTAGCCGCAAACAACTTGTAGGCATCGCGCACGAGCAGCGAGCCTTTGTCGGCTTCTTCGCCGTTAGAGACGAGACCCACACGAGGTTTTTGGATGCCCAACACGCGCTCAGCATAGAGGCTGCCCATCAGCCCGTTTTGCAGCAAATGCTCCGGCTTGGGGTCCGTGTTCGCGCCGATGTCCAGGATGACGCAGCGGTTCGGCGCAGCCGGATACACAGCGCAAAAGGCGGGCCGCTCGATGCCGCGAATCCGGCCCAGGCCGAACAGCGCCGCCGCCATCCCCGCGCCCGAGTTGCCTGCTGTCATAAAAGCGTCGGCCTGGCCTTCTTTGACCAGCCGGACGCCGACGTTCATTGACGAGTCTTTCTTTTCCTTGACGGCCAGCGTGTGCTCGTGCATCTCGACGACCTGGCTGGCGTGGACGACGCTGATCGGCAGCCCGGAGGTATCGCCGTGGCGCGCCAATTCGCGCTTGACGACATCTTCCAGCCCGACCAGAATGACCTCGACACCCAGCTCGCGCGCCGCGCGCACTGAGCCCTCAATCACTACCCCGGGCGCGTGGTCGCCGCCCATTGCATCAACGACAATTTTCATCGGTCTCATCTCCCACGTGCGCGCCATTGTACCTGAGGAAGGTCAATCGGTCAATCAGGGATCAGTCCAAATTGGCGGTGAATCTTCAATTGTCCGAAAAGACGATGGGAGCATCGTCATCTGTGGGGCGGCCCCGTGAGTTGAGCATCACGTGGAGCACGCGCAGCTCGCGCCGCAGCAGGCTGACCTCTTGGGAAAGCAAGGCGGCAATCGAAGGCGAGGTGAGCAGGTTTTGCTTTTCGGTTCGAGTCACCTGGAGCGCGATGGCCGCCAGGCAGGCCAGCGCCGTGGGTTGCTCGGGCAGGTCGTCAGCCTCCAGAGGAATGCCGGATGCCTCCGAAAGCATGCCCACGTAACGGCGCAACCGGTCGCGCACACTTTCCGCCAGCGCCAAAGCCTTGTTCTCATCGCCGGGCAGCCAGGGCCAAAGCACGACGCTCGCGCGCAAGTAGCCTTCCGGCTCTTGCCGGAGCGAGACGATGCGAAAGCGCATCTCGCCGACGGTGATAATGTTGAGCCGCCCATCGTCCAACCGCTCGGCTTGCGTGATGCGCGCCGTCGTGCCGACCGCGTAAGGCTTGGCCCGCTCATCCGCTTCTTCGCCTTCTTGGATGAGCGCAACGCCGAATGGCAGCTCTTTTTCAACGCACTGGCCGATCATCTGGCGATAGCGCGGCTCAAAGATATGCAGCGGCAGCACCTGGCCCGGAAACAGAACGGTATTCAACGGGAACAAGGGCAAATCGATCGAGCTATTCATCAGTACACTCCCTGTGCTGCATTGTACGCCATCCTGGAATGGTTGACAAGTGGAATGAAACGACTATAATAACTTTAGTTGCCCGCGTGGCGGAATTGGCATACGCAGCAGGTTGAGGGCCTGTGCCGCAAGGCGTGGAGGTTCGAGTCCTCTCGCGGGCACTCGATAGGGGACAACAGCATACCCGGCTCAAGCCGGGTATTTTTGTCTCAGCGTCTCCCGAAAGCCAGGGACTTTTTGTCGGGGCGACCCTTGTGGTCGCCCCGATGGTCACGCCAATTCGCCTGCGGCAGCAAAATCCTGGTGGACACACCGCTGTTTCGCCCAGGCTGGCAGGGCTGCTGCCAAGTCCCTTGACAAGAGTGCAAACAAGGCCTCCGCCGCGTCGGGGCCGCCCCGACCGAGTGCGTGATTCTGTCAAGTCGGGTTGAGAGGCACGACTTGGCAACCCTGCCCCGACTGGCAAAAACGTTGACAGCGAGCGGGAACATGGTATAATAATCGCAGTCTTCAGGTATAGTGGTGTATGAGAAAAAAGTGGGCAACCCCCACTTTTCTTTTTGATAGGGCCTGAAGCAAATAGAGGAGCAGTCAGACGGATGAAGAGCGAGTTCCTTCTGGCCTTTAATCAAATCTGCAGCGAGCGCAACCTTTCCAAAGAAGTCGTCCTGGAAGCGCTCCAGACGGCGCTGGTGTCCGCGTATCGGCGCAACATTAACGCCAGCTCGGCGCAAAACGTTGTCGCCGAGATAGACGCCAATACCGGCGCGGCCAAAATCTTTGTCGAAAAAGAAATCGTCGAGGTGGAGCAAGACGAGCGCACCGAGGTCAGCCTGGAGCGGGCACAAATAATTGTGCCCGGCAGCAAGCTGGGCGACATGGTGATGATCGAGTCCACCCCGGAGGACTTTGGACGGATTGCCGCGCAGACAGCCAAGCAGGTCATCCTGCAACGCATCCGCGAGGCCGAACGCGACGCGCTGTATAGCAACTTTTCAGAGCGCGAAGGCGAGATCATTAACGGCACCGTGCAGAGCGTCGCTGCCCAGGGCGTCACGCTCAACCTGGGCCGTACCGAGGCGCTACTGCCCAAGAATCAACAGGTGCCAGGCGAGCGCTACTCGGTTCACCAGCGCCTGCGCGCTTACGTGCTAGAGGTCCGCAAGACCTCGCGCGGGCCGCAGATCATTGTCAGCCGCAACCACAAGAACATGCTGCGCCGCCTGCTGGAATTGGAAGTGCCCGAGATTTACAACGGCACGGTCGAGATCAAGTCCATCGCGCGCGAAGCCGGCGCGCGAAGCAAGATCGCCGTCGCCGCCAAGCAGGCCGGCGTGGACCCGGTCGGCTCGTGCGTGGGCATGAAGGGCGTCCGCATCCAGTCCATCGTCAACGAGCTGGGCGGCGAAAAGATTGACGTGATCGAATGGAATCCTGACGTGTCCCTCTACATCCAAAAGGCGCTCAGCCCAGCGCGCGTGCTCACCGTCCATCCCGACGAGGATCCGGCGGAGGGCAAGACGGCGCTCGTCATCGTGCCCGACGATCAGTTATCACTGGCGATTGGCCGTCAGGGGCAGAACGCGCGGCTGGCCGCCAAGCTCACCGGCTGGCGGATTGACATCAAGAGCGCGATAGAAGCGGCCACGGAAGCGGTCCGCCGCGCCAAAGAGCCGGAACTGGCCGCGCGGCTGCCGGAGGCTGTGCACACCGTCCTGCCAACAGCAGAAGCCGCCCTTCAACGGCACGCCGAACAGTCGCTACCCTGGAACAGCGAAGAGATGCAAGTCTTGCGCCAGGTGATTGACGGCATTCAAAAGCTGCTGCTGGCTGACCGCGTAGCGAGCCGCGCAGCCGCGCGTGCGGCTGCCGAAGCCGCACGCGCGCCCAAGCTGGCCGCGCCGGCCGAGCGCACAGTAGATGTGCAGGCGATGCTGGCGCGCATCCCGCCGGCCGCATTTGAAACGCACCTGGCCGACCTGGGCCTCAGCACGCGCGTGTTCTCGCACCTGGAAAAAGCCGGATTGGTGACCATCGGAGAGGTGATGCGGCGATTGGCCGAGGGTGACGAGGCGATGCTTTCGGTGGAAGGCATCGGCCCCAAGGCGCTGGCCGAAATCAAGACACAGATTGATACCAAGGGGCTAGGCTTTGTGCCAGAGGCTGCGCCGGCCCAACTTGAAGTCGTTGCGCCGGTCGAGGCCGTTGCGCCCGCCGCTGAGGTGACACCGCCGTCTGAAATGGCAGCGCCAGCGGAAGCGGTCACGCCGCCGGCCGCCGAAGTGACCACGCTGGTCGAAGCGCCTGCGGCTGTTGCCGAGGTGACGCCGCCGGCTGAAGGAGTTGCACCGATCGTTCCCGTGCCAGCCCAACTCATCGAAGAAGCTTTGGCCGAGGAAGAAGAGAGCGAGGGAGAAGGCGGCAAGGGCAAGAAGAAAAAGAAGGCGCGGACGCTGGTCTTTGACGAACGAGTAGGCGCGGTGGTCGCCCAACGCCAGCACAAGCCGGGCCGCCAGCGCGAAACTTGGGAGCCGGAAGAGTAGATCGCAGAGTGACACACACAAGCAACCCGCGACCACACAAACACATCCCACAGCGGACGTGCGTGGGCTGCGGTCAAGTGCAAGGCAAGCGCGAGATGGCGCGCGTGGTGCGCACGCCGCAGGGCCGGGTGGAAGTTGATCCGACCGGCAAGCGCAACGGGCGTGGGGCTTACGTCCACCAGACCCGTTCGTGCTGGGATGCGGCCATGGCCGGCCGACTGGCTCATGCGCTCAAGGCGACATTGTCGGAGCCGGACCGCCAGGCGCTTGAGGCATTTGCAGCCTCTTTACCGATTGAAGAAATTATCTAGACCTTTCAGGTCTCGACCTGGAAGGTCTGAACTGAAAGAGGGGGCTTATGGCTTCAAATGGAAAAAAGGTTGAAGTCCCCAGCTCGTTGACAGTGCGAGAATTGGCGACGTTGATGGGCGTCAGCCCGATTGACGTTATCAAAGAGCTGATGAACAATGGGATCATGGCCAACATCAATCAGATGGTTGACTATGAGACCGCTGCGATTGTCGTGCAAGGAATGGGCTTTGAAGCTCAGGAAGCCCAGCCCGCCGAGCCGGAAGTTGCCCCAGAGCAAGGCCCGGCCACGCTCTGGCAGCGACTCTACGCGGACGAAGACGTTGCCAAGCTCAAGCCACGGCCCCCGGTCGTCACCGTGATGGGCCACGTAGACCACGGCAAAACCTCGCTGCTCGACGCTATCCGCCACAGCGACGTGGCCGGCGGTGAAGCGGGCGGCATCACTCAGCACATCGGCGCGTACCGGATAGAGCACAACGGACGCAAGATCACCTTCCTCGATACGCCCGGCCACGAAGCGTTCACGGCGATGCGCGCGCGCGGCGCGCAGGCCACTGACCTGGCCGTGTTGGTGGTGGCCGCCGACGATGGCGTGATGCCGCAAACGCTAGAGGCCATGGCCCACGCCAAAGCCGCGTGTGTCCCCATCATCGTCGCGCTCAACAAGATTGACAAGCCCAACGCCAACCCCGAGCGAGTCAAAAAAGAGCTGGCCGATAACGGCCTGGTGATTGACGAGTACGGCGGCGACGTGCTGTGCGTCCCCGTTTCGGCCAAGAAAAAACAAAACATTGACGACCTGTTGGAAGCAATCCTGCTCGTGGCCGATAGCATCCAGATCAAAGCCAATCCCGACCGACACGCCGTCGGCACGGTGATCGAAAGCAAGATGGACAAGTCGCGCGGCTCGATGGCGACGCTGCTCGTCCAGAACGGCACGCTGGAGGTGGGCGACCCGATGGTGGTCGGCGCCTCCTACGGGCGCATCCGCGCCATGTTCGATGAGCACGGCCGTCCGGTGCAAAGGGCCGGCCCCTCCGTTCCCGTCGAAGTGTTGGGGTTGACGAGCGTACCCAGCGCGGGCGAGGTGTTCGAGGTCGTCAAGAACGAAAAGATTGCCAAGACGATGGCCGCCGAGCGCGCGGGCCAGGCGCGAGAAGCGGCTACCGTGGGGCCTGTCCGCCCCTTGACGCTTTCGGACGTGTACGCGCAGATTCAAGCCGGCAAGGTCAAAGAGTTGGCGCTCATCATCAAAGCCGATGGTCAAGGCTCCATCGAGCCGATCGTCAATTCGCTGAAAAAACTCGGCGGCGAGAATGTCAAAGTCAATATCCTGCACGCGGGCACCGGCAACATTAGCGAAAACGACGTGATGCTGGCCATCGCCTCGCACGGTATCGTCATCGGCTTTAGCGTGCAGGTGGACGCAGCGGCGCGCAAGGGGGCCGACGCAGGCGGCGTGGATGTGCGCCAGTACGACATCATCTACAAGCTCGTCGAAGACGTGGACAAGGCGCTCAAGGGCTTGCTCGAGCCGGTGTACGCCGACAAAGTCATCGGCCACGCCGAAGTCCGCCAAGTCTTCAAGATCAGAGGCATAGGCTCTGTTGCCGGCTGCATCGTGCGCGACGGCGTGGCGCAGCGCGACGCCAAAGCGCGCGTCCTGCGCGGCGAAGAAATCGTGTTCGACGGCAGCCTGCACTCTCTCAAGCGCTTCCAGGAAGACGCCAAAGAAGTCAAGCTCGGCTTTGAATGTGGCGTGGCCCTCGAAGGGTTCGCCCAATACAAAGAGGGCGACGTCGTCGAGTTCTACGTCAAGGAACGGGTGAGTTAGTTCGGTCGTCGGATCGTGCGGTAGTTGGTGAGCGCCCACCATTCGCGATCCGCCACAAGCCACCCGCTATCAGCCATTAGCTATCCGCTATCGCGAAATGCCTACCCGCCGTCAACAACGCGTCGCCGACCGAGTGCGCGAAGAGCTAGCCGATTTGTTGGAAAGGCGCACCGAAGACCCTCGCCTGCACGGGCTGACCATCACCAGCGTGGAGGTCAGCGCGGACTTGCGCCAGGCGCTCGTGTACGTCAGCTCGCTATCTGGCGTCGAGGGCAGCCGCGAGGCGCTGGCCGGATTGGAGCACGCCAAAGGTTTTTTCCGACACGAGCTGGCGGCAAGGCTCGGCCTGCGCCTCGTGCCGGACCTGATTTTTCGATGGGACGCCTCGCTAGAGACCGGCGAGCGCATCTCGCACCTCCTAGACGAACTAGCCAAGGGCGATGACACCTGAATCGCTTTTCCGCAGCGCCAACCGGATCCTGTTGATTACCCACATTGCCCCCGATGGTGACGCCATCGGGGGTCTGTTGGGTCTGGGCAAGGCGCTGCGCGCTGCCGGCAAGCAAGTGACTCTCTCGTGCTCCGATCCGGCGCCTCTACGTTTTGCTTATCTCCCCGGCTGCGCGGATATTGTGAGGCAAGTCACTGGCCCGTTCGATTTGATTGCGAGCCTGGATTGCAGCGACCTGCGGCGCGTCGGGCCGATCTATCGCGCCGACGAATGGCGTGATGTTCCGCTCCTCAACATTGACCATCACGTCACCAACACTCGCTTTGGCGCTCACAACTGGGTGGCGCCTGAATACGTTGCCACGTCCGAGATGGCGCTTGATTTGTGCGACCGACTGGGCCTGCCCCTGGATGCCGATATCGCCACCTGCCTGTTGTATGGCATTATCGGCGACACGCTTGGCTTGCGAACGGACAACGTCACTCCGGCGCTGATGAGCAAAGTGATGCGACTGATGCAGGCGGGCGCGTCACTGGCTGGCATCATGGATCAGCTCTTTGGTCGCCGTCCGTTCAACTTGTTGCGCGCGTGGGAGCGGACGCTTGCGACGATGCGACTGGAAGAGGGCGTCGTTTGGGCATTCCTCACGCGGCAGGCGCGACAAGAGATTGGCTGGTCCATCACTGACTTGCCGGGCTTGTCCAATTTTCTGCTTTCGGCAGAAGAAGCCAACCTTTCAGCGGTGCTGGTCGAAAAAGATGACGGCCAGGTTGAAGTGAGCATGCGCGCGCGCCCGCCGCATGACGTTTCCGGCGTGGCGCTCGCACTCGGCGGCGGCGGCCACCCACAAGCCGCCGGATGCACGATTGACGGCCCATTGAACGTTGCCGTAGAACAAGTTGTTGCTTCGCTCAAAAAGTCACCTAGTCAGCAAACCTACAACCTTGCCGACTAGGTGATTTGTAGATTTGCTGATCTGCATGGACGGGATTCTCGTCGTCAACAAGCCGCAGGGGTGGACCTCGCACGACGTGGTGGCGCGCGTGCGGCGATTGACACATCAAAAGCGCGTGGGGCACGCCGGCACGCTCGACCCGATGGCGACCGGCGTGCTGCTGGTGTGCCTGGGCCGCGCGACGCGCGTGGCGGAATATCTCATGGCTTCCGACAAGACGTATCGCGCGGTGGTGCGGCTGGGCGTGGAAACGGACACCTACGATGCCGAGGGGCAGGTCGTCGCTACACGCCCGGTGGACGTGGACGAATCTGCGCTGCGCGGCGCGCTGCAAAAATTTGTCGGCGAGATTGACCAGGTGCCGCCGATGTATTCCGCGCTCAAGCGCAAAGGCAAGCCGCTTTACAAGCTGGCCCGCCAGGGCGTGGAGGTAGAGCGCGCAGCCCGCCGCGTGACGATTCACGACATCACGCTGCGCGAGTTCATGTCGCCGGACGTGACGATTGACGTGCGCTGCTCGCCCGGGACGTACATCCGCTCGCTCGCGCACGACGTTGGTGCGGCGCTGCGCGGAGCGTGCGGTGCGCACCTCACTGCGCTCACGCGGCTGGCTAGCGGCTCGTTCACGCTCGACGACGCCGTGAGATTGGAAGACCTGACAGATTTAGAAAACCTGTCAGGTCTGTTGCGCCCACTCGATGCGGCGCTGCAAGCTTTGCCGGCGGTCACGCTTGACGCGGAGGCCGCGCGACGCATCGTGATGGGCCAGGCCATTCCTGCAAGCCGAGTCGAGGCTTTAGGCGGAGGGTCGCTCCGCCGCGCATACGATGTCAACGGTGCTCTTCTGGCGATTGTAACTTGCGATTCAGCAGCGCAAGTCTGGCGGCCAAAGAAGGTGCTGGCCGATGAAGATCGACTCTAACGACCCCACAACCGTGGTGCGGCGAGCGGCGCTGCTAATAGTCGGGCTGCTCGCAGTCTACGTCGCGGGCAGGGCAGTCTATATCGAGGCCAAGTCCAGGCTCTACGCGGCAGGTCAGGCCGCTGTGGCAGCCAACCAATGGGCGGAAGCATTCGTACAGTTTCATGCGTTGGCCGAACTCGACCCGAATGATCGGGATGCCCGTCGCCAGCTCGACCAAATAGTCCAGCCGGCAATCCAAGTCGTTCCGGGTGGACAGGATCTGAAAACCGAGATCGCCCTTCTGCGCTGGCTGGCTGCTTCGGGTGATGGGGTGAAACTGGCTGTGGCGTTGGATCGCAGCGTCGTTGACGTGCCGGCTGGCGAATTTACGATGGGCAGCGACACAGGACGCAATGACGAGCGCCCGCAGCGAAGAGTGTACCTGGACGCATTCGTGTTGGATCGCTACGAGATCACGAATGTGCAGTACCAGCGTTTCCTCAAGGCGACCGGGCGCGAGTCGCCGCCTTATTGGTCGGAGGACGAGTTTCCACCCGGTCAGGCCGATTACCCTGTTGTCGGAGTGAGTTGGCCGGACGCCGACGCTTATTGTGCGTGGGCCGGCAAGCGCCTGCCCACAGAGGCCGAATGGGAAAAAGCCTGTCGGGGCAGCGATGGTCGCCTCTACCCCTGGGGCGATGCGTGGACGCCGAATCGCGCCAACGTGGATGTTTCCGCCGGCCCCGCGCAGCCTGACCCTTGGGGCATTGCCTGGACACTCTTGCGAACAGGCTCAAGAGCGCGCGGCCTCTATCCTGTCGGCTCGTATCCGGACAGCGCAAGCCCGTATGGTATAATGGATTCAGTCGGGAACGCATCGGAATGGGTCGCGGACTGGTATAACTGGAATGGTTATTGGGACTGGCCCACTCGAAATCCGGTCGGAACCCAACCGCCGTGGAATCGTTCTCTGCGCGGCAGTTCATGGTACGATCCCAACGGCAGCGCGGCGTGGGTGCAGGAGCAGAGCCGCTGCCCGGCGCGTAACTCGTCGCACGAGCGCCGTGACCCGCGCGCGGGTTTCCGGTGCGCGCGCTCGGTTCCGTAGATGTCCCCTCTCGAGTGCAGAACATGAGTAAATTTATGCGAATGATGAACTTGCCTCTATTTGAAGCACCCAAGCAAATCGAGAGCCGATTCAAGCCCGATGCTGGTCTCGTTCTTTATCACGGCGACGTGAGGGAGTTTGTTGCTACTATACCTGACGACACTGCAAGCCTCATCATCACTTCTCCCCCATATAACCTTGGCAAAGACTATGAAGACCGTGTTTCGATTGAAAGATACTTGGAAACGCAAGCGGAGGTCATCGCCCAACTCTATCGGGTGCTCAAAGAAGATGGGAGCATCTGCTGGCAAGTTGGCAACTTTGTTGAGAATAGAGAAATCTATCCTCTAGACATTCTCTACTATGGCATCTTTAAGAGGCTTGGCCTATTCTTACGGAATCGAATCGTCTGGCATTTTGAGCACGGGTTACATGCTTCCAAGCGGTTTTCAGGCCGATACGAGACCATTCTTTGGTTTACCAAGAGCGATAAGTATGTTTTCAACCTCGACGCCGTGCGAGTGCCTTCCAAGTACCCCGGCAAGCGCCACTTTAAAGGCCCCAACAAAGGTAAGCCCTCGGGCAATCCGCTCGGCAAGAATCCTTCCGATATTTGGCAAGTGGTAGCTCAAGATTGGGAAGAATGTCTATGGAACATTCCCAATGTGAAAGCCAATCACCCAGAGAAAACTATTCATCCTTGCCAATACCCTGTCGAACTCGTCGAGCGGTGTGTTCTCGCGTTGACGAACGAGGGCGATTGGGTTTTCGATCCGTATTCCGGAGTCGGGACATCATTGATTGCTGCCTTGATACACAACCGGCGGGCAATGGGCAGCGAAAAAGAGGCCGACTACATTGAGATCGCCCGCGATCGTCTGCAAGCTTACTTTAATGGCTCGCTGCGCCTGCGACCGATGGGCAAACCTGTGTATGTGCCGACGGGAAAGGAAAAGGTAGCCCAAATTCCCGACGAGTGGAAGGCCGTTGCTCCCAACAGACTCATGGAAAAGAAAAGGAGATACAAATGATCATTGCCGGTGTCTACTCCTTCAACGGTGGGAAGAAAGTTATCGAATCCAAATTTGGCTCTGAACTACAAGAAACCCAACAGGCCATCGCTGCAGTGGATGGTCAAGCCTACAAGACCAAAGTGAGCAAGGAAAAAACCATGCCTGGAAAAGAGCTCTATGCTCCGGTCTCTTTGAACCAGGCTTTTGACATAGAGTTTGAATCACGCCAATGGAAGAAATATCGTGTCCGCTGTGAGTATCCTACCCAGTACTATGTAGGAGGGTATACATCCGTCATTTCATCAAGAGGCGCGTTCCGAGAAATAGACTTTGTAAAGAACCGTGTTGGAGTGGAAATTCAATTCGGCAAGTACTCTTTCATGGTCTACAATGTCTGTGCCAAGATGACGATCTTTCACAAGATGAACCTGATTGATGTCGGCATCGAAGTTGTGCCACTCGAGTTTGCTAGTGAAATGTCATCAGGAGTTTCCTACTTTGAGCAGTTTGTGTGGGATTTAGAACATCGCGGTGTTTCCGATATTGACATCCCCGTACTCATTCTTGGAATAACTGCCTAGGATGCAAGTCTTCCACAACCTCTCATCTCTCGTCTCTGAACAACCCACGATTCTGACTATCGGCGCATTCGACGGCGTTCACCTCGGCCACCAGCAACTCATCCGCTCGGTCGTCGAGTCGGCGCGGGCCAGCGGGCGACGCGCGGCGCTGGTGACGTTCTTTCCGCATCCCAGCGTGGTGCTAGGGCGCGCCGAGCCGTTCTACCTCACTTCGAACGAAGAAAAGCTAGAGCAATTCGAGCGACTGGGGCTTGACCTGGCCGTGGTGGTCGAGTTCACGCGCGAGACGGCGCAAATCCGCGCAGCACAGTTTGTAGACCTGCTCATCGAAAATCTATTAATGCGCGAACTGTGGATCGGCCACGATTTTGCGTTGGGCTACAAGCGCGAAGGCGACGCAGCGTTCCTGCAAGCGATGGGCGTCGAGCGCGGCTTTGCTTTCCACCAGGCCGAGCCGGTGCTGCTGGACGGGCAGCCCGTCAGCAGCAGCCGCATCCGCGAGGCCTTGCGCGCGGGCGACATGCGCCAGGTCGCCGCCTGCCTGGGCCGACCGTTCCGGCTGAGCGGCGTGGTGTCGCAAGGCGCGCAACGCGGACGCAAGCTGGGTGTTCCAACAGCAAACCTGGCTATTGGGGCCGAGCACGCCATCCCGCGCAACGGCATCTATGCCAGCCGCGCGCACGTCGGCCACGCGACGTATCCCGCTGTGACCAACATTGGGACGCGGCCCACGTTCGACAACGGCGCGCGCACCATCGAGGCGCACCTGTTGGATTTCAATGGCGACCTGTACGGCCAGACGATGGCGCTGGATTTGATTGAATACCAGCGGCCCGAAATCAAGTACGATAGCATTGAGGCGCTCATCGCCCAGATGCAAAAAGACATTCAAGTCGCGCGCAGCAGCCTGAGTTGATTTCGAATTTGCGATTTCAGATTTCGGCGCATGACTCAAAAGCGTCAACGAAATCTGCAATCTGAAATGGAGGAGACGATGCCCAAGCCCAGAGAAATCTATCTGCTCGATCCTTCGCAGCTCTCGCAAGAAGTCATCGCGGTGGCGTTCGCCAAAACGTCGCGCAGCCCGGAGAGCTTTCGCGAAATCGCCGCCGGGCTGACGGACGCATCGTCGGCGCAGTTTCACGAGCGATGGGTGGTAGGCTATGGGCACGCCAGCGTGGCCGAACATGCCGTGCTGCACCTGGCGTTCGAAAATGTCAGCCGTCTCGCCATCGAAGCGATTGAAAGCAGCCGCCTCGCCTCCTACACCGAAAAATCCACGCGCTACCAATTGTTCGAGCGCGACGGCTATTATACGCCGGAAGCCATCGCGCGCTCCCCGCACGCCGACCGGTATCATCGCACGCTGGCCATGCTGTTCGATACGTACTCGGCAAGCATCGAGCCGGTGCGCGTCTACATCGCGTCTCAATTCCCGCGCAAGGCGGACGAGGACGAGAAAAAGCACGAAGCGCGCATCCGCAGCAAATACATTGACAACTGCCGCTTTTTGCTGCCCACCGCGACGCTGGCGAATGTCGGAGTGACGGCCAACGCGCGCGTGCTGGAGCACGCCATCGTCAAGATGCTCAGCCACCCACTCCAAGAAGTGCGCGAGATCGGCGAGGCAACCAAGCGCGTGGCCCAGGCCGAGGCGCCAACTCTGGTCAAATATGCAGAAC
>Ga0315284_10003159_pt1 | contig 23415 bp, 24 predicted proteins | sample YL17G09_16_MG_FD_203696 | JGI IMG/M metagenome (GOLD analysis project Ga0315284, IMG submission 203696) | Sediment microbial communities from Yellowstone Lake, YNP, Wyoming, USA - YL17G09_16 | ecosystem: Environmental > Aquatic > Freshwater > Lake > Sediment | place: USA: Wyoming | collected...
AAAGGAAGCGCCGTCCATCCGGAAGAAACACCGGCCACCGGATGCCGGACTCTGACCGCGACGGATCCGCCCGGGGGATAGTAAAAACAAGCTGCATGCGAACCGCGAATCCCAAGGTTCCTGGTCGAATTCTGCTTCTGATAAGGATGCGTTATGTCAACTTCGACCCGCCGTTAGCCTCGATTCCCCTCTCAGGCAATCTCAGCGGTGTTTTTTGCTCTCCAGCACGTTGCAATGGTCGGCTTGCGTAGCACCATCGGCCTTTTCTTCGTCGCGCTCGGCCTCCAGTGGTTGGTAAAAATCTCCGGTGGACTTTATGTCGCGATTGCAGTCCATTGCATTCACAACCCGTTCAATGGGATCGTCTATAGCGCATTGACCAAGCCGGCTTTGGATGATGCGAGGCCTGAGAGCCAAGCGACAAATGGCATTGGGGTGGCTGTTGCCATGCAGCGGCCCGGTGGCAACTTAAATTCGTCCACATCGCCCATACAGGACGCTAATCCGGCTGATCATTGAGTCAGGCGGCAACTTCGGTCTCGCATGGTAACCCCCGACGTGATCAACCGAGATTTGCAATAAGGACTCAGGTGCACCAAAAATCCGTAACCAGCGACACGCTTCAGCAGTAGAATAGCGTTTTGTGAGGCACAAGCCGTCGAAGTTTACATATGGCCCTTTATCCGCAGCTGCGTCTGCGGGAAGGCACGCACGGGGGGCGACGCCGATCGGATCAGAAGCCTGGCAGGTAAAGAGGCAGATTATCCTTCCATATCGCGATTCCTGTTTTTGGCCGAGGAGGATGAAATGAGTTACGAAGTGCGTTTCTGTCCCAATTGCGGCCACAAAATATTCGGATCGACTCACAGTTTTAGCGGATTCACTTTGACATCCTTTGAATGCAAAGCATGTCGTTGGAGTGATGCGCTGGCGAACCTACCACAATATTCTGCTGGCGACCAAGAGCTGCTCGCCGAGACGGCCAAGACGGCTAAGGATCGCCAAGAGCGCCTTTTCGCCGTTGAGAGGCTTACCGATCAGCGTAAGCTTGCCGAAGTTGCCTGCCTTGCGCCTTATGGGGAAGAGACCTGGGACATGGGGAACCAATGGTGGTCTCTTGACACGGACGCTGGCAAAGTGGCAATTGAGAGGCTCACGGACCAGAGGCTCCTCGCCGAAATCGCTAGGACGAACCAGGATAAGAGGAAGCGGCAGGACGCCACGCTCAAACTCACCGACCAGACCACCATCGCTGAAATTGCCAAGAAGGGCTCGAAAGCCGAGGCCGCGGATGATGCGATTCTGACTGCGGCCTCCGCCGGCGATAGGATCCTCGCCATGAAACTCTATCGGGACCGATATTGTGTGAGCTTGGCGGAGGCAAAAAGGTTCGTCGACGAGCTACTTGGGTAAACTGGATCGGCTGCAATAAGGTAGGGGTGTGCCACAAAAGCCTTTATCCAGCGACGCGGCTCAGGTGTAAAATGCGGCCGCAGCCGAGGCGCAGACGTTTCAGTCGACATATCACCCTTTTATCAGCAGCTGCGGGAGAGACGCACGGAGGGCCGACGGCGGCCGGATCAGAAGCCTGGCAGGCGAAGAGGCAGCTCGTCCTTACGGATTATTCTGGTATGGGAACCTACTTACGCATACCAGCCATTTATCCGCTATCCGCCGAAGAGAACCGGCTTACAGCAACTCAGAAAATAATTGCAGCTTATTTGAACTATACGTTCAAGAACCCTGCCTAATTGGGATCTGAGACGTCTGCGTCTTCTTGAGACCTCCGTCGTTCGTCCATTGCTCTCTTGAGCTTATCTTGTATTGCTTGGTATCTGTCGAAATCCGGTGATGACCCGTCCCACTCGTGTTTCGGATCTGGAACGAAAGTCAACCCGTGTCCTGGCGGAAATTTAGGAAGTTTTGCCCCTGCATCCTCATAATCCAACATGGTTCTGAGAGGGAAGTCATAAAAGTGATACACGTAAACGAGCCATCCCCCAAACACCTTCGCTCTTTCAACCTCGAAGGTGGAAGCTGTGAGTTGTTCTACTCCAATTCTGGCGTCCACTTCCGCCGTCGCCAGCTTCTCCCAGACCAATTTTCTAGATGTGGTATTTGGCATTTCGTCGGTTTCCCGCCATAGAGGTTTGCTGCTCCATTTTCCATGTCTACAATGCCTAATTTGCAGACACACGCGCTGGCAAAAGCAATCGATTTGAGCGATCTTAACACGGATGGCAGCGCATGGCGTGATCACTTAAGCCGCGAATCTGCTCCTCTTCATGGCTTTGTGTCGGATCGGCCTGAACGATCATGAGCCTTCCATCCTCGGCAACTTCGAGCCGGAACGGTTTGCCCGTCTCAAGGCGCGGGTGAGTCCGGGCGTAGTGTTCGTACCTGCAATCCGCCTTGCAGAAGCGATGCCGCCTCCGCTTCGTTTCAAACTCAGTGCCGCAGTTTTCGCACTCGGGTATGTCTCCGATCATACACCCAAAACCTCCCTTAGAAGCGTTGCACGCTTCTTAGTGCCGATATTTGCTCTTCCGTGGCTCATTCACTGCCTGCTCTGATTGAATGCCGGGCTTTATGCAGCAGCTTCGCTCAGGATTTCCCGCCGTGCCCAATCGAGAATCCAGAGCGCGTCCGCCTCGTTGTCGTCGGCCAGGTCTGCCTTGAACCGCCGGCGCGCCTCTGCGATCATGCCCTGTTTGTCGGCGTTGCCGTGGCCTGTGGCGAACTTTTTCAATGTCAGCGAACTGGTATGTGGTAGGATGACGGCCTGGCGAATCCTCCATGTCTCTGAGAGTCGGGCTAACCCATACACAAATGAAACTTGGTCGGGCATCACAGCATCTAGACCAGCTCCAGCGGGAAATCTCAGACTTTATTCAGAGCGACCCCTTTATCGAAACGAGATATGACGACGTTCGGCGAGCAAAACACATCATCAGCGTTGAACAGAAACAAACCCCAGATCTTCTCGGTATCTTGGTTGGCGACTTTGCCTACTGCATTCGCTCCGGCCTCGATCACCTTGCTTGGCAACTCGCATTGCTTACCACGGACAAACCCAATCGGGAGACGGCCTTTCCTATTGAATCTGAAGCCCCGCGCCCCGGAAACAAGAGCATCAGCAAAAAGACTGCCTGTATACCCCAGCAAGCTATCAAGGTCATGGAAGAGCTTCAACCATACCATCGCGGGTCAGCCTTTAAAGATCATCCGTTGTGGCAGATCAACAGGCTTTGCAACTTCGACAAGCATCAACTTGTCGCTGTCAGCAGCATTCAATTTAAGTTCGGCATCTTCGGCGTCAGCGAATATCTCCGGAGCGACTCGGATAACATAACGGAAATAGCCATCAATCTTTCCGAAAAGAGCCAGGTTGAATTCGAAGCAAAAGTCATCCGAGTTTTGTTTGGGGACCCAATTGATAAAACCGACGCGGTCGCTAACTTTGAGATCACCATCGACGGGTTGAGGAAAATATACAAGTTTGTCAGATATGATGCAGTACCACGGTTCGCGTGCTTTTTCCGTTAGAGCACGCCAATCATTAAGGCTCGATTCATTGGTTGGGTTTGACATGAGCGCGGAGATAGATAGACATCTGAGGTAGTCTGTCCAGCATTTTAATGTCGCCGTCCAGCAAGCATGCCGCATTATAACTCCAATCCTACTCTGTTCTTTGGAACATGCGCGAGCCAAGGTCCTTCCAATGTAGGACAAATCAGATTTCGCAGCCGATCTCTCTACGAGTTTCATATTGTCGCTCCCCTGGTTACTGAGTGAGCACGCGGGCTTTGGTCCGGCGCAAGTCTTATAGAAGAGTCTTTTGATGGGACAACATTTGAGTATGCGTTGTCGGCCAAAGCGCATCGTCCCGATCGAGCGTCTATCCAAGACCGTCAGGCGGTTGGCGAAATAAATTCGTAGCGGGACGATGCGTGCTCTGAACTCGAAATCCGTGCTTGTCCAGAAATTACGTTCCTTGGTAACCGATAAGTTGCGGGTTACGAGGAGACGTGGTTCTTTGAACGACCAGGACGGGATTGTGCATTTAGGGATTCGCTGCCGTCCAGGCACGTCAGCCAGCTTGCCCGCTTCCGCCGCAGCGATTCCATGTACGTTTGCGCGTTGTAGGGGATACGATCTTTCCAACAACGATAAATGATTCGGATCCACCTGTACGCCAGCGCCCGGATAGCCTCATGATGCCCTTTACCCTCAGCTCTCTTCCGGTCGTAATAGGCTCGGGCCCAGTCGCATTGCAGGATCGAGTGTGCGGCAAACTCGTGGAAGCTCTGCTTGACAAAGCGCGAGCAGGCAAAGCGGCTACACTATGGACCCACTTTGCTTTTCCGCTGCGCTCGGTCACGGGTGCAATGCCGGAGTATTTCGCCACCTCCTCGGAAGAGTTGAAGCGGCTCCGGTCCGATCCCATCACTGCCAGCAGGCGGGGTGCCAAGGCGGTGCCACTTCTTTAGCCCCAAAAAGAAAACTGACCGATTGGTTGCGCATCAAGGAACTTTCAGCTTAAGCACGAACATCTTTGGAATCCATGATGATCTTGTGTGTGCAGATTGCGGACCAGCAGCACAGGAACATCCTGGCAATCTGTTTTTTCAAAAGTGGGTCATTCATTCAAGCCTGAAGCTGCAGTTTTTGCGGAATTTACGGATGATGAACATAGCCGCACACACGCTTTTCCCCGGTATAGATGGTATCGGCCGTTCCGTTGCTGAAATGGCAACCCTTGCAATGGTTTTGCGGCAGTCAACAGCGCGGGCTTAAATGTGCCTACCCTCCTCCAAGCCGCCGAGCTGTTCCCTTCAGGAAACACCAGTCAACAGCGGGTATTGCCCGAAAGCGCCGCGCTTTTACATTTCACAGACAACTTTCTTGAATTAAAACTTAAAACCGCCACTCGCGAAACTACATGGTTGCACGGACCGTTGCTGCTCCCTGGAGCCTTGGGGCAGGCTTGAGCCCTCGCAAGCCTGCCCTGATCTCCCGATCTTATTTCTTGGCAGGATGTCCCATATCCTGACTCTCGGTTTCGGCGCTCCCGGAACTGGACAGCAGACATCATTTTGAGCGAAAATCGCAATGGGCCAATGTTTCTGACAGCCTTCACAACTTCAAGGGAGGCGATTTCCGGTCTGTTTTATGACAATTTTGGCATATTTTGATTCTAGTGGGACTGAGGATCTCCAAGCAATGAGTGCAGCCGGCTTTGCGGCCTGTGAAGAGCAATGGGCTGCATTTGAACGTGATTGGATTGCGTTGTTGTCCAATGAAGGTATAGCGCAATTCCATATGAAGGAATTCGCTCATAGTGTTGGAGAATTTGCCCTCTGGAAAGAAGATGAAACAAGGCGTCAATCTACCATAAAACGAATGAAGGAAATCATTTTTAAGCATCAGCTTACAAGTGTAGGCAGAGTTATATTTGTTGAGGAATACAAAACTGTAAATAGAGAATTCTGTTTACGCGAAACATTAGGGGGGCCATACGCCCCGACCATGTTTTTTGCTTTATTAAAGTGTCGGCAATGGATTTCTGACAATCACCCGACAGAACCTATTTCATTTCTCATAGAAAAGGGGGACAGAGATCAAGATGAGCTGACTGAAGTATTGACACGCTTTCATTTCGATATGCCGGTTAAGTTCGTCCCCAAGATTTGGGTTGAGAATGACGTTGTTCGGTATTGCTATCCGTTTCAGGCCTGCGATTTTATTGCTTGGGAGGCAAGGAAGGCCACAGATACAATGCTTAAGTCGGATACGGACGAAATACAGGGCCGGAAATCATTTCTCGGGATTTTGCCGAAACAGGAAAACGGAAGGGACAGTTCCTGGATGTACCATGATGCCTATGGGCTGCGCAGAATGTGCCTAAAATCAGGAGTCTCCGCCAGAAGATAGAGATAATGGAGGAACAATAAGTAGACTGCATTGCACGGAGCATTACGTGCTCCTGGAGCTTCGGGACAGGCCTGATGCCCCACAGACCGGCCCTGACAAGTCATGCGCATTCCGGTGAAGTTGTACATCCATCCCAGGGATGTTGTCCTCCGCGCGTGGCCATTGGCTAGCCACCTCGATGAGTAGACCTCAAGAGCAGCCGGATCATGGCAAACATGCGGTGAAAGAGGTAGTCAACCTGAGCAGATTCGCCTATCGGAGGTTTGCCCACCTCGGTATGCCGGATCATCAGATTGTTTCCGATGAAGTTTAACTCACGCGCTTCGATTTCCAAGCGCTCGCGGAGAACCGGTTCAGTAGCACTCCGGTCGAGGATAGCCTTGACCTGCACGGACTTGTCTTTGCCTTTCTCGATTGTCTTTAGACGCTCCCATGCGTCCCAAAGCTTCTCAAGCCCCTCTTTCCGAATGTCCAATGAACGGTTCAGGAATTTCTCGCGGGCTGTTTCGAGTAACCGGTCAAGGTCTGCATCGCCGGTTCTGAACACTGTGCTCGCCAAGGCTTCTTGGAGACCGCTAGAGACTAATCCGGAAAGGCCATTTCCTGCGAATGCCGACATTGAAAACAAAGGGCTTCTGGGCCGTGAAGTCGCGAAAAAGAGGCTTTCCGGATTCGTCTCTAGGCGCCATCCGCTTCACTTCGCCGTTCTTGAGCTCGAAAGCCAGGCCATTCCGCTCGAAGAATCGATTAATTTCCTGTTCAAAATTAGCTCTTCCTGTTTCCTGGTCATAGCTGAGGTGGCTGTGCCCGAAAAATTGATGGTGCGAATACGCCGTGGGCAGGCCAGCGTGTTCATAGAGAAATTCGACCAAGTCGAACAGTTGAGGATCGTCCGGCCATTCATCGTTTTCATTGGGCCAATCGCGCGGCCAAACAATTTTGTAGGCAGTGAGCCCGGCTCTGAGCTTTTTGAAATCACACCCTATGCTATTACCGCCGCCGTCCGGACATTCTTCCGAAAACGCCCCGCCGAAAAGATTCTGATCGATCTTGGCATTAATGACGGTCAGAAGCCCTTGTGTCAGATCAGCGTCAAGTTCCTCCTTGACCCGTGGCTCGTTCATGCCGTGGCGCTCTGTGAATAGTTTCTTCATATGGGACCCATTTGAAGAGATTTACAAGAGCTCACATTTTACCAGAACGAAGCGGATAAGCGGAACAAGCTGCATAATGTTCTGAGTTGCCGTAAGTGACTGTAAACACATGGATTATTATGATATTTCGTGTTTGGCGTTAACTCTTGTGGAATCAATCAGTAAGCGATTTAAGCCAAAAAACTCAGCACATTAATTTCAGGCCTAATTGACACTCCGCCAAACTCTCGATCGCTTGCTCTGACGAGCCGAGCAAACACGAGGAGACCTGGATACTAACTCCGACCCATCTCTTGCGGCTTAGCGTACTGACAGGGCCGTCTGACGAGATGGAGTTTTCTCAGTGAAGCACATACATATCAATAAGAAAATAAAAAAACGCGAAGTAAAAGGTAAAAGCTTTATCTTTTTTCTTTCAAACTCAGAACATAATAAAACACGCAACATAAGCTGCACTCGCGGCTGATAAGGAGTTTTATGTTAACTGCGCGTCGGCCCCAGATGGGCCAAATCACTTCAAAAAATCACAGAATTGAAATCTTCTCAGAATCTTACTACGAAACAAAACCGACAGAACATAAATTTGTATACACCTCTTCTGTCCTCTTCTATCAGCAGGGTCATTGCTGAGGATGCCATTCAGAATAATTGAATCTCATCTGAATCTAGCTCCGCAGGCGTAACCAGCGGTGGTTTGGATAGGAGCCGAAGGCAGAATTAAACCACATATAACATTATACTCATCGGCCCACCGGGATCGGGCAAGACCATGCTGGCTTACCTCATTGGGCGAATCGGATGAGGCTGTACCTCCGATCCAAGACCCAGCGCCGCCGATATCGCCTCGGAAAAGGGCCAATCACCTGCCAGCCCTCGCTCGCCAGCTTCGCCAAGGCGCGGTCCATGTCGCTCCAGTACCGCACAGGATGATCGTCGTCTTCCAGAACCAGATGCCAGACCCCATTGGCAAAATCGAGCCAGCCGTTCTGGGACATGGGCAATTCCTCTTCTGGTAATTTTTCGCCAACCGCCACAATATTTCAGGGAAAGCGAAAAAATTCATGCTTGGAGGAGGGAGTCCAACTGTTGGAATTGAGTCGGGAGGCCCGATGAGAGCGCGCACTCGCGGGCCAAGCAGGCCATGAACGACGGGGAGATAAGTTGCCCAGGCAAGGACGCCAGGAGCATTTTAGCGAAACTCATCTGGAACGAAATGGCGAAATCGCAGCATCTGGATCACCAAATCGAAAAACGATCCAATCATCGTCTTTATCAGGCTCATTAGACACCAATATTTCCTTTACAGTCCGACCTTCTGCGGTAAGCCTGGCAAAAAACCTCTGCACATCATCATGATCGTCAAAGAATTTCTCTGGAGAGATCTTTCCCGACAAAAGGCCAATAAGTGCCTGTGAAGAAATTTTTATTTCTCTGCCCCCCATTGAGAAGCCTCCATAAAAGCCAAGTCCGATCTTTCGGTTAGAGCCGCTTAGATGGTTTCTTGCATTGACCGGACTTGCGATTGGCACCGGCAAAGTATTCGCAACCATATTGAGTCGACCCTGTAGCTCTACAGCCATTGTTTTGTACGCCACACCTTCGTAGAGTGTGACGCGACATTCAAACGACCTCCCGTTAAACCCCACGCCCACTACAATAACAAAGGCTATATCCGGATGGCCCAATAAATAGCTTCGGATTGTATCCCCTGCTGTACGGGATGGAGTTGGCGAGAGCAGGACGCTCGCCGCATCACAAACAACAATACCGCATGGCCCCGCAAATCCTGAGTCTCGTAATTGCAAATATTTGTCTTCGAGTCTAGCGAATATCGGATTTCGGGTGGCCGTATATTGTTCTGTATATGTAGGGTGGGATAACCATGGATTTCCCTGTCCAGGACAATACGATATCGTAATCTTAGCATCTGCCGTATCGAGTACAAATTTGCGCGGTGCTTCAGGACTTGCAACAATATTTGAAAGGAAACTGTGAAAGCTGTTAGTGAAAATAACTTCGTTAAAGCGACTGCGACCTGGAAGTTTTAGAACGTAGGGCGTTCCGTCGTAGCTGCCCACTTCGACAGAAAAATAGGTCATCTTAAGTCCGTATTTCTCTACTAAGGAAAACAACTCGTGAAACAAAGCATCCACCGGATTTTGCTTACTGATGCCATCATCAGATACTGCGGTAATGTCTGCAATGAACGCATCCCCCGACTCATCGATGGACGTGAACATAATATCTGGTGTGCAGCGACCTCCAAGGTCGGGTTCGTGGTGTACTGTTCCGAGCTTATTGAAAGCATTCAGAATCACAACCTCCCATTCCGCACTGAGATATTCAGTTGGAATGTTGCTATTAAGCCTTCGCACGTGTGATTTGAGTTGTTTCCTGGTGAGAAAAGAGGCGTTTTCGTCAATCAATCGCTGAATTGTTCGGCGAGAAAAGATGGCCATACCCCCCCCCGCAGATTGACGTCCGGATTCTCAGTTTTGCTATGCCGAGTGCCTTGAATGAACCGCTCGAAAAACACCGGTGGTTTTAAGCGGCAACTTCACCGCAAAGCACCTCTGCCTGCTCCAGAACGGTCTGCGTCGCTTTTTCCTGCTTGTCGGGCAGGCATCCGTACTTTCGCGGCACGGGGCGAACCATGACCGCAGCGCCTCGTTCACCCGATGCATACTAAGTTCTTCATGCGACTGCCTGCTGCTGATAAAGGTATTTCTGGAAGCCTGCGAAGACCTTGCCAATTTCATCCGGCCTGCCCAGATCGGCCACGGCGTCGGCGATGGAGTCGTGATACTTGAGTTTCAATAAGGGCGTGAGCTTCTCCTGATCAAGCTCCCCAACGCCGACATTAACATAGTGCGACAGCACGAAATCCAGGAAGACTTGCCGCTTGCTGTTGAAATGGGTGCTGATAATGACTTTGGCCTTGGCAGCGCGTTCTTCGCGGGTGAGCGGGGGCAGGGCATAGGCTACATGGGCCAGCACGTCGAAAATGTCACTCTTCTCGGCGTCGATGATCTTTTGCATCTCGGACAGCTGCTCACCGCCAAAACCTTTCTCGGCAAGACCCTGGAGGAGTTTCTTCCGCGTATCCGGCGCGCTCCACAAGGCGCGGAGTTCCTCTTCGTTCCTGAAAAAATCCGGCAGCTTGCCAAAGAGCAATTCCATGAACTGATGCGCGGACATCGGTGTGCCGTCGGGATGCCAGAAGGTCGTCATCATCATGTGTTGAATGGTGCGTTCCTTGCCGTCCGCCAGCTTCACTTTCGCTCTCCTCTTCTTCTGGCACACGCAATGGAGCTTCCCGCAAACCGGGCAACGCTCCTTTGGACACTCACACGGACTCTTGCCACAAACGGGACACGCTTGCGGCCCTCTTTCACAAACACAGGGCCGGCAACCGCAGTTCGAACAAGGTTTCGGCTCCTCCGGTTCGATGGGTTCGCCGTCCCATTCCGGATCGCTGAAATGATGATGTGCCTTAACGAAGTCGTAGATCGTGAAGTAATCCTTGCCATCGTATAACCGGGTGCCGCGGCCGATGATCTGCTTGAACTCGATGATCGAGTGGATCGGGCGCATAAGGACGATGTTGCGGATGTTGCGCGCATCCACGCCGGTGGCGAGCTTTTGCGACGTGGTCAGGATGGTCGGGATCGTCTTTTCATTATCCTGAAAGTCGCGCAGGTGCTGTTCTCCGAGCGCGCCGTCGTTGGCCGTGACCCGCTGGCAGTAATTCGGGTTTTTGCTCGTCTTCATCTGGTTGATGAGATCACGCACGGCCAGCGCATGATCCTGCGTGGCGCAGAACACCAGGGTCTTGTCGTTCTGGTTGATCTGCTCCATGAATAGCTTCACCCGGTGAGCTTCCCGTTCCTTAATTTCGATGATCTTATTGAAATCTGGTTCCGTGTATAGCTTGCCGTATTTGACTTCGCCCTCCATCACCCGGTCATCCGGCGTATAGACATACTCGTCGAGCGTCGTGGAAATCTGCTTCACCTTGAACGGCGTGAGGAACCCGTCGTTGATACCTTCCTTGAGCGAGTAAATGTAGACCGGGTCGCCGAAATAGGCGTAGGTATCCACGTTGTCCTTGCGCTTGGGCGTGGCAGTGAGGCCGAGCTGCACCGCCGGAGCGAAATAGTCGAGGATGCAGCGCCAGTTGCTCTCATCGTTTGCGCCACCGCGATGGCATTCATCAATAACGATGAAGTCGAAGAAGTCCGGCGGATACTCGCCAAAATAGGGCGACGGCTCTCCATCCTTCGGCGGTCCGCACATGAAGGTTTGAAAAATGGTAAAGAAAATACTGCCGTTCTTTGGAACCTTGCCCTTCTTGCGAATGTCCCCCGGGTCGATCCGCACCAAGGCGTCTTCGGGGAACGAAGAGAAGGCATTGTAAGCCTGGTTGGCGAGGATGTTGCGGTCGGCGAGGAAGAGAATGCGCGGACGGCGCGACGGCTCGCGGCTCAGGTTCCAGCGGGAGTGGAAGAGCTTCCACGCAATCTGGAATGCGATCATGGTCTTGCCGGTGCCGGTCGCCAGTGTGAGCAGGATGCGCTGCTTATTGTCGGCTATGGCATCCAGAACGCGCTCGATGGCGATGTCCCGGAAATACCGCTCGCCCAGAGCGCCTCCCTTATCCTCGAACGGTACGTCGGCGAATCGGTCGCGCCATGCGTTGGCTTCGGCGAACGTCATGTCCCAAAGTTCGGCAGGGGCGGGAATGCACAGTACCTCGCCTTCCTTCCCGTTCTCCATGTCGATGCCGTAGATTCCCCGGCCATTGGTTGCATAGGTAAATCGGACGGCCATCTTCGCCGCGTAATCCTTGGCCTGCCCCACGCCCTCGGTCAGCTCTTCATCCCATGCTTTGGCTTCGATCACGGCCAGCTTGCGGTTGCGATAAACGAGCACATAATCGGCGATGAGCGCCTTGCCGCGCCGGCCGAGTCCTTCGATGCGGCCCGGTGTGATCGGATATTCGCGCAGGATCTTGCTCCCCTCGGCGACACCCCAGCCCGCCGCCATCAGCGCGGGATCAATATGTTCGGCTCTGGTCTCGGCTTCGTTCATGGTTTGGGTCGTCTGAGTTTCTTCGGTTTGGACATTTTCTGCAACTTTTTCGCAGCTTGTTCGAAGTCCGTATCCACCGGCCGCGGCTGGGCATCGATCCAAGCGCGGTAGCGCTCGTATTCCATCTCGGCCTTCAGTTTGGCCGTTTCGGCGGAAATCCTCCCCGCGTGATCCAGCAATTCGCGCCCGGAGATTTTCAGGAATTCATCCAGCTTTTCGATCCAGTTGCGCATGGTCATCGGCTTGCGGTTGAGCGCCTGGAGTTCCGCAAATTCGATATAGAGGCTCACGATGCGGTTCAGCGTCTGGAGCTCCGTTTCGTTGAGGTAATTCTTGGCGATCGAGACATCTTCCCTGCGGATGATTTTGCCGGGGCGCGTCGTCATCAGCCCCATCAGGGGCTTGGTCGCATCCGCGCGCTCGTGAATCACCTCGGCCGCCGTACGGCCGTGGGCGGCCCAGTGCATCTTGTTCTGCACGGTGGCAAAGAACGCCTGCGACATCTCAGCGCCGGGTGTGTAGTCCACGCTCGTCGCATAAATATCCAGCACCTTCTGGTAGAAGCGCCGCTCGGAGGAACGGATATCGCGGATGCGCTCCAGCAGCTCGTCGAAGTAATCCGTGTGCCCCGGGCCCGGGGGATTCTTCAGCCGCTCGTCATCCATCGTGAAGCCCTTCACCAGGTACTCGGTCAACCGGGCGGTGGCCCACTGGCGGAACTGCGTGCCGCGCTGACTGCGCACCCGGTAGCCGACGGCGAGGATGACCGGCAGGCTGTAGTGCAAGACCTCGCGGGAGACCTTGCGGGCCCCCTCGGTTCGAACTATTAAGTAAGACTTAATAGTTGCCGCCTCCGGAAGTTCACCCTCGGCGTAAATCGCTCTCAGGTGAAGATTGATGTTGGGGATGGATGTCTGAAACAGCTCCGCGATTTGCACTTGTGTGAGCCAGAGCGTCTCGGCGTCAAACCGGCACTGAATGCGCGTCCGGCCGTCCTCCGTCTGGTAGAGGATGATGTTGGATTGCGGCTCTTTGCTGTCGTTCATCGGCATGCTCTACAGCTTCCCCGTGAAGGCCTGATGAAGCAAGGATTTTTTCAGCTCATCCAACGCGGCGAGCTTGCGCTGGTAGATGGATTCGAGGCGCTGTGTTTCGGCGGAGAGCTTCAACAGCTTTTCAACAATGAGGTGCTGTTGATCCAATGGCGGAATCGGCAGGACGGCCTTCTTCACGAGGTCGCCGCTAATGTTTTTGACGACCGATCCACTTGCCAACTGAGCAAATTGCGATTGGACGAACCGCGATGAAAGCAGGTAGTAAAAATAATCCGTATCAATCGAAATATTGAGCCTTAACACGAACCACCCGTCATGAATATAGCCGCTTGTCTTCATGATGTAAGGCCGACCAAAGGACATGGAATTGGTTAGGATGAAATCGCCCTCCCTGACGAATCGTGACTGTTTAGCACCCTCGGGCGTTATTTTCTGAGCTGTGGAGCACAAATACTTCCCGCCCTCTTCGGTGTCGCCGATTTTGATCCAATTCACTCCATCGGGTTCAGTAGAGAAATAGTTTTTGATCGGTCGCGGCGAACTGCCTCGTTCGACAATGCACACTTGATCAAGCGTTCGATCCACCCACCCCTCGCCGCGCTGGGAGAAGACCGATTGGAGGTGGCTTTCGAAGAGGGCGCCGGCGTTTTGGAGGTTCTTTTCGGCGTTTGCTTTGGCTGTGGCGATGCCGCCAAACGTTTCGTCGAGAATGCCGACGATCCGCTGCTGCTCGTGCAGCGGGGGCATGGCGAGTTTCAAGTCTGCGATCATAGCTCCTGAAACATTTGGAAACGTCGCTCCTGTTCCCTTGTCGTGGATCTCATCCCGTTTCGAACTGATGAAGTGATTGACCCACGGCTGATACTGGCTTGCCCGGATCGCGGCGACGCCGCGACCGATACATGCCTCAAAGCCTGCGATATTCATTCTCCCGGTTGTAGAACCGCGAACGCAGAGAATGAGGTCGCCCTCTTTGCAGAGTTTCGTGGGCTGCGTGGTGAATTTCGAGCGGATGGTTTTGCCAAATGACCCCTCGCTAAACTCGACCGGACCATTGATGAGTGGGACACCTACTCCCGTCGTGTTATAGCTGTCGCCAGAGGGGCTTTGCCCCATGACAATCTCACAAATATCGCCAAGCCGTTTAATGGGCCACCCACGCTTCATATCAGCCCCCGAATGTTTACTAGCACCTCCGCACTCTTGGCATCCAGCGCGGCGATTTCGTCCATAATCTGCTGGGGGCTGCGGTGGGTGATTTCCTCGCCGCCGTTCGGGTTTTTCGCGGAGATGTCGAAGGTTGCCTTGTCAATGGTCTTCGCATCGACGCTCCAAGACTTGGGCGAGTCGGCGAAGGTCTTCTGCAGCTTGACGAACTCGGCGAGATCATCGTCGTTGAGCGGGTTTGTCTTGCCAAGATTTCGGCCGGGGTCGAGTTGGTAGTACCAGATCTTCCGAGTGGGCGCGCCCTTCTCGAAAAACAGCACCACGGTCTTCACGCCTGCGCCCAGGAAGGTGCCTCCGGGGCAATCAAGCACGGTGTGCAGGTTGCAGCTTTCCAGCAGGAGCTTGCGGAGACTCGTGGAGGCGTTGTCGGTGTTGGAAAGGAAGGTATTCTTGATAACCACGCCGCCGCGCCCGCCGGCCTTGAGCATCTTGATGAAGTGCTGCAGGAAAAGGAAGGCGGTCTCGCCGGTGCGGATGGGGAAGTTCTGCTGCACTTCCTTGCGCTCCTTCCCGCCGAAGGGCGGGTTGGCCAAAACGATGTCGAAGCGGTCCTTCTCCTGAATGTCGGCGAGGTTTTCGGTGAGCGTGTTGGTATGGATGATATTCGGGGCGTCGATCCCGTGCAGGATCATGTTCATGATGGCAATGACGTAGGCGAGGGATTTCTTTTCCTTCCCGGTGAAGGTGCGGGTCTGCAGCGTGGTGAGATCCCTGGTCGTAAGATTGCCCTTGGCTTTCAGGTATTCGAATGACTCGCACAAGAAACCCGCCGAGCCGACCGCGCCGTCGTAAATGCGCTCGCCGATCCTGGGTTTCACGACCTGCACAATGGCGCGGATGAGCGGACGCGGGGTGTAATACTCGCCGCCGTTGCGTCCGGCATTCCCCATATTCTTGATCTTGGCCTCGTAGAGGTGCGAAAGCTCGCATTTCTCGGTCTGCGAGCGGAAGTGCAGGTCGTCGATGTGGTCGATGATCTCGCGCAGGTTGTACCCGCTGGAAATCTTGTTCTTGATCTCCCCGAAGATCTCCCCGATCTTGTATTCGATGGTGTTGGACCCGCTGGCCCTGCCCTTGAACTTGTGGAGGTAGGGGAAGAGCTTCAGGTTGACGAAGTCGCGGAGATCGTCGCCGGTCAGGGCGGCATTGTGATCGAGCTTGCCGTCCTTGTCCTTAGGCGCAGCCCACGTTTCCCAGCGGTAGGGTTTGTCGAGGATGTAGCTGTACTTCTTCGCCTCCAGCGCGGCCTCATCGGCGCGATCCTGCTCCAGCCCGTCGAGGTATTTCAGGAAGAGAAGCCATGAGGTCTGCTCCGTGTAATCGAGTTCGGTGGTGCAGCCGGCCTCTTTCCAGAGAACGTCATCGATATTCTTGAAGGCTTGTTCGAACATGGTTAACTATCCTATACGCACTCGTTGTCGTTGTCGCCTTATAAGCGTTTCCATTTTGGAACACAAGGGGAAATCAGAGGAGTAGTTCAGGACGGCTAAAATAGGAACTGGCTTTGCTCAAATCGACGTTGCAAAACAGTGAATAAACCCAAGTCATTGGTTGTCGAACTAATCGACAAGATCGCCGAAAGGGCTCCGATCAAATCGCAAAACTGGACACCCACTTGCCCCGACGCCTTCAGTGGGTGTCCACATTGGTTATACCGATCCCGAAACATCGACACCAACAGGACTGGAAGACCAGCCCCGTTGGCGTCCGCAATCACCGAACCTACGCGCACATGCGGGAAACCGGATTGCTCCAATCGCTGTAGCGGGTGGACCCGCCGACGGCCCGCACCTGGAACGAGTAGGTCGTCCCCGGGACGAGTCCGGCGACTGTCATCGACCGCGAACTGGTGAACAACCGGGCGCTTGGCCACGATCCCGGAGCATTGCCGGTGCCGACGGCCGCCGACCGCACTTCGTAGCACTTTGCCCGTGCGATGGGGGTTACCTTCAATACCAACTCGCCGCTGTTGCCCCTGTCGACGCTGAGGATCGAGGGATTCCCCAGCGGCGCACGGATACGAGTGGCGACCGCAGCTTGGAAGCCGCTGGAGAGAAGAATCGCGGCGTCGTTGCCGCAGTTGTCATCGACGTAGTGCTTGAGCTTGCGCAGGAGCGTGATCAGGGCTTCCTGCTTGTTTCTTTTCTCCGCCGTTGCGGCCGGCCCTCCATGGGCCTGCGCGGCCAAGGCCGCGTTGAGCTCGTCGACGGCCCCTTGCACCGTCTTGAGCTCGACCGGCGGAGATGGGAAAGCAGGGTTGCCGGTCAGGCCAGTGATAATGCCCCCGGCAGTAGCTGCCAGTTGTTCTGCAGGCTGGCTTCTGAACCCATCCGCAATTCGAACGTGCTGAAACATAGTCGTATCTCCTTTCAGTGTTTGATTGAGTGGCTAAAACACCGCCGGCGCCTCACCGACGGTTTTCTGCGGGACGGAAAAGATGGTGTCCGTCGCGAAGAAAGTGGTGTCCGGCACAGAGAAGATGTTCTCCGTGTCGGAGAAAATGGTCTCCGTGGCGGAAATCATGGTTTCCACGTCGGAGAAAATGGTCTCCGTGGTGGAAATCATGGTCACCACGACGGAAAAGATTGCCTTGATAACGGAGACCACGGTCTAAGCCGCCGCAAAGATGGTCAACGGAACGGAGAAGATGGTCTCCGTCGTTGAAAAGATCTTTTCCGTGACGAAGACCATGGTCAAAATCGGGCGTCGCGCTAACCGCAATATAGGCAATGGGTTGGCTATGCTCTGAAAAGATCTTCTTCGTGACGAAAAAGATTGTCTCCGTCACGAAGACCATGGTCTCTGCCTCGCAGGACATCTTGTCCAAGGTCGCGACCGGCTTTTCCGTCACGAAGACCATGGTCTCCGCCTCGCAGATCATCTTGTCGAAGGTGGCGACCATCTTTTGCGTCACGAAAAAAATGGTGTCGGCAATAAAAGAAATCTTCTCGTTGGCAAAGACCGTGGTGTAGTTGACGAAGACCATGGTCAGCGAGGCGAAGATCATGGTCACAGCCGTGCAGAAGATGCTCTCCGTCGATTCACCATGTTCTTCGCGACGGAACAAATTGCTTCGGCTCAGACTCAATCGAGTATTCAGCATAGGCTTCGCCCATTGGGATTTGGCTCGCCCCTACCGAAAAGAGCTTCGCCAATCCGAAGCTGGTTTCTTTTTGGAGCTCCAGCCCGCGCGCATCGGAGTTGCGTCGGGAAATTCACCGCGGGAACCGGGCCAGCCTTGGGGGCCGGCTTATCGGCCGCGGTCCGTTCTAATGGAACCGATCAACCACACTCCACCCTATTTGTGCTTTAAAATCCCTGTCAAGCGAGAATTTGTGGACACTCACTTTTCCCGACGCCTTCAGTGGATGTCCACATTTGATCCACAGGAATTGATAGAGGCTTTAGCGGCTCGGACCATGATCATGAGCATGCGCGGCGAGGCCTCCATTTGGATCTCTGACGGCGCGCGTCCAGCGCGTGTGCTCGGCGCGGTCATGCCCGCGCTGCGGGACTCGGGCCACCTGCAGATCACCGGGTTCGGGCTCAGTAATTCGGCCAAACACTACAGTAGCCGGCCTCGTTCTCCCCGCCGAGCCGGCGACTGCAAACCGTTCGCCCCTCGGGGCGGGGCCTACTTCTTGGAGTTCAGCTTTACCTGCATCAGGTTGATCGGCGGCGGCGATTCGGACATCCTCTACGAGCCTGTTCAGGACCCAACAGTCGCCGCGTTTGCGGTTGAGCTCGCAATGACCGCCGAGTGCCAGCGGCTGGCCCGCAAGCACTGTGGTAATCCAGAGATGTCCCGCGCGGTGATCATCGGCGCGCGCATTTTAGACGGTGGCCGCGACGTCACCAAGTGGATACTTGGGGGCGAGGCCGAGGCTCGGAAGGCCGCTGCATAATTGCAGGGCATCACCAGGCGCGGGACCGGGGGCTTTCAACCCACCGGCCCCGCGCCCCTCAGAAAAATCTCCATCCGATCAAAGATTCCCTGAAATAAAACTTGCACTGATACCTCGATGAGATGCTAACGACAGGATTTTCGTTGCGTTCGGGCAAAAATTGGAAGTCTAATGTGGGGAAAAACTCGTTGAAGTATTTTGACTGGCTTGTTCACCAACCGGCGTATGGATAGAGGAGGATAGTAAATGGCACTGATGAACACCTATTTAGCGCAGGTCAAAAACCTGCCAGCAATATTGAAGGCAATTCGAGGCGCTCAAGCACCGAAACAGTTTAACGTTCGGTTCCTTTTGAACATGGGATTTAAGAGTACCAACGATCGCCTCATCGTCGGTGTTCTTAAAGGTTTAGGTTTTTTAGATGACGCTGGTACTCCTAAGCAGCGCTACTTCGATTACCTTGACGAGACACAAAGCAAGGCGGTTATGGGTCAAGCCATACAGGATGCCTATGGTGATCTCTTCAACGTAAACGTTAACGCATTCTCCATGTCTCAATCTGAGGTCAAAGCCAAGCTGAAAACCTTGACACAAGGTTCGAAGAGCGACTCGGTTCTGACAAAGATGGCAATGACATTCGTTGCACTCTGCAAGGAGGCTGACTTTAAAACTAAACTAGGTGTCAAGCCACCTGCAGACGTGCCGAAGGAAGGAGAACCTAAAGAAAAACGCGACGTGACGCTCGATGAGGCCAAAAAGCTGCCAATAAACCTGAGCTATGTGATCAACATAGAGCTTCCTTCGGTTAGGGACCAAGCTGTATACGACGCCATTTTTAGGTCGCTGCGGGAGCATATCCTATGAACATGTTGGATCGACAAGATAACAAGATAGCCGGATTTGTTCTCAAGGGTCAGATGGCTGAGATAGCGATCGAACGCTGTCAGGCGGCGCCGCAAAGCGAGGGTGAACTTACGTTCGATGCTATCGCATTGCGAATTTCCATAAAAGACCTCGATGAAGAGGAGGTTGCCTCTGCTCGAAAGATGTCAGCGGTTTATATTGCGATCGCTAGTTTCGAAAACATGGTGCGCGATCTAATTGCGAGACGCATGCTGGAGGTTAAGAAGGACAAATGGTGGGAAGATTGCGTGTCGGCAGAGATTAGAAAGAAGGCTCAGAAAAAGATCGACGAGGAGAGCAAAATCAGATGGCATAAGCCCCGTGGGCTTAGCCCAATCTTCTTCACGGAAATCTCTGATTTGGTATCTATCATCCAACAGAATTGGGGAGTGTTCGAAGACATTATCCAAGATCTGGAATGGCTCCGGCACATCATAAAAAGCATCGAACGATCAAGGAACGTGATAATGCACAGCGGCCAACTTTCGCTAGATGACATTGAGCGTGTAGGTGTCAGCATCCGCGACTACATGCGTCAAATCGGAGCATGAAAAGGTCGGAAAATAATTGTCTCTACTTGATCAGCAATGGCGCAGATGCCTGGAAAGTTGTGATCCCGGCGTGATCCGGAGGCGAATTCGAAGGCGGGGAAAATGCTGTAAACCGTTGATTTTATTGGTGGAGCTGGCGAGGATCGAACTCGCGACCTCCTGACTGCCAGTCAGGCGCTCTCCCAGCTGAGCTACAGCCCCACGCTATTGAATCTAAAGCAGTTTTGCTGTCTGGCTTCCTGCCCGTTCCGCCTCTGCTTTTCCTTTTTCAATCCCGCCGGGGATTGTCAGCAGACATGGCCACGCGAGAAGCAGCGGGAAAAAGATAGGCGATGAATTCCCACATTGCAAGCGGAAAACTCATTAAAGCTTAGTGAGATAGAAGTTAAATCCTGCAAATGCTGTAACCGGGCCTGCTGCCGGAGCAGCTTCCTTGCTACGCTGCTCCTGGCCCGGATGCCGCGGCTTGTCTTCGCGCACCCTCGACGGCAAGCATCACCATCTTGCGTTCCGCACCCCACTGATAATCTCCGATAGCTCCTGTCGCCCGGATGACTCGATGGCACGGGATGATGTAGCCGATCGGATTCGCCGCCAAGGCATGACCGACGGCACGCGTCGCCTCAGGCATGCCGATTCGCCTTGCCAGGCTTTGGTAAGTCGCTACATTGCCTTCGGGTATCGAGAGCAGAGCTTCCCACACTTTGACCTGAAATGATGACCCCTTCAGTGCCAGATGGAGAGAGCCCGCCCTTTTGCCGCGCATGCGTGAATCCACTTCTCGGACAATCGAGGCCAGAAAGCGCGGGTCTTCGCGAAATGCGGCTTCGGGCCAGCGTCTTGCCAAATCAGCGCAGGCGCTTTGTGTCTTCTTGCCATCTAGGAAGGCAAGACCGCAAAGGCCGCGCTCTGTCGCTGCGAAGAGAGTATCCCCGAACGTTGTCAAGTGGATTCCCCAATGGATGGTGAGTCCCGCTGCCGCCGCCTTGTATTCTCCGGGGGTCATGGCCTCGAGGCTGAGAAACAAATCGTGCAACCGGCCACTTCCTGAAAGACCCAAAGCCAGGCTTGTTTCCAGAACGCTGCCGGACGCAGCCAAGAGCCTTTTGGCCTTTGCGAGAGTGAGAACCTGCAAGAAATCCTTGGGTGTAATGCCGGCCCATTTGCGAAACAAACGGTGGACATGGAATTCACTCAGATGGAGATGCCGCGATATCTCGGCCAGTCCGGGCTGATACTCGAGATTGGTTTCGATAAACCGGATCGCTCCGGCGACTCTGCTGTAATCGCTCCCCTTCATTTCACGGCTCCGTTTTCATGCTCGGCATTTTGTAGGTGGTTGCCGCGCTATGCGTCCCACCGTTTCAGTATCAATTTCAATTATGGTCTTACGCCAGAAAAAGGCGACCCGATTCTTGCTGTCTTTTTATCCCGGATTCCAAGGTTGGAAAAGGTCATTGAAGAAGGACGGAATCCCTATTCAGCGCCGAAGGCGCGGCACAAAACTCGCGGGATTACATTGGATGTGCCGGCCCTTTGGGCCTCTCTTTTGATCGTGCCCTGACCCCGCGCTCACGCGCGGGGCTATGCACTGCCGGCGCTTCGCGCCTCTTGCTAGCCGTGGGCTGAAAGTCAGCTTGAGAATGGCCCTTTTCCTTGCATTGTTTCGTCGCTGCTTCGGACTTGCCATCCCATAAAGATCTGTTGTGGTTGGGACCAGGATGACAACGCAACTTCGGAATCCGGGCGAAAAAGGCGCAACCGGGCAAAATGAAGGCGAAGCGCCCGCGCTCCGGCCGTTGGATGCACGCTTACTTTCCGGGATTGCGCAGCTGGACGCGCAGGATTCGTTCGGAGTCCGCTGCAATCAGCTGATCAACGCCAAGCACCCAGGGGGCCTGGCGCAGGAGTTCGGCTTTTCCGGCGACCGTGTCCACGCGAATTCTGATTTCGATGGATCCGTCTCCATCGATGTCGAATTCCTCTTCGACAATAGCCGGCAAGGATTGGTTTTTGCGCGGGACCCAATCGATCTGCACGAATCCCTTGGCACGATCGCTCACGAGCCCGTCGAAAACGAGCCTGTGGAGCTTGGTCTGATAGGTGTCATGGTCGATGACCTGCCGCACTTCTCCCCCGGAGAAGCGAGGCGAGACATGGATTCCCGTTCCTTTGGCCAGAGTGCGTGCCCAGAATCCAAGTCCGAGGAAGGTTGCGAGCACTACCACAATGCAGAGGGCGGCCCATGTGTAACCGAACCCGGATTTCAGCCTTTCGATCACTTTCATGGCAGCCTCCTACTTGATCATGCTGCCGGTCGTGGCCAGCAGCAGTATGCGATACAGCCCATCCTGGATCATGCCGCCGCCGAAAACGGTCAGGAACAGATAGGCCGGATACAGGAACAGCATCCGCGCACGTGCGGGTTTCCATTGGGGGCGAGTGCCTTTGATGTGGTAGGCGATGGCGCCGGTCGGGCATCCGTCCACGCATTTGCCGCACTTCATGCAACTGATCCGGGTGCGTCCGAGCGATACGCTCTTAGCGTCCAGTGAAAATGTCGGGCATTCACGGATGCACTTGTCGCAGTCTCTGCACTGATCGCGAGCGATGACGATTTCGAAGGGATTCAGCTTGTTGGTAAACGACTGAAACGCCCCCATCGGGCAGAACAGGCCACACTGGGTCCTGCGGCGGCTCAAGATGGGTAGGACCACGACCAGCCCCAGGAACAGACCCAGAAACAGGAACGCCTGGAGTATCCTCTCGAACGAGTTCACTTCGAAATACTCCGTCACGGTCTTAAAGGGACAGAGCCACTCGCAGTAGAACGGCGTCAGCAGGACGGCGGACATGACGACAACGACCACGAGCACGGCATAGGGCAGATAGGTCCACCGTTCCGCAATCTTGCGAATCCATGGCTTCCGGCGGACCCGGCTGAAACCGTCTTCAAGCCCGCCGAAAAAGCAGACCCAGCTGCAAAAGCCGCGGCCCATCGCCAGGCTCGCTCCCAACCACAAGACGATCATGGAGGCGATGGAATACGGGCCCAGGATCGAACCGGGAAAAATGATCGTCCGCGACAAGGCGGCAGGAATGATGGTCGCAGGGATGACCATGTGGCAGAATGGAGTCCGGCCCTTGATGGCCTCGCCCGCAGTCAGCGCCATGCTGCCGCGTTCCTCCTGGAAATGCGCCAGGAAGCTGATCACGAACAGGACCGCCATGGCAATGAAGAAAATCGCCCGGTACCGATCGGTTTTGCCCGTTCGGATCATGAGGTAGAAGAGAACGTTGACAAGGGTCAATGTGAAGAAAAACGGGATGGCACGAAGCGGATCCCGTGGGATCCCGCCTTGTCCGAAAAACATGAAGAGAGACAATGCCAGCATCGGGAGAGACCAGAGCACGGCTTTGCCCGGGCTCTTTGCCAACTCCAGCGCAGCGCCGGTTGAACGACATCCCGCAGTCACGATTGCAGTCCTCCATAAATCATGATTATGCCTCTATAGAAGTAATATATGCCCATGACGCCGGCGGCGAGTCTGCCCGTGATGCGAATCGCCTGGGATCGCCCGATCAAGCCCGCAAG
>Ga0315284_10003160_pt1 | contig 23412 bp, 12 predicted proteins | sample YL17G09_16_MG_FD_203696 | JGI IMG/M metagenome (GOLD analysis project Ga0315284, IMG submission 203696) | Sediment microbial communities from Yellowstone Lake, YNP, Wyoming, USA - YL17G09_16 | ecosystem: Environmental > Aquatic > Freshwater > Lake > Sediment | place: USA: Wyoming | collected...
GGAGGCTGTAAAGTATTGGATTAGAGAAGAAAAACGTTGGGTAGATGGATACGATGGTATGTGTGGCATGTTTTATAAGTACCTCACTCAATACAAAATATTAAACAGAACAACGGGGGAGATTGCCCCACCTGACTACAGAGAGGTTGACCACGAAGAAGTGTTTCCGCTAATAGAACAAACATTAAGCGATAACAAAGATTTCTTAGGTTTTACTCAAAGGGGTTTTGCTAAGTCAACTATATTCGGTGGCTTTGTACCAATAGAAACTGCTATAAGGTTTCCCAATAGTACAACAATCATTACTGCCGATACAATGGATAATATCAAGGTTGTATTTGAAGAAAAGATTAAAACTCAATATGAACAGTTGCACGACCATATCAGACCTAAGATGTCAGCTAAGTGGCCAGCATTCAGTAACAAGACTATGCCTGTTATTCAATTTCAGAATAAAGTAAGGAATAAAAATGGCGTAGGATACATTTCAGAAGGGCTTGGTAGTATCATAAGAGGTATTGATACAGAAGCGCAAGACGGTGGTGCTAAAGTTGAAGGTAAGGGCGCTAAACTTCTATTGCTAGATGAGATATTTAAAAAGAAGTTCGCAGCAAGCACACTATCTAAAGGTAGAGCATTAGTAAGCGATGGGATGCGTAAGAAAGGAAGTATCTTCATGGTAGGTTCTCTTTCGGACGCTTCTGCTGATGGATTAAGCACAGCAATAAGATTATGGGAAGATGCGGATAAGTTAGGTATTAATAAAATGTTTATCTCATCAGCAAGAGTAAACACAGAGTATCAACTCTATGATTCAAATGGTAACTTAACAAATAACTATGTTTCTGTTTTAGATTCTAATGGAAAGATAGACGTTGAAAAGGGTAGAGAATGTATTTTAAATACAAGAAAAGAGTTAGCTAAACTTTCTGACCCAACAATACTAATAGAGTACATATTACAGTACCCGTTAGAGGTAGATGAACTTTTATCTGTCAATACAGATTCTTGGTGGTCTCCTGAGATTATTGCAAAGCAACGCGAACAAAGAAAGATTGTTGAAGTAGCTGTAAAGAAAAAAGATTATAGAGAATGCGAAATGCCGTCATTAGTTTACAGAGATAGAAACAATGATATAAAGCATGAGATATTAGAAAGTGCTTCACAAGCGAATGTTTTTTTATTTAGACTGCCACAACCAAATACAACTTATGGTTTTGGTAGTGACCCTATCCCTGGTACAACCCAAAACAAAGCAGGTTCAGATTGGATAACAACAATAAAGAACTTTGATACCAATCAATATGATGGATACTTAGTTTCTAGAGCTTATGACTTAGAGCCTATTATCAATCAGTTGATACTGTTACAAGAATGGTATAACAATGCTCAGAACTTAATCGAGAAAAATACCATTGGGGCAGCACTTGCAATATACAGACAAAAGAATGCTTTACATTTATTAGCTAAAACACCAAAACGATTTAGAGCTAAGACGTTACGGCATGTTGACTTTGGATTGAATAAGGATGCAAACACTTCTTCGTTACATCAAATGGTAACGTCTTACGTTAATGCTAATATCTATACTATATTTTCTGAAAGGTTTCACAAGGAGTTCTTAGATTTCCCTTACAAGAATACGGATTACATGTCGGCTATGGCAATGTGTGAAGCATTACACGAAGATTATAACTCGAAGCCAGTCAGAGTTGTTCCAATACAAAAGCAAGAAATGATAATAGTAACTGATGCACAAGGCAGAAGAGTTAAGCAAATGTCAGGAGCAACACCATTTACAGCAAATGGAGGATGGGATTTTTCACAGATGTAAAAAAATTAGTAATAATTACTACTTTTGTAAAAAAATATAAATGGGATTAGCGAAAGATTTTTCATTTCCATGCGAAGCAGAGTATTCTGCTGGTAATGGTATTTGGAAAACTTCTATATGTTTGGGTGTGTTCAACAAAGGCTCAACAGTATGTGCTGGAATTGAGTTATTACAATATTGGCTTATTATAGACGAAGAAGGAAATTCAAAACAAATATTTAATTTAAAGCATGTTAGATTTATTAATTTCATCAATAAGACTTCCTGAACAGAATCTTTCAGATGCAGAAATTAAAAGTAAGTACGGCTCTATAAAGCAGTATGACTTATTAAACGCAAGATACTGGGCGCAGTTCTTCAATAGGCTCAATACAGTACCTTCTAATAAGACTACTGTTGGACGGGGAGGTTCTGAAATGAATGAGATAATTGAGAATTTTACTTTCTTTCATGGTGTTCAACAGAACACAGAGTTTGCATATCTTCAGCAAATAATGACAGGCGGTAAATTAAGAGACGCTCAAACTCCCTTCATGCCTGGTCAAGAAATGCGCGGAATCGCTTTATTTTTACAAGGCGTTTTCTTAGGCATCTCCTCTAACGCAAATCCACAAGTAAAAATTATCAATGAAGATATCAAGAATGAGATAGTACAAAATCTTAAACTTGTTGAGGTTCAAAGAGTATTTGAAAAGCAGTTAGCAGAACTTGAAAAGATTGATAACATAAAATTTGTAGCACCTGCAGACCCAAAGAAAACAACTGACGAAGTAGTAAAATCTTTATACAATAGAGTTTCTACAAACTTACAAGTTGACTTTATGAAGATATTGAATTTCGTTCAAGAAAATTCAATGACACCATTTGATTATGTTAGAGCTTTCACTAATGCTATAGTTGGCAGAAGGGCAGTATTACATGTATCTAAAGATGGAACGTTTGAGATATTACCTCCAGAATCATACAGAAGCGTTTCTGCTAAGGATGATGATTTTGGTAAGTATGATATTGCTCGTATGTATTATGAGAGAATGCATAAGGATGATGTTATTAGATTTTATGGCCCAGATGGTTCCGTAAATAATAATCTAACTGCAGAGGAAGTTGACCAAATTAAAAATGAGCTATTCTTTGCTAATGAAAATTATCAAGGATATCAAGCATTTTTCAATTATCCTCTATACTCAGCAAATGACCAGTTTATGTCGGTCTTAACTGTTTATTACTTTACAACATTAGACACAAGATTAAAGACAGGGAAAGATGCAGACGGAAATAAGAAGGTCTATAGAGTAAAGAAAAAAGAAAAAGGAAAGCCAGTAAGAGTTTTAAAGAAAGTAAAGATTGCAGCAAATATGTTTGTGCTTGAATCTGATATTGTAAAGGTTGTTGAGAATCCATATAAAAAAGGAAACTTAATTTTCCCTTTGATGCATGTTCAGCCTAACACTTATTACGGATACAATCAATGCCTATTTGATTCACTTAAAAATACTCAAAAGGAGCTTGATTCTATTAGATATAGAGTAAGAGAAAATTACACTATGGACTTAGGTGTGATACTAGCATTTAACGGTGCTAAGTTCAGAGACGGTATTACCCCAACAGAAATATACGAAGAATTAAAGGCAACAAGAATAACAGTATCTACAACAACAGGTAATGCGGAAGATGCAGTAGATAGAATGCCAATCATTGAAATGCAGAACGCTTCTTTGATGAAAGATATTCAAGAGTATCTAAGCCTATTAAATTCAATGAAAGCTACCATAAGTGAGATATCAAATATCAATTCTTTGGTAATGGGTACTCCTACTGAATATGTATCCTATAAGACACAAGTAAATTCTTCGCAATTAGCAACTAACTCAATTCAGACTATAATGGATTCTGTGTTACAGCTATTTGCTGATGCAGCGTTCTTATCTGTAGAGTATATAAAAGAGTTAATTATATCTGAACCTGATAATCCATTATGGCAAAACTTACTTGGCGAGGAAGGTGTAAATAGAATGCTTGATTTAAAAGATAAAACTTTTGCATCATTCCTACTTTCTATTACTAGAAAATCAATTATTGACCCTCAAAGGAAGCAAAGAATTATGGCTGCCTTAGATAACTTAATGAATACTGGTAAAATTGATTTTGAAGATTGGTTAAATTCTGAAAATGCAACTATAATGTCAGAGTTACAAGATGTTGCCAAATACTCAGTTGACAAAAAACGCAGACAAGAAGAGATTATGGCTAAGTTCCAAGCTGAAATGCAACAGAACAATGCTGTTATTGCTGCTGATGCAACAGTTCAAAAACAAGTTATAGATACGCAAGGAGCTAATCAAAGAAACTCTAAAGACAATATCAGCAACATTGTAAATACAATGATGAGAGAAGGAAAAAGCGAGGAGCAGATAGCTGAGTTTTTACAAGGGCTAGGAGGAGGAGTGGAGCAAAGCATGCCACAACAAGGAGCGCCTCAACAACAAATGCCACAAGAACAACAGATGCCTCCTGAAATGATGCAATAAAAATAAATTTGTACACATAAATAAATAAACACTAATTTTGCAGTAGTTATGACAACTGAAACAACAGAAACACAAACAGAAACAAAACCAACAGAAGTAGTTGCAGAAACTACTATTGAAAATGAGCCTATTGTAGAAAATGTAGGTGAAGAGATTAAGGAAGAAGTTATCGTTGATAACGAAGATGATTACGGCTGGCATCAAAAACCAAAAGTAGTAAACGAAAAACCAAGCAGCGAAACACCTGCGGCTGTAGATAATAAAAGTGAAGTTGCTGCTTTGACTACTGAATTAAATTCAGCAAAAAATACAATAGCAGAACTAACAGCTAAGTTAGCTCAGTTTGAATCAGTAAAAAATAATCCGTTCATTGAATCGTGGCACGATTACGCTATTTCAACTACAACTCCTGAAATTGGCGATTTCTTAAAACAAATTGGAGCAATATCAGTTACCGCCCAGCTAGATGAGGAAACAAAAGTTAAAAAGTTTTTTGAATTAAAAGCTAAAGAACTTAATATTTCTGATTCTGACTTAGAGGAAGCGATTGATGAGCAATATCACAATTACTTAAATGAAGGTACTTTCAAAAGAGCTTCTGTTAAAAAAGAGGCAGAAGAATATTTGAAGTCCTTAGAAAATAATAAGGTTTCCGAAATTCAAAATAAATGGAAACAAAACAACGACAAGACAGTCAAAAGCAACGATGAATGGGTAAACAGGCAGACAGCTATGTTTAATGAGTTCTTAGAAGTGGTGATTAAGAAAGGTCGTTTTAATGGAAGGGCTGTTGACGCAGCGTGGGGAAAAAGAATACAGGATTATGCATTTACTTCTAACGGAGATATTTTCAATCCTAATTATGTTCAGTACACTGAAGATGGTGACATGCTTATTCCCGACCTAGTTGAAGCAGCCGATTTTTTTGTCAATAGAAAAGAGCTGAAAAAGAAATCTGAAAATAAGATTGAAGCAGCTAAAGCAGAAAAGATTGAAGATAAAGCAATTGAATCGCATAAAGCCGCAATTGCCGCAGAAAAAGTCGGATTTACATCTACTGACGAAGAAGAACGAAAATACCAAGAGGCTAAGAAAAAGTTCTCTGGACAACTTTAATTAACAATTTAAAATTCTCAAAAAATGAGCGCAATTAATCAAATTTATACTAAAGGCAGTTTACTGAAAGAAGTAAACATCGCTGGGCTAGTAAGAAATGACGTTGTTGACGGTATCGTTACACAAGGTCAAGCATCATGGGTTATTCAAAAACTTATCGAAGAAACTAATCGTAAGTTCGAGAGTAACGGTACAGGAAATAAAATCCTTACCACTTACAAAACAGAAGTTGCATACGAAGGAGACCCGACTATTAAAGGTCAGATTTCTTCTGTTGCTACTCTAAGCGGAGGTCTGGTACAAATCAATTTCTCTGATTCTAATTTAAACAGTTTCAGAAATGATGATAACGTAGATTTAAAATGGAATGGTAATCAAGCAAGAGTTGTTGAAGCAGGTCAAGGTTTCATCAAAGTTGGACAAGCACAAGGTTTTACTGCACCAGTTGCGGCAGACTTTACAGCAGGTAAATTGCTTATCGCAAGAACACGTGCAATTGGAATGAGAGGTACTAAATCTCCTGCAGGTTTAAATCCTGTACCGAATGTTCGTTACAACTACTGTTCAATCATTGATGACGCTAATCAAACTAACGTGTTCGATAGCTTAAATCAAACTGTATTGTCTCAGGCAACTGATTATATTTCAATTGCAGGTGTTAAGAAAATGTTACAACGTTTCTTTAACTACCAAACTATGACAATGTTCACTTCTAAGGCGGTTGACCCTGCTTCTAACGGGTTTACTTTCTCTGCTGCAAGTGGTATTGATGAGCAAATTTCTGTTGGTGGTAACACTTACACAATGAACACTGCATTGACTAAAGCTGACTTAATTTCTAAATTAAGAATGTGGATGGTTTCTAACATTGGTTCTGACCCTAAGAATAGAGTTATCTTAACTGGTTCAATTGGTTTCCAACAAATCTCTGACTTCTTTCAAGAATTAATTAAGTACGATGAAAAAATTGCATTATCTTTCACTGATGGTACTTCTATCAATGGTTTGAATGCAACTAGAATATTTGTACCAGGTTTTGAAATGCTTCAGTTTGTTAAATGGCCAATGTTGGATTTAGATTCACAAGGTGAGCGTTCTTCATTACCAGGCTTTACAAATTTACCTAAGACTTCAGGAGATTTCTATTGCTTAGATTTTACGCCTGTTACTTATGAGACAAGCGGAATGATGGGGCCAGCTTTCCAAAAATACTACTTCAAGTCTAAGTATTTCTATGCTTACAATCAAGGTATCGTAGCTATGGATTCTTTAGGAACTTCATTAACTAATGCTCAACCATTAACTGAGGAAAACTTACAAATCACTTCTACTGATGCTGATTTTAGTAATTTCCGTGTTGTTTCTGCTTGCGGTATGAATGTTATGAATCCAACTGCACACATGATTCTTAGAAATAACGCATAGTCTTTAATTAACATTTAAAAAAAAGGAGGAAATAACTCATGTCAAAAAATATTAGTGAAAAAATCAAAGTCATAGGCACACTTCAGGCAAGTGGTGCAGATGTGGCAACAACAGCAGGTATTGTACAAATTACAGGAGTTGACCCAATCCCTGTAAGAGGTGTAATTACTGCTCAACCGATAGCAACTTCTGCAGGCAAAGCAGTTGAATATACAATTACTTCTACTGCAGCTATTGCTGGAGATACAACCTATACAGGTTCTATCCAAGTTTTAGTTGAAGGGATTAATTACTTGTTCCCTTTTAACTATACTACTCCTGCTACTGCACCAAGCGCTACTAACTTTTACCTTGCTATTAAAAATATAATTCAAGGTGGAATTGATGGTGGTTCTTTAGTAGGTAGCGTAACTTCTAGTTCAGGTGGTACAGTTTACACTGCGCCATTATCTAGCGGCGTTGCTTTAGTAAATGTTGATGCGACATTAACTGTTGCGATAGGAGCTACTACTTTAACTGCTGCAGGTTCTTCTGCTACGAATGCATCTCCACGTGTTTTAACTGCAGGAGCTGCTCACGGATTAACACTTGGGAAAGTTTACTCTTTCACATTTAGCGGAGTAACAGGTGCAGGTGCTGCGGATTTAAACAGAACATTGTTTGGTATTCCGTTAAACACTACTGATATCACTTTGTTAGATACTTCTAATACAGGTGCAACAGTTACAACATCTGCTGTAATGACAGTAAATCCAATTGGCGCTCAAACATGGAATGAGCAGTTACAAGGAGTTACTAACTATTCTGCTGCAAATGCTTATGCAGGACTTTATGTTCAGTATGAAACAAATGCTGATATGGAAGCTGGAGTAGTTGTAAATCAGTTGATTTTTGCTGATGCTACAAATAACACTATTGCTAATTTAGCAGCGTTTATTTTAGCGTTGAATGCTCAAATTACACGAGTACTCTAATTTAACAACTAACAATTAAATACTCGGCAATATTTAGGTATTGTCGAGTATTTTTTTATAATTTTGTAAAATAATAATTAAAAATAGAAAAATGAACACAGCTAAAAAAAGCGAATTAGTAATCAGACCGACAAACCTTGAAAAGTTAGATGGTGGAAAATTAATGCTTGACACAAGTTACTACATCGAGAAAGACAATAAAAGATTCAAGAGATATCTAAGTGATACTTTGGCTGTTATTGAAATTGATGAACGTAGCGAAAGAGAAAAAGAAAGAAATGGTGTTATTCCAATACCTAAGTTTGACGCTTACTTTGACAAGGAAAACGGATACTGCATCAATATTCCTTTAATGAATGGTGTAAACAGAGAAAATGTCATCAATTGGGCAAAAGGTCATAAAGATTCATTGACTGATATTTTGCTTATTACAAACGATAGACAAGCAAATACTCAATTTGTGTTCACTATAACTGATGAGGTTGTAGCAAATTCAAATAAAGTAAACAAAGAAATGGCTGAAATTTATTCAAGATTTAGCTTGTTAGAGGAATCTCAAAAACAAACTGTATCGTTAAATTTTGGTGTTAGTCCATTTGATTTGGATGAAGAAGAATTAACAAATGTTCTTGTAAGTTTCAGCAATGGGATAATTACTCAAAATGCTGATAACAGAAAAGAGTTCTTAGAAGGATTTGATAAGATGTTTGACCAGTTGAAGGTTAACATTAAAGCAGGTGTTTTATACAATTGCATTAAGAAAGATGAATTTAATGTATTCACTTTGGAGGGAACTGTATTAGGGCGTTCAGAGAATGAAGTTTATTCTGTTCTAACTGTAAGAGAAGATTTACGTTCTCAGTTAAAAAGAGACCTAGTTAGACTTGGGAAGTATATCGAAACAAGTGATGAATCTACAAAGTCTCAATTTGCAAAGGAGAAGGAAGATAAAAAGAAGTCTATCTCTGATAAGGAGAAGGCGCTTAAAATCGAGACTGCATAAAAATAATTTCATAGTTTTTTTAATTTTTAAGAAAAGGGTAAATGTCAAAGTTTATCCTTTTTTTTATTTTTGATATTTAAGTTGTTTATATTACTATTTTTGCATTATGGCATTCACAGGTTTTAATTTTAAAGAAAGTTTTGACAGAAGGATTGACAAGTCTTTTTCTGACTATTACAACTTTGACCAAGAAAGGGATTTTTATAAGAGAATAGTACAGATAGCTTTAGATAGAAAATATCAAACGGCTGTTGAGCAAAAGAAGTTTGACGAGTTAAGAGGTGTATTAGGAGGCAACGTAACTGTTCCTTTAAATTCAACGGGTAAAGTATTTTTACAGCCAATAGCAATTACAAACTTTAACTTTACAACAGGAGTTATAACAACAGCTTTTCCGCACAATGCTTTAGTTGGTTCTATAATAACTTATTCTATTCAAGGCAATACAACTTTATTTAGTGGCTCTATTGCTGCTACTGCCGTAACTGATAATACTATTACAATTGCTGTAACATCGCCAACAGAGACATTTGTAAGTGGGCAGTTAACAACGATTGGAACTATAACAGATTACATGCATTTGTTTAGCGCAAAAGTAACTTATAATATACCTAGTATTTTTGAACTTGAAGGGGTGCAGTCTGATACAAGTAAAATTATAATTGTATTTAATAGACGTACAAATTACAGAGACGGTCAAGAAGTAATTATAAGCGGTGTATTGGGTGCTACGAATGCTAATGGTACAAGATATCTAAGACAAGTAGGAACAAGAAGATTTCAGTTATATGCCGATAAAAACTTATTGATTCCAGTTGTAGGAAACAATGTTTATTTATCTGGCGGTGCAGTTTCTATTGTTTATACTTCAAAAGAAATATTTCAAGAGAAGTCAGACCAAATTAATTACATTGATGAAGCTGATTATAGGTTTCCAAGATTTAAAATACAGAGCAACGCAATTGTATTTGAACCTGCCGAAAATATTATATCTACTGAACTCAATTATATGACTTTACCTAAAGTAAGTATTGACCCAGAGAATAATGAAACAGATTTATTGCTTTATTATCCTGAAGGAATGATACAATATTTTATTGATTTTGGAGCGCAGTTGTTTGACTTAGAAACAAGAAACCCACAAGGTTATAATTTAGATGGCAACCAAGTAGTAACTAACCCTTAATTAAGATGACAATATTAGAAGCGGTACAAGTAATAGCAGGGTGGAGAATTGGAGGAGGTATCTATACAGACGAGAGCGCAGCAAATAATCAATTACTAATGATTAATATGCTAAATACTGCAAGTAGGGCTGTGTTGAGACAATACTATATTCAAACACGTAAAATTCCGCAAATAGCATATCAAACGTTTGACGTTATCCCTAACTGGACAAACGAAGAATGTGTTTCATTTACAGCGATATTACCAAGTGGAGTAATGAATTTTCCTCCGCCTCAATTAAACGGATGGGATGCATTATATTTAAAATGTGATACATCAAGTCCATTAACTGAAATTGAGAGCGTACAGCAGCTAAGAGGATACGCAAGACATAAGTATGGTTCTATAATGCAAACCAATGGTGAGTATTTTGTAGATGGAGTAAATATTGAGGGTAGATTAAAGGCAGGAGTTAAGAGTACAGATATGGAAGGTAGAGCAGTTTTATCAGAACCTCATCTAGTTCCTTCCTTCTCTTGGGAAAAAGACCAGTATCCATTCCCTGATGATATGATGGGTGAAGTAAAATTATATCTTGAAAAAGAAAACTTCAGAAGCAATCAAAAACCTTCTGACCAATTATCAAACTCAAAAGTAGATACAGATGGAATCGCAACAAGATAACAATGGGTATAGAAATCTTTCTGATGCTATTTTTGAAGCTAAAAGAAAGTTAGGTATATCTCAGACTACCATACATGATAAAGATTTGTCTATAATGGCTCAAAGGGCTTTGTTAAGGATGAATAATTTATCTTCATTGCAGATTAATAATATGGAGTTAGATGTTGTCGAGGGTATTGCTACACTTCCTTCTGACTGCTTAAAGTTTATTTCATTAAGATACTGCGGTACAGATGGTGTTGCTTTTGGTGCTTATGTTTCTGATTTCGCATACTTAAACGAATGCGGATGCGGAATAAATGGTATCAATCAATCCTACAATGGGATTGCAATGATTAATGATAATACAATAACCTTTAAGGATATTGAAAATGCTCCTGATAGAATCAGAATTGCATACAGAGGAAGAACAGTTAGCGAAGATGGTTTTATCTTAATCAGAAATCATGTTGTTGAGGCTGTTTCAATGTATCTATGCTGGCAGTTTGCAGAAGAAAATAGTCATTTACCTACTTACGGCAACAAGTATCAATATTATGAAAGACAATGGATTGCGCTATCTAACAGAGTAATATCTTTAGACGCAAGAGAATCGTTTAATAATAACTTTGCTGCAATGGTTTCTATATCTCACCCAAGAATAATTTCTCTATAAAGTGGCTACACCAATAAATAACCTTTCCGTAAAAGTTAACAAAACTACATTAGGTAAGTTAAATACTGATACTGTTTATGAGGATTTAAGCGGTGGAGATTACCCTAATAGAGTTAACGTTGAATTTAACAACGATGCTGACTTTGCTGATGATACTCCTACGTGGGGACATAAAAATGTAGTTGAAATTCCTGATGTACAAATAAGAAATCAAAAATTAAGAATTTATGTTAATTCAAATGCAAGTAGTATTGAATTAAAATTTTATAATCAAAATAACGTATTAATAAATACAGGATTAGATAATACTATTGGAGGTTTAGCTGAGAATAAGCAAGCGATTATAAATATTCTTAATAACTTCAGTTATCCATTTAGTTTTAATCTATATGATGATTCTATTAATTACTTAGATGTATCAGTTAGTTTTTTTTATAGTGATTATTCATTTTCTATTTTAGATGACTTAGGAACTATTTGGGATACTGATATTCTTTTTGAAGCAATAGATTTAACTTGTGCAGGGACATTAATTTGTCATGGGAAAAGAGATTACAACGGAAATACATTTCAAACGCATACAACGCAAGACAAGCTGCCTGAGATATTAAATATTGTATCATTACAATTATTTAATGATGGAATTAGATTACAAATATTTAATCATGGTTTAATTACTAATGAAGCTATAACTGTTGCAAATATTATTACTGCTCCATTTATAGATTTGAATGGAACATGGACAGTAACAGTAATAAATGATGACATTTTCTTTTTAAATGGAACAATAGCTTTGCCTTCACCTCAGCCACCTATTAATATTAGTGGTAATATTATTACAAATCCATACGGTTATGGTCAAGTTGGTGTATTGAGATATTTACCAGATTCAGATAGTTACCAATATGTTAGATTAATTGGCAGCAAGCAGTTTAATTTTAACACACAAAAGCAAACAGAGCTTCCTGTTAGTTTTGCTAATGGAAGAATATCAATAAACATTACTGATAACTACAACAGACCATATACAATTTATAATAAAGGAGCTTTCTTTCAAGATTCTGCTGTTAAAGTTTTCAACCCTACTAATGGGATTTATTCTTACGCTAATTTAAAGGAGCAAATTGTAACACAAATAAATTTTAATAACTATACAGTTTCTTTTACAAGACAACTGCAAACAGGTGGTTCTTTATTGCCAGGAAATAAGAGGTATGCTGTAAACTTTGTAACTGAAGCAGGAACAATAAGTGAGCTTTCTCAACTTACCAATATAGTAAGTGTTTACAGGGCTATTTATGAAGATGCTCCTTTTGATAAAATATCTGGAACTGTTGCACAAACAGCAAAGATAAATGTTATCAATGTAACAGGAATAAGACCTTCTGTTTTTAAATATATTCAACTTGTTTGTTTTGAATATTCTAGCGATAATAATAATCAACCATCTATAAATTCTTATATAGTAGGAAAAGAATTATTATTGTCAGACCAAACAAGTATTGAATTACAGCATACAGGAAATGAGTTATACAGATTCTTTGATGCTGAATTAGCAAATCAAATTCAGCCAGATTTTTTAAGAGTTGGCTCTGCTGATTTAATTGCCAATAGATTAGTTTACGGAAATGTAACAACATCGCAAGCACTTGATTTTAGCGAATGGACAAAAACATTTAATTATTCAATTATTAAAAAACCGATTTCTGGCAGTTATGGAACTCAAACATTCTATGAGTTTTACGATGTAAATAATATAAATACAACAACAAGTTTTTGTCCTTTTGAATGGGAAAGATTTTACGTTGTTATTGAACTATTAAATGGTAAATTAACACAAGGATTCTTTACTGCTGATATTAGATTTGTAACCCAAGATGACTTTACAGCAAATACGGAATATCAATTTTTAGATACAAATGGTTCTGCTGCACGAAGGAATTTTCAATTTGATGATTTTACAGATTACAGTTTAATGACCACTGATAATTTCTATTTCCAGTTAGGTGTAAAATTTTCAAATATAAATTGGGATTACCTTATTGATGGAGTGCCAGTAAGGAATTTAGTTAAACGAATTAGAATACATAAATGCCAAACTGTTAAAGAGGTGTTGACAACAGGGTATATACACCTAAGTCAACCTTTAACAATAGGTTTATCAACAGGTGTTCCCCCAATAAATTCATTTAGAGATAACACAGTAATTGATAGAAGCCCATTAGGAGATAATTATACACAAATTGATAATTCTCCTAACGTAAGAAGGTTTGGCTCTTTCTATTCAACTGACGTTTGGCTTGGTGAACAAGAGTATGAGTTTTTATTAGGGGATAAAATTATAAATTACGGCCAATTAAATGTTGTTGACCAAACACAAAGAAGTGTCCCTGATGGAACAACTGGAGCTAACTGGTATATCTTTGGTTCAACATCAATGACAAACCAAGTCCAATTAGAAAATATATTAGATTCTAAATTAATACAAGCAGGAAAAACAGGTGTGTTAAATACCCCAACAACACTCACTTTCTCTTATACTAAAAGAAAATTTTCAGATATTAGTAGTGGATTTCAAGCAACAAGTAATGTTTGTTTTTTTGAAAATGACATAAATAATGTTTCGCCTACTAATGAAGATTTTGGTATTTATCAAGGAGCTATATTAAGATTTAGAGTAGAAAAATTTGGAGCAATAAATCAACAGAACATTCTTGAAGATTTAAACGCTGTAATATCTGTAAATGAAATAGAAGTAGATGCTTTTGGTGGAAATTGTTTTATTCAGCAAATGCAGTTTAAGCAGTCTGCTATTTTAACAAGTACTGTTTCTGAACTTAACAATCTAGGCAGAGGTTATAACATAATTTCTTGCAATTATGCAAACTCTAATTTAAGATTTTGGGATACAACTGCACAAGGAGCTGTATTTCCTGTTTCAACACAAAGTTTTTTAGATTGGTTAAATACTAATTTTTTCGACCAACAAGGATATTCTTCCCAATATAATATTCAAAACAATATTCAGTCAAGAGCAGTATTTGATGCTAACCTTGAAACAACAAGTGAGTTAATAACAAGAAAATACTATTCTCAAATAAATCTTATAAACTCTATATCTGACCAAAACAGGGTATTTATGCCATTAGATTTTGCTGATAACATGAATACTTACGGTGAGATATCTTTGGTTGCTAATATCAATGATGAGCTATTTACTTTTCAGCAGAACTCAACTACTAGAGAATTTTTTAATTCAGAAGGTAGGTTATCAACTGTTGAAGATGGAACTGTAGCTATTGGTGATGGAAGTGTATTAAGCAGAAGAGGTTTAAGATTAAGTGCTTTTGGAACTAATCATAGATGGACGTTTGTAAAAGGTTTATCTGATTCTGGGAAAGAAAATGCTTATTGGTTTAATATTGACTTTCATGCAATAATGCGTTTTGGTCAAGACGGAACAGTTAATCTTTCTGAAAGAGGAATGATGAAAACATTCTTACGTCAAAATACAAGGTTTGTAAGAAATAAATTTACACCTGCACACGACCAAGGAGCGCATGCTATATGGGACGATAGAGGAAAGAACTATATCTTAACAGTAAGGGCTTGGAAAGATTCAACTGATTGGAGTTCTGATTCTGTTAATTATGTAGTTGGACAAACAGTTTTATTGGGACAACTTTGGGGTGTACCAATAATGTACGAATGCATCTTAAATAATGTTTCAAGCAGTGATAATTCTCCAACGTCAGCAAACGCAAGTACCTACTGGATTAAAAGAGAATTTACCGATAATAACTATTACAATTTATTCACCCTTGTTTATAACGAAAAGAAAAATGCATTCTCACACTATTACACCTTCTTCCCTAAAATTTACATCAACAACCTCGATAGGTACTTGTCTTACGACCCTATTACCGCAAACCAAAATAAACTTTATCTACATAGAGAAGATAGCGTAAACCCATTAGTGTTTTATGATGAACACGAAGGAGTAACTGAATATGTAATTAACATAGAAAATACTTTAGTTAAAAAGTATTCTGCTATTGCCTATTCTTCATTGTTAAAACCGTATAAGGCTGAGTTTCAAACTTTATTTATATCCAACAATGGACTTCAAGATAGGTATAGCAACTTAGACCGTACAGATTTTAATATGAGAGAGAGCAATGCATTTTCTCCTATTAAGCAAAATTCTGATACAGCTCCAATGGTAGGACAGTGGTTATTGATACGAACTTTCTTTAAGGCAAGAGAGCAGCAGAAAATAAGTGATACAATTACTTCATTAAGATTTACGCAGCGTAATAATAAAAATGCTTAATTTTACAAAAAATAATAAAGGATATGTCATTGTACGGTGATAATAAACCAGGGGGTAAGTCATTTTATAACCCACAAGGTCAAGATGATACTTATACAGGAGAACCTGTACAACCAACTGTTGGTCAGGAAATGTATGGTTATGGCTACAATAACCAAATGGGAGCTTTGCCAAATATTTACGGCACATCAGCTTATCCTAATGGATTCGCTACTTCTTGGAATGCATATCAACAGCAAGTCGCTAATAATCCTGCAGGAAATAATAATGTTGCACCAAAAGAAAACGCAGGAACAGCAACGGCAGGTGGTTCAATGAATCCTGCAAAAGGTATTTTAGGGGCTATTCAAATAACTGGTGGGCTTTTACAAGCAAGAAAACTTGCTAAAGAAGCAATACCACAATACGGAGCAACGGCAGATTTAGAAGGTGCAAAAGCAAGAGCAGGTGAAAGAGCAAAAAGAGGGTTTACAACACAGCAAGTAGGAGCTTTTCAACAAGACTTAGCAAGAACATTAAATACTGATTTTCAAAATTCTGTTAATCAGTCTGGAGGAAATTTAGCTACTGCATTGAGCGCTCGTAATATGGGAGCAAGATTAAGAACATTAAATAGTTTCGCTGCTGCTAATGCAACTCAACAAGCGCAGAACATAGCACAAGACAATGCTTTGATTGCCCAGATGCAGTCTATTAAAAATATGAATGACCAGTATGCTATTCAGCGCAGACAAGCACAAGAGCAAGCGGCAGGAGCAGCAATTAAAACAGGAACAGAAAATTTAGCAAGTTCATTTGATTTAGGACAAGCAGCAAAAATGTTAGCAGCAGGATAAAATTATGGCAGTAAACCCAGGAACATCATTAGCGTTAGGAATAGGACTAACGGGAAAGCCCGAAAGCATGGCGCGTTTTGTGCAAATGAGGGCGCAAGGCAAAGCTGCTGCTCAAAAAGCAAAGAAAGATGACATTGACGCTAAGAATGCGGAAATAAGGAAACAATTGATGAAAGTGGGAGGTGGAGCAAGATTACCTGTATTTGATGAACTTTATTACAATAAAAAATCAGATGTCATAAGAAGGTTAACTGAAATGGCAGGCAACCCAGACTTAAACGCAGCAACTGATATGATTAATGGATTGGCGCAAGATGCTACAAGATGGGAGGAGCAAACGAAGCTATTTTATGCAGATAAAAATGATGCAAATTCTTATGCAAGAAAAGTTTTACAAACTGAAAAAGACCCATCAAAAATAGCTCAAGCATTAAATAATGATGCAGGAACATTAAAGTTTGATGCAAATAATCCTAATTTAGTTATTGATGATTTTACTTATGTAAAACCAAACGAATACATTCAAAAAGTATTTTCTGATAATAATCTTTTTCAGCCACCAACAGAAGGAAATTTACAACGCATAAATAATCAAGTTTATTCTAATCAAGTTATTCCTGAGCCAACTATAAATAGTATTATTGGAAATTCTTTTGCAGATAAAAACTTTAATCGCTCAATGGAATCTATGTTCCAAGAGCAATTGAGAGCGCAAGGAAAGGAAATTAATAGACAAGACCCACAATATCAAGCAGACTATACAACTTTCTTTGATAACAGCATGAGGAATTACGGGAAATCTCTTAAAAAATCAACTGAGGTTACTGAAGCAAAAGGAAGTACTTTTAATATTAATACAGGTGCAGGAACAGATAGTGGTGTAGGCGGAGTGTCTCCTGTTACGTTTAATATGAAAGTTAAACAATCAAAAGAACGAGTTGATGCTGGAGGAAAACCTATTGAGGTATTAAGCACAGGAGAGGAGAGAGGATTTAGCATACCTGTTGTTGAAAGCCAAACTGCAACAACACAAAATATGTTAGATTATAATGGGAACACAAAAGCTGATTTATCTGGTGTTCCAAAATTAAGATATGGTCAAGTTGCTGTAATGCCTTTTTACAAAAGAAACGTTAGGGGTAGAAACACAGCTACTGGAGAAGTAAAAGAAAGGCAAGTTGCAGGCAAGATTATATTCCCTGATAAATTAGAGCAAGAAGCCAAAGACGGAAATGTTGAATATAGACTTGTTGTAACAGGTGTCGGAGAGCTTCCTGCAGGTACAAGAAACCCAAGTGCAGTAAAAGGAAGCGACATAGATGGTATGTACGGAATAGATGCGACAAAAGCGGATAAAGATTACATAGAGATAATTAGACCATTATCAGATGTAAAACAAGCTATTAATGGTAAATTTTCTAAGGCAGATAAACTTGCATTTTCAGAAAATGTTAAAGAGCTAGAACGTTATGCTGCTGAAAAACAAAGAGAGGCAGATGCAATGAGAACAGGGGGAACAAAAGAGCCTGCTGCTACAAAAGAGCCTGCTGCTACAAAGACAAAAAGCGGTTTCCCGTCAAGTAATACAACAGATATAGAAGAAAGAAAAAGTAATGCAGCAAGACTAAAAGATTAAAATGGCAACAGAAGAAAATAATTCACAAACACCTACAGGAGACAACAATCCACAAGTAGCTGCAGAAAGAGTAAAAACTCTCTATGATGTTTTATCTAAAGATGAAGTATTCAAAGATGCTATACCTTCTGATTTTCAAGGATTTGTAAATAAATTCAAAGAACCTAAACAGATGGCTTTGCTTTATGATGTATTATCTAAAGACGAGGTATTTAAAGAAGTTATACCTGATACTCCAGAAAAAATGTATGATAAGTATGTTTTGGGAAAGCAGAAAGCCGAATCAGCAAAAGAACCTTCACAATCTTCGGATGGACAATTACCATCGAAAGGAGGCGCTGAGTTCGGCTTCAATAAAACAATAAAAGCAGAAAAGCCGAAACCAAATGTTTTAGCTAAACCACAACCATTGTCTCCATTAGTTGAGCAGATAACACCTGATACACCTATATCATCCACAGAGGAAATCCGTTTTGCTCCAGAAAAGGAAATAGAATACAAAACTCCAGAATCTCAGTTAGAAGCAAACGTTAGAAAGTATGAGCCTAATGTTCAAGGAGTTACTAAGGAGATATCTTATAACAAAACTGATAAAATTAAAGCTGAAAATGAATATAATAAATTATATAAAGAACTTGATTTCAAAAAGCAACAAAGCGACAACCTTCTTAATACTATAAATAATGAAGCTATTGGTACTGATGAAAAAAATAAGGCAATAGATGAATATAATAAAATAAATAAGGAAGGTAAATTATTACTAGAAAAATACAATACGATTGAAAAAAATTATAGTTTTTATCTTAATAAAGAAAAACAACTATTTGCCGATTTGAATATAGCAGAAAAAATGCGCCAAAAAGATTTGGAAACAGAATATGACCATGTCAAAAATTTAGTTCAATCTATAGGTAGTTATACTTTAAAAGCTCTTACTGGTATAGCCAAAATGGGTTATACTTTTCAAGACCAAATTATTCCAAATTTTGGAGTTGATAAATTATTACAATTAAAAGAAGGTACTAGTAAAGAAGAAGCAGAAAAGGAGTTTAAAGATATTTCCAAAAAAGGTAAGAATGAATTATTTGGTAGGCTAAATATGATAAACGATTTTGCTGACAAACTTATAACGCAAGAAACTCCAGAAAATTACAAGAGTATGTTTGAGGGAGATTTTTCTGCTGGAAAACTTGCTTATATAACTACTAATGCTGTATCAGCAACAGTTCCTACAGTTGCCGCAGGATTGCTAACAGGAGGTTCAGGTGCTGTATTAACGGGCGCTGGACTTGGATTTGAAGAGAGCAAAAAAATAATGCAAGATGCAGGATTGTCTGATGAAGATTCTGATTTGGCTGCATTGGGGATATCTATACCAATTGGTTTATTAGATAAATTTGGTGCTGATGATGTTGTTAGATTATTTAATAGTTCTGGCTTAAAAAAACAAGTTGCTTCTGAATTAGCAAAGAAAATAGCAGGTAAAACCCTTACAAAAGAAGCGATATTTACAGAAGCTAAAAAAACATTTGGCGAAGTGGTTTTGAGTAAAACCTCTAAATTATTAAAAGCTGGAGTTGATGAATCAATTACAGAAATGAGTGAAGGGGAGTTGTTAGAAGTTACCAAACAAATAGTCCAAGAGTTTACTGGAGTTGACAAAGATGAGAATATGTCAACTGAAGACTATCTGAAACAACAATTATTACAAAGAGCAGAAGAAGGTGCAGGAGGTTTTCTTGGAGGAACATCATTAGGAGCTGCAGGAACTGTCTACAGTTCTGTATTTGGAAAAAGTGAGTTTACTCCAAGTGCATACACTAAAGCAATGGAATTTTCTGACCCTGCAAAGTTTGAGAAGTTTAAAAATGATTTAGCAAGTGAAGTTCAATCGGGTGTATTAACTGAGCAACAAGCAAACGAGGCTATTTTAAATGTACAAGCAATTCAAGAAACAAATAACTTGATTCCTAAATCTGTACAAGATTTAGACTTGCGTACCGATGCTGTTAATTTAATCATTGAGAAGAATAATTTAATGAAAGAAATTGAGGGTAAAGACCCCGATTTGATTACGGCAGAAAATGCAAGATTAGCTGAAATAAAAAAGTCATTGAATGATATTTCATTAGGAATTAAACCTAAAGTTGAGGAGGCTGTTCAGCAAACTACGGAAGCCGCACAAGCTACTACGGAAACAGTTGCACCAAATGTTGATGAAAAAAGCAAATCTGAAATTGAAGTTATTCTTCCAAGCATTGTTTCTGATAATGTTACTAAAATAGAAACTGATATTGCAGCTAAAAATCCTGTAAATGCTAATGCTTTACAAACTGAGATAAATAATTTGTATGAGCAATTAGATGCTATTGATAAAAATCCTAATTTAACCGAACAAGACAAAGTTGAATTAACAAACATAGTTGAGGAAACAATAAATAAATTTGAATCTTATGACAACACAACAGAAACTAAAACTGTTAAAGTTACCGAAAGAAAAGCAGTCGTTAGTCCTAAACAAGATGCGCGAAAAATTAGAACAGTCGAAGATGCCCAGAAAAATTCTGTCGGAAAGAAAGGCATCAAAATTCAGCCAAATGGAAAACGAGTAGTAATAAAGGCTATTGGAGAAGGATATATACCTATTGAATCAAGTGTATTTGTTGTAAAAGATGATAATGATACAATTGTAGGGTATGGTTATCAATTAAAAGATGGAAGCGAAATTTTTATTGAAGACGCAGGAGCTGGTGTTGATATTGCATTATTACAGAAGAATGAATTTGATGGTGTTCCTCCACAATTAATGAATGTTGTATTTGAGGAATCAATAAAAGAAGTAGAACAAGAAGTAACCACTAAAACCACAAAAAATGCCATACAAGAGCAACCAACAACGCAAGCTGTTCCACGCACTGGAGAAGCAGGGCAAAATATCCCCGAAAGTGGTCAAGGAGTACGACCAAGCGAGCAAGGGCAAGAAACTGCCCAACCTCTTACAGAAAAGCAAGCTAAAGAAAAAGAAGTAGCAGATTTAAGGGCGGCAGAGCAAGCGGAGTATGATGCTATTGACCCTAACGACACAGCTAAACGTAAAGAAATTTACGATAGGTATGACAAGCAAATTACTACTCTGTTAGAAAGCATAAAGGATTTAGAAGCAAATTTAACACCAAAAGAAACACAAAATGAAACCACAGGAAAACAACCAGTCGCAGGAAACAGACTCTTCAATAAGCCAATCGAGGCTGCGAAGAAAATTGCTGACAGATATTTCAAAGCAGCGTTTGGAACTACAAGACCTAATTTTGAAGGAACAAGAAAACTCGACAAAGAAAGAGCAAAAAGGATAGCCACTGCTTACCAAAATATGAAGAATGACCCTAATAATCCAAAGGTCAAAGCTGCATACGAAGCAATGGTAAAAGAAACTATAGCACAATATGAAGAAATATTAAAAGATGGTTATTTCATTGAGGTAAATAATAAAGAAGCATACGCTAATTCAGAAGAAATGATTGAAGATTTGCGAAATAATAAACGCATGAAAATCTTCTCTACTGAATCTGGATACGGTGATTCTCCAATAACAAAAAAACAGCGAAGAGAAAATCCATTATTAAGAGATAGCGGATTTAAAGATAAGAATGGAGTACCGTTATTAAATAATGATATATTTCGTGCAGTACATGATTTCTTTGGACATGCAGAATTGGGAAATTCATTTGGTGCGTTAGGAGAAGAAAATGCATGGAATGTGCATTCAAGAATGTATTCTCCACTTGCAAGGAAAGCTGTAACATCAGAAACACGTGGACAAAATTCTTTTGTTAATTTTTCAAATGTAAATGCAGAAGCGCAAAAACTTCTTGATGAAGCCGCTAAATTAAGAAGTGAAGGTAAATTCAAAGAGGCATTAGATATAACTGAGAATATTTATGAACAACTAAAGTTTGCAGAACAGAAAATTGGATTACTTCCTGAAGAATTTAATAATTATGATGAAGAAAATTTAACCCCAAATATAACGACCAATGAAAGCAAAAATGACAGTAAAAAAGGAGATGAAAACAGAAAAGAAAATGTCTCCAAAAATGAAAGTAAAAGTGGAAAAGAAGGAAGGCAAAATGTCAACGTCCAAGATGAAGGGCGGATACAAGTAGAAACAACTACCCCTACTGCAGACCTCGCTCAACAAGGTGAGGCTGCAACAGAGGGCGCAAAAAATCCTGCGCTTAAAGATGTAGAGAGTACGGCTAAAGCGTTGGAAGGATTAGAAAAAGAAAATATAAACAATTTAGAAAAATTATCTAACATATATTATCATGGCAATCCTACAAAAAAATTAATAGATAAACTTGAAGATAGGGGTAATGGCATCCATATTGGAACAAAAGAACAAGCTAAAGAATTTTTAAATTTATCTGGAACAGAAGGAACGCTTTATAAAGTAAAACTTTCTGCAAAAGAAATTATAGAAGGTGTTGATGAAGAAAATCAAACTAATTTTACTCAAAAAGATGTAGATGAATTGGTGAATAAATATATGAATAGTGGGGATAGCTATATGACAGCCTTTAATAAGGCACAAGCCGAATTGAGAAATCCATTTTTATATAAAACCCAAATAGGTAAAGCAGATGCTTTAAAATACTTAAATACAAAAGAAGGGTCTTTATCTGATTATTCAATAGTTACTTTTAATCCAAGTTTAACAGAAATAGTTTCAATTGTAAGCTACGATAAAAGTGGTAAAATAATAATATTTGATAACACCACAAAAGCTATTTCCGAAGCCTACCACGCAGCAAAGAAAGACGGTAGCAATCCAGAATTAGTAAAAGCAGTAGAAGAATTATTAAATAAACAAAATGAAACCAAAACGCAAGAGAATATACCTGCCGTTACCGAAACCGATAAAGGTGGCGAGCAGTCAGTGGTGCAAGAAGTAAGCGAAAAAGATAATCCAACAGAACAAGATGTGCAAGTTGTAGCAGAGGCTTTAGGGATACCTATAGAGCCTTTACCTGCAAAAGAGCCAGAAGTAGTACCAACAAAAGAACTTTCTGCGACAGAAAAGAAAATACAAGAATTTAAGGAAAAGCTGAAAGAATCTATTGATAATGTAAAATCTACTCACAAGGAGCTTTACAATCAAAAATTGGGATTCTTTTATAATCCAAGTGAAGTAGCTAAAAAGCAATATGCTTATCACATGGCA
>Ga0315284_10003161_pt1 | contig 23399 bp, 20 predicted proteins | sample YL17G09_16_MG_FD_203696 | JGI IMG/M metagenome (GOLD analysis project Ga0315284, IMG submission 203696) | Sediment microbial communities from Yellowstone Lake, YNP, Wyoming, USA - YL17G09_16 | ecosystem: Environmental > Aquatic > Freshwater > Lake > Sediment | place: USA: Wyoming | collected...
CAACCTTGAGCGTGGGGGAGGTGCGCCCGCAGGGACTCGTTTCAATCCCCATCCAGCCCGCGGGCCGGATGCAACCCGCGCTCGCGTCCGGTGACAACCCCAGGCGGGTGTTTCAATCCCCATCCAGCACGCGGGCTGGATGCAACTGCGGGAGATTCTGACGGGCAAGCGCCCGTGCCTGTTTCAATCCCCATCCAGCACGCGGGCTGGATGCAACGGCCACTTTGAGCACGCTTTCGGAGCCTGGCCGGGGTCTCCGAAGTCCGGGTCGCCGCGGCGAACCGGACCCATGAGCGTGCCCGAGTGCGCGAACCGCGAGCGTGGGACGGCATCGCGCGCGGTTCGCGCGGTTACAACACCAGCGGCGCGTGGAAGTCGATATACCCATCGCGCCCGTAGACGTCCACCACCTCCCCCCGCGGCCCCGTCAGGCGATAGAAGCGCAGGCTGTCTTCATCCTCATCGATGATCTTCAGCAACCGCTGCTTCATCCGCTCCAGCTCGATGTCGGTCACCGAGCACTCGAACACGGACCACTGCACCCGCTGCCCGTACCCCTCGCAAATCTTGGCGACTCGACGCAGCCGCCGCCGGCCTTCCTTCTCCACCTCCACGCGCAGCGTATCCCCCTCCAACCGCACGTAGGCGTGCGGCGTCTGCACGAACAGCGTGTTCAACAATTGGCGAATCATCCCGTCCATCACCTCCCCCGCGCAAATTCTTCCTCCTCCTTTGCGTCTTTGCGCCTTTGCGAGAGACTCCCGTTACGGATCCGCGTCCTCCGCCCGGAACAGCGCCTCATCTTCCCCGCCCGCCGCCGCCCGCACCATCGCCGGCTGGCAGGCGTCCCGCAGCGAGCAGTCCGTGCAGCGCGCGTCGTTGGCCGGCGGCGGCAGGCGCCCCGAATGCAGCAGCGCCCGGATCTCCTCCACCGCCCGCAGCGTCTGCCCGCGCAGTTCCTCCGTGAGATCCACCTCCCGGCTCCCCCGCGAGGCGTGGTAGAAGATCGTCCCGCGCGGCACCGCCACCCCCAGCATCTCCTCCAGGCACAGCGCCTGCGCGCACAGCTGCAGCTCGTCATGCAGCCGCCGGCGCCGCGCCCCCCGCTTGTACTCCACTGGCCACACCCGCCCGTCCGCGTAAAACTCCACCACGTCGGCCTTCCCCAGCAGTCCGTACCGGTCCGACCACAACGGCAGCGCCCGCTCCACCCGCTTCCCCTCCTCGCAGCTCGTCAACGCCTCATCCGCCCGCTCGTGCAGCGCGTTCCCCTGCAGCGTGAACACGTTCTCCTCGTACACCTGCTCAATATGAATCAACCCGAACTGCCGCGGGCAATACGCATAATGCTCGATGGCGGAGATGAGGACGATGTCATCTTCACTATACATCGCCGCTACCCCACCGCCACCGGCTGCGACCCGACCAGCGTGGTCAGCGTGACGCCGGCGGGGAGATCGCGGTCGTTGACAGTCACGCTTTCTTGATAATCCGCGAATTTTCGCGCCACGCTCTCCTCTCCCAGGGGTTTGATACTGATGCGCTCGAACAATGCTTGCGCGGGGGCGCTGCCCAGTTTGTCGGCATGGCTGAAGATATACAGCCCGCGGCAGGACATCAGCCCGCGCGCGGCGGAGTGATCCTGGTCCCACATGTTCTGCAACGCCGTCCAGAACAGCGCCAGGTCCTCCGCCGTCGCGCCCGTCTGCGCGGCGAAGGGAGCGGAGAAAAAGCCGTACGCCCGGTACAGGCCATAAGGCACCATCGCCTTGCGACCCATCTCGGTGACCTTGCTCTTTGACGAATCGCTTTCACCCTCACCTTCCAACACGCCGGCATCCTCCTTCCTGGTAATCGCCACGCGCGTGATGCTCACGTCCATGGGAATAACCGTATCGATGGATCGTGCGAAGGTGAGCTGTATCGGGCCGCGCACCTGTCCGCAGTTGACGCCGGTGGTCATCACCGCGCCGAACATGCGCACATCGAAATACTGGCGACACATGTGGGCGCGCGCTTTCGTCACGTCTTCGCGCTTCTGCTTGGAACCGGTGGACTTGAGTCCCTCAGCCTCGTAGGCCTTTTCATGTAAGGCATTCAGGGCAATGCCGGCATCGTTAACGTAAATGCCATAGCCGGAACATTCGTCGGTGGTCAACGTTACGAAGTTGCGCACCTTGCGCTTGATGCAAACGTCGGTAACCAGTCCCTGCATGGTCTCCGGATCGATGCGCGGCAGGTTGCCGGCATCGGGATCGCCGTTGGGGTTGCCGTCGGTCACGTCGAACAGCAGCACGAAGTCGTGCCGGCGGGTGGGATCGGTAATGATCGTGTTATTCAACATCGGTGGTCTCCTCCTCGGTAATGGTGTCCTTCGCATCGCGGGCGGCTTTGCGCTCGCGGGCGGCGGCGCGGTCGGTTGCGCGCTGGTGGTAGTAACCCAGCGAAAAATAGGCCTGTTCCTGCAGGGGAAGAGTTCTCGGGAACTCGTTCAGCAGGCTCAACACTTCCTCCATGCGCTGCTGCAGCGCCTCGTGCGTTCCGGGGCGCGTCTTGCGCAATTTCGCCAGGTGCGGCTGGGCGTCGGAGAGCAGGTTGCCGAAGACGCTCGCCGGGGCGGTGGAGGCGGCGCCGAAGAACCGGTCTACCAGGGTGGCATTGATGCCGGTAATGGCCTGGCGCTGGATGGACTCCAGCACGGCCAGCAGGCGGCCGCACACATAGCCGGGCCGCCGCTCGTTGGGATCCAATGCAGTCATCGTTCCTTCCTTTCCTGGGTCATGCGAAAGCAACGCCGCCTTGATCAATGCGGCACGCGGATAAGTGACATCCTGCTCGGCGCGACAGCGGTTTACCGCTTGCGGGAGCAGCCAGCCCGGCAGCGGGTCGCCGTGCAGGGCCGTCGAAATCAACGCGCGTGGCACTTGGGCCACCAGTTCCTTGTTGGCGTCCCGATACAGGCTGGCCGCCAACCGGAACACGCCGACCGGCGATCCGGGCTCGCCATAAGCGTCCACCTGGCGCACCAGCTCAAACCAGCGCGCCAGGTTGCGCGCGGCCCCGCCGATGGTTGTGTGCAGCCAATCGCGTATTACCGCTCGCCCGCCGCTGGCGGTCAGGGCGGTGGCGTAAAAGGCCAGCTCATCGACGGCGGTGAAGGGCGTTCCAGACCGGTAGGCGGTGAGCAGCCGCTTCACCGCATCGGGGTCAGGACGGTTCAGGAATTCGAGCAGCGGGAACCCGGCACCCTCGCGCGTCCAGAACACGTAAACCAGCGGGCCGACGCGCAGGTGGGAATCCTCCGCCGCGAGCAGGCGGTTGAGCGCCTTGCCGAAGCGTTCCGCGCAGTCGGAGCAGACGCCGGCCGTCCGCGCCTTCGGCAGATCGAAGGATTCAAAGGCCTCGGCATTGACACCTACCAGCGGGATGCCGGAGGTTTGCCCACCCGGAATCCCCTGGATGGGCACCGGAAGGCGCTCGGGGATGGGCTTTCTCGCCCCGCACACCAGGCATTGTGAAGCATCATCGGTGCCTTCTTCATCCGTGTCTGCCAGGTAGTCCACCCAGAATTCACGCACATCCACGTCATCGACCGGGAAGCGGCCATCTACGCGGAAGGTGATCAGATCGTTCGACTCGATCTCCGCACCCCAGCGCGCCGGCGCGCCGTCATCCGGCGTCCAGCGCTTGAGGAAGGCCGCCACCGCCTGCACGTGCGGATTGCCGGTGCGTGTTGCGCAGGATTCGATGAGTGCGCGATAGGCGGCATGCTGTTCCCGCGCATCATCAGCCGGCAACCCGAGGGTGTAGGAAAGTTTATCGGCGAGAAGTTGTGGAACGACTGCTACCGTGCGCTTGCGGCTGAGAATCGGCACCAACCGCTCCTTGCCTTTGTCCCGCCGTTTGCCGCCCGTTTCGCGGCCCACCGTGGGAATGCAGCCCAGGAAGGCGCCGCTCCTGTCCAGGTCGATGATCCATTTCACCGGTTTCAGATCATACATCGGCGGGGGCATTTCACCACCGACGATGCGCTCCGCGTCACGTGCCAGTTGCTGCAGGATCATGCCGCGCCTCCTCTCACGTTGAAGTCATACGCGGGCACTTTCAACACGCCGACGCTCAGCTCGGCCGGGAAGAAGTGCGGGGTGTGCTTGTCATCCGCGCCGTATTCGACGTCGAGGAGCATCAGCCCGAGTGAATCGCTTTCCTCGATCGGCTGCTCGCTGCCGTCCGGTTCGGCGAAGAAGGCGGCGAATTCGCGGCAGCCCAGGTAGGGCCGGTGGAAGCATTGCCCGCGCTGCACCCGCCGCCGGAACTGGTCGCGAAACTTGGCGGGGTCGGCCTCCACACCGGGTTGTACCACTACATCGGCAAAGATCAGGTAGGCCACCTCGCGCAGGGCGAGCGTGTGCCGTTGCGTGCGGCTTTCCATAATGTCCAGGCCCGGACTGCGCGGGCTCATGCGACTGCTGACTTCGTTGCGCAGCATGGAGAAGTGGCGGATGGGTTTGAGGACGTGAATCTCGTGCACCTGCCAGAGGAATTCCGGTTTCCAAAAGACGGCTTCCAATAACCCACGGGCTGCCGAGGGGGTCATTACCGGATAGCTCACCCTCTCGACCTTCATCTCCGGTCGGGTGAAACAGGCGCACTCGCCCCAAACCTTCACCGCCAGGGGTGGGTAGGGCATAAAGACCTCCTTTCCAATAGCATAAGCTACGGCGGGGACAGTCCCTACTTCTCTTCCATCGCTTGCCTGTCATCTTCACTGTCGCTTGCTCACGATAGGCCGGGACAGTCCCCTACGCTTTCCCGAATCAGCACAAATTTTGCGCAGACCCCTTTCCAATCCCCTCCCCGGATGTGCCGGGAAGCGTAATGATTTACACGATCAGGTCTGCCGGGTCGGTAGCTGTATCAAGCCCCCGAACCAGATCATACCGGCCCAGCCACCGATAGAGTCCGGAGCCGGGCAGCACGTCTTCGATTAAACCTTCGCGCTGAAAACGCTCGAATTCACGGCGATAGAGCGAGACGCTGTGCTGCTGCGCCTGCTGCCAGATCTCGCGCGAGATATGACCGACTGCGCGAACTGATGCGATCAACGATTCGACGGTCTGTGGATCATACGGCACCAGCACCGGCACAGTATCTTCATCGATCATGCGGAATTTCTCCGCGACTTTCTCGAAATGGAACATTGTTCTATCCTCCTGGATAGAACAAGCATCCAGATTGATGAATTGGTAAACTTCTTTGAAATAACGCGTAAAGATAAAGGGATCATCTAAATTAATAGTAGGATCGCGTAACATTTGAGCGGCGCACTGGCAGGCAGTTTCGTAAGCTCCTTTGGGTACTCCGCCCTCTGAAGGCGTAAAAACGATGACTTTACCAAGTTCCTGCCTCCCTTCGCGGTTACAGCGCCCGGCAGCCTGCACCACGCGATCCAAAGGTCCGGCGGCGCGCATCACGCAGGGGAAGTCCAGGTCCACACCGGCCTCCACTACCTGTGTGGAAACCAGGCGGCAGGGCCGGCCCGCCGTCAGCCGGTCGCGCACTTCCGCCAGCACGGCGCGCCGGTGCGCCCCGCAGAGCAGCGTGGACAGGTGCAGCGCGTCGGGATCATCCAGCGCTGCCAACAAGGCCAGCGCGTCCTTTTTCCGGTTGAGCACGGCCAGGCACTGATCGTGACGGTGCATCTCCCCGGCAGCCTGTTCCCACGTCCAGGGCACAGCCTCGATGCGATACTCCACCCGCCGCAAGGCGTCGAAATGGCGTTTCGGTTCGCGGATGATTTCACGCGCCGCCGGCAGCGCGGGCAGATAAGGATTTTCGCCGGTTAAGGCCGGCTGGGTGGCAGTGCAGAGAACGATCGTGCTGCCGTAGCGGGTGACCAGCGTCGATAAAGCGCTCAGCATGGGCGCCAGCAGCGTCTCCGGCAGCGTCTGCACTTCGTCGAGGATGATGACGCTCTTCGCCAGCCGGTGCACCTTGCGGCAGCGGGACGGGCGCGCGGCGAAAAGGCTTTCGAAAAGCTGCACTGTGGTGGTGACGATCAGCGGCGCACCCCAGTTTTCCGCCGCCAGCCTTCGCCACAGGGAGGCGTCATCCGGGCCGTCGTTATCCTCTCCCGCCTGGTCAACCACCGTGGAATGGTGCTCCAGCACGGCGTGAGGGTCGGGGAAGATGCCGCGAAAGACCGTTGCCGTTTGCTCGATGATGCTGGTATAGGGGATGGCGTAGATCACCCGCTGCAGGCCGTGGCGCTCGGCATGGCGCAGAGCGAAGGCCAGCGACGAGCGCGTTTTGCCGCCGCCTGTTGGCACCGTGAGCTTGAACACGCCGGGCAGGAGTTCAGCGGCACGCAGGCAGTCCTCATATACTTCGCGCCGGACACGGTTGACGGGGGTTGGCCCGGCCTGCCCCATCAGGCGCGCCTGGTCTTCTTCCAGCCGCTGCCGCATGGCGGACAGGTCGAAGGCCTGTTGCCGGTGGGCGAAATCCGCCGGGTCAAAATGCCGCTCGGTGTCGAGCGCATCCGCGTCAACCAGGCAGGAATACAACATGCGCAGCAGCAGATCGAGCTCCAATTCGGAAGTGGCTGCTGTGTGTATCTCCTGCTCAAGCTGTGACTGTGCAGGCAACTGGAAGCCGGTCAATAAGTCACGAGCGTTTTCGCGGGCTTGCCGTATGTCGCTGTCCGCTTGTGCCGTCTTGAGCGTGTTATTGACGACAGTCGGGGCGGTCAGGCCACCGTGATGTCCCAGGATTACCATTGCGAGTGCAGCGGTGATTTCCGCGGCGGCCATGGCGCCGGCAGCTTTATGATCGACGCGACCGCGGGGCGCGGGGCGGCCTGATTGCGCGGCAGCGTGGCACTCGCGCAGATACCGCTGGAATTCCTTCGAGCATTTCCCGATGTCATGGAGGATTGCCGCCGCGCGGGCGAGCTCGGCGATGCCGAGCGGCGCGCCGAAGGATGACGCGAAGCGGGCGGCGCCGGTCAGGTGATCGGTCAGGAGCTGCCACGCGCCGCCGGCGACCGGGGGCGTGTGCGCCATATAGGTCATGGAGGCCGTCCCTCCTTCCTGGAACAATCGTTTATCGGAAAGTCACTGGTTGACTTAATAACTATTTATTCATCGGGTCGGCATGGAGCGCCACGGTGGAGTCTTAACCGCCTGTATTGTATACCTTTTACCGATTGCACGCAAAGAAAAGCCGGCGTAGCTCTTGACATGAACCCCTTCCCCTGCTATCCTTAAGCAAACGAATGCTTGCCAACCTGTCCGACAACACAATAACGCGCCTGCACGCCGCGGGCGCCCGTTCCCTGTCACCTGCGCCGGGGGTGTTGCGCGTGCGGTGTATAATGGAATTGATGGATAAGAGCGTCTTGGGGTCTGTCGTATAATTTTGCTCACGAAGGCACGAATACACCTTGACAGTAAGCGCAAGAGCAGTATACTTTGATATGGGATAAATTTAATAATAATTTTATCATTGCATTGATTACAGCGGGGTGATTGCCATCATTGCGGATACCGAGCGCCATCGGGTTTGCCGGTGCGAGGGACGCACGCCTCGCTCCGGCTCGCCGTTATCCGTAGTCTGTTGACTTGAGGAGGTGTGGGCATGAACAGCCGAGCTCAGCGGCGCGCGACGCGTTCGCGCGGGTTTACCCTCGTCGAGATGCTCGTGGTGACCGTGATCGTGCTGGTGCTGGCGGCGATCCTCTACCCGGTCATCGACGGCGCGATGGAGAAGTCCCACCAGGGCGAGTGCCTGAACAATCAGAAGCAGCTCGCCTCTCTGCTCATCACATATACGCAGGATCACGATGGCCTGCTGCCGCTGCCGTCGGACTGGGTGCAGGCCACCGGCCTGCCCGCCGATTCCCAGCTTTTCGATTGCCCCTCCACCTATAAGGCGGGCACCAACCTGGACCCGGATTACGGCATGAACGCGTTCCTGTATCGCTGGGATGAGAACCGCAACCGCGTCCGGCTGCCGGTGGAGGCGGTGAAGAACGTGGCCACCGTCGAGCTGACCTCCGACCTGAAGGTGCCGACCAGGGCGGCGTCCGGCAATTTCTGGCATGACGAGTTCATGAATCCCTTTCCGAACACCTACACCGTGCCCGGTTACTCCACCTTCGCCGGCATCTCGCGGCACGGGCCCGGCGTCATCGTCAGCTTCCTGGACGGCCACACGGCGCTGGTCGAGGGCCGCGCCATGGGCTCCCAGGACATGACGCCCTACAACATCCCGCCGGGCTACGGGCGCGTGAACCTGGATTTTGCCACCCTGCGCGACGCGGCGGACGCCCAAACCGCCATGCAGACCTTCACCTCCTTCGACGCCACCTGGATGCATTCCGGCGGCAGCTTCAACGACGATGAGAAGGCCTGGGAGCTGACCAACAACCACATCATGACCTCCGCCGAAGGGCAGACCTACGATAGGAACTGCGACTTCAACGGCGCGTCGGACTTCGCCCTGCTGCGGATGGATGTCGAGTGCACGCCCGGCAGCAAGCTGATGATGGCCACCCCCAACGACTTCACCTGCATGGTCGATCGCACCATCCCCGCCGACCCGGATACCCTGATGCACGAGAAGATGACCATCAGCTGGCAGACGGTCTACTACATCGACACGGTGAACCACAAGTTCCACGGCGGATTTACCAAAGCGCTCTCCGACCAGAATATCTATTCGGGCTACACGCCCAACACCTGGGTGGATTTGAGCGGCACGCCCGCCATGGGCTCGATTCAGACCATGCCGGACACCACCCGCTTCACCATCGAGGCGAACATCACGTTTACCGGCGGGCAAAAGGTTCCCTTCCCCACCGATCCCGGCAACCGCAACGGCTGGCTGCTGGGCACCAACTACGAGACCGGGAAGCAGCTGTACCAGAACGTGAGCGTCAAGCTCTGCTCGACGACCACCGGCCTCCCTTTTCTCCAGTATAACGGGCCGTATGTCGCCAACCTGTATACGGCGAATCACTACGGGCGCATCCTGCTGCAAGTGATCGGCGGCACGGCCCGCATCAAGAAGCTCTACTGGGCGCCGTCCCTGTAAGTCAACGGGAACCCGGAAGGAGGGAATGAGATGATTTCATGCGTGCCCCAAAAATCCCGAGCGGGATTTACGCTCATCGAGCTGCTCGTTGTGGCGGCCATCGTCGCCGTGGTTGCCGCGATGACCTTTGGAATGTTCTCCTCCGCCCGCGAGAAGGCACGGCGGACCCAATGCGCCGGCAATGAGCACCAGATCATGCTTGCCATCACGGTATGGCAGCAGGATCACGAAGGGAAGTTCCCCAATAAGGCCACCATCTGGCAGGACCTGAGCCTCCCGCCGGCGGTGCTGCAGTGCCCATCCGCCAGCGAGTATGGCTTCGTTGGCGGCGGCAAGTGCGCCAGTGCCGGTCCGATCAGCTACGGTTATAACATCTGGATCTCCAATAAACCGTTGTCCGCCGAGGGCATGCCCAAGGCGAACAAGCTCATCGCCGTCACCGACAGCAACACGCCCGAGCACCAGTTGCTCACCTCGCTGGACGTGGACTTCCGGCACCGCAACCAGACCAATGCCGGCTACGCTGACGGGCACGTCACCAATACCGTGACCGCCCCCATTTTCCCGGTCACCGATCACGAGCTGTTCTCCGAGCAGGTGCAAACCTGGCCCAGCGGCTACAAGGCGTTTTACAATACCCCGTATCCGGCCCCGTACAACGGGCAGTATTGGGTCAGCCTGGCCATCCCGCCCATCCCCGGCTGGGAGAGCAACCAGTACGACGATCCGACCAATATGTGCGGGATGTTCGGCGCCGGCGTCGCCGGCGACCAGGCCTTGTGGGTGCGCGGCTTCCCCTACGCCTACTTCCGCACCAAACCCGTCTCCGAAGTGTGGCTGCGCATTCCCTTCCCCGCCAATGCCAATACCATCACCGACACCGGCATGTGGGTGGTCAGCCTGCCCTATTACGATTACGTGAACATGGGCGCCTCCATGGACTTCACCGACCCCAATACGCCGCAAATCAAGGGCTACGCGCAGGTCAACGTGCTCGACGATGCCAAACAGCGGATCGCCTCGTTCAAGCTGCAATTGGCCGGCACTTCGGCCGAATACTCCATCAACGGCATGCAGATCTGCGCGCTCAGCAACGTGGCGGAGCTGTCGAACAGCGCGTGGGAGGAGAATCCGTCCAAGGGCGGGTGGACGCCGATCTGGGCATATGACTACAAATATGCCAACTCGACCCGCTGGTGGGGCTATGACTTCCCGCACTCGATGACGCTGATCGGCCAGGGCAGCGGACAGCTCACCTGCGCGCTGTTCGCGCCCAACTCGCCGGGCGTGGAGGGCACCGTGCAGGTCCCGGCGCTCCCCGGCAGCGATATCCTCAAACCCCGCTGGATCGAGTTCCGCTGCTCGGACGTCGGCGCCGGCCACCCCGGCGAAGGCACCCTCCGCATCGTCACCTCGAAATACGGCGGCGGCATCCTGTGGGGCATCAACCGCGAGTAGGAAGTGGCTGGTGACGAGTGGCTAGTGGCTAGTGTTCGTAATTAGTGGCAGGTGGCCAGAAGCCCGGTAAGCTTATCGGAGACATGACCACTAGCCACTAGTCACTTTAGTTTACCGGTGGGTATCATCCGATAGAGGTATCTGCATCATGACACGATCCGGCGGTCTGCTGGTGCTTTTCGTGGTGGCGCTGTCGCTGGCGACGCTCTCCGGGTGCGGGAAGAAAACCGCCGTCGGCGGAAAAGCGCGGCAGCCGTCGCTGACGATCTACCATGAAAATCCGCCAGCAAAGCTGGAGCCCGTCGAGATCCCGCCCATCGTCAAAGAGCGGAAAGGCGATCCGAAGCAGGCGCCGCCAAGCTCCCGAAACTGACCGGCAGACCCCTGCGATCCCAGGGGGAAATGCACCATTAATGAGAACAGTCTCATGATCGCGGCTCGGCAGGAGCCTCGCCCTCCCATATATCGTCCTCCCATATCGAGAGGTACCCGGCCGGTATTTTGAAGCCGATTTACATCAATCTTCTCGGCACCGTCGTTGCCCACCGTTTGCTGAAATGCGGCTGCCCGTTCACGGTGATCGTCACCTCCGCGGTGTGCTCGAAGGCGGTGTCATCGCTGGTGGTGCGGCACACGGCCCGCACGTCGATCTCGCGCTCCGGGTAGACGTAGTGGAAGTTGGCGTCGGCCTCCAGCACGACATGGGCGGGATCGGCGGGATCGACGGTGCAGCGGGCGGTATGCGCCTTGCCGCGGCCGTAGGTGGCGGTATACTGCAGCGTCTGCTTGCCCCCGATCAGGTCTCGCGTGATGCTCACCGCCGGCGCCTCCAGCTCTTCCAGGCGGGGGAGCGGGTGGGGGGACGCGCCCAGCTCGGGCGCGGGCAACGCCGTTCCCGGCGGGAGGACGGGCAGCAGCAGGCGGGACCCCGGCAGGATTTCGCAGGTGAATCGGTAGGGCAGCGGCCACACGTTGAGGAAATCCGCGCCCGCCAGCATCACCCGCACACGGTGGCCGGGCGCGAAGCGGTAGGCGCAGGAGAGCAGCTCCACCTCCACCTCGCACTCCGCGCCGGGCGTCAGCGGCTCCGGGTCGGCGTGCGAGCGCCGGTGGGACGCATTCAGCCAGCCCTTCGTCACCAGCACCGCCGTACCGTCCGGCGCCGTGTCGCACAGCTTCACCGCGAAGAGCGCCGCCTCCCGGTCGCAAGTGAACCGCAGCCGCATCCGCGGGTTGCCGATCGCCTCCACCGCCTCCGCCAGCGGTTCGCCGGTGAAGGTCAGCGAGAACGGCTCGTCCGCGCGCTGGTCCAGCGGCATGGCCCAGTTGTCGTTGAACGGCCCGCCGCCGTGCATGCCGGTGGCGGCGCCGGCGCGGACGTCGGATACCAGCGTGCCGGCCGCCGCGTCCGGCATCGCCCCATCCAGCCGTCCCTCGGGATGCAGGAAGAGCGGGATGTCCGCCGCCCCCGGGGGCGGCCAGTCCGCGGCCGCCTGAAAACGCCCGTGGTCCTCGATCAGCAGCGGCGCCGGCGGCCCGTACTCGCGCGTGAAGAGGATCACCGGCGGCTCGTCGGTGATGCCGGTGTCGATGCCTTTCAGCCGGCAGTCGAACCAGCGGCGCATCTCGCGGTCCCAGTCGATGCGCGGGCCGGGCAGGGCGGCGTCGGGGAACTGGTGCGACCACGGCCCGATCAGCGCCCGCTTCGGCACGTCGAGTTTGGAGAAGATGCGCAGCAGCGGCGAGGCGTACCAGTCCGCCCAGCCGTCCACCACGTAGACCGCGCACCGCACCCGGTCGTAATGATCGCGCAGCGCCCGCGCCCGCCAGAACGGCCCGTCGATGACGTTCTCCAGGAAGGAGATGCCCCACGGCACGTTGTGCCGCAGCCGCTCGTCCCACAACTCCTCCCAGCGCTCGCCCACCACCTCCGGGTCGGGTGGGGAGAAGTTGAAGGCGGCCATGATGGTGGAATAGCACTCATACATGTAGGTGCGCGGCTGCCCGCCGGGGTTGGTCCACTCGGTGTAGGGGTCGTCGCTGCCGGAGCGGGCGATGATGGCCTTCAGGTGGGGTGGGGCGGCCATCGCCATCTGCAGCGCCGCCACCGCGCCGTAGGAGATGCCGTACATCCCCACGTTCCCGCTGCACCACGGCTGCGCGGCGATCCACTCCACCATGTCATACCCGTCCTGCCGCTCCGCGTCGCAGTAAATGCAGTCGTTCCACCCGCCGGAATCGCCGGTGCCGCGGATGTCGAAGAAGACGGCGGCATACCCGTGCCGCACAAACGGCGGCGCCGCCCCCAGCCGCCCCTTGCGGTAGGGGGTGTAGGACATCAGCGCCGGCATCGGCTCCCCGGAGGCCGGCCGATACACGTGCACGGAAATCTCCACCCCGTCGCGCATCGGCACGCGGACGGTCTCGGCAATGATGTCCTGGTCAGTTGTGGTCATCGGAGCTCCTGAAAGCGGTCGCTTCCAATAAATTCAATACCAAAAGAAGCTTTCGTTTATGGAGTGCGGCGGCTGGACGCCGCTTTCCCTTTTGCGTCAGGCTTCTATAATAGCATTACGCCGGGCCTATCTACCAGTTAGCATCGTCAGATCAATAGGCCTATCCTGACGCTATCTCGATCACCTTTTCCGGAATCAGGAACCCGAAGCTGGTCAGGTAAGGGGGATTTCATAAGACTCAATCGGATATCGTCCGACCAGTCGATATGTCTTCTGCCGCGAATACCACCACCCAATCAGCGCCAGCAGAATCACCACAGCCGCCAGGAGAATGCGGCCGCGTTTCCCCGGGTGCCGGCGGGTTCCGGTCTTCGGCGTGGGTGTTGGTTCTTGCACGAAAATCCCTCCTGGTCTATGCTTCGGATACCATTATACACCGTCCGGTCAGCCGCTGCCGGGGAAGGGGCCATCCATGCTCATCCGCCTGGGAACTGAAGAGGACTTGCCGCAGGTGCTGGGGATCGACCGCGAGTCGGCGCCGGTGGATGGCGTCGGCGGGCGGGCGCCGCATGCCTTGCAGCCGGACGGGCCGATCGACCCCGCGTATTTCCTCTGGCAGCGCGGGATGATGGTGGCGGAGACGGAGGGGCGAGTGGTCGGGTACGTGCTCAGCCACCTGGTCGAGTGGATGCACGGCATCGACCGGCTGGCATGGATCGAGCACATCGGCGTGCATCCCGACTTCCGCCGGCGGGGGATCGGCCTGGCGCTGCTGCGATTCACGGAGGCGCATTATCGCGGCAGGGCGCGCACGCTGTATGCCGAGATCCACCCGCACAACGCGAAGTCGCTCGCCTTGTTCAGGAAATTCGCCGGGGAGATGGTGGAGCGGGTGCTGGCCTTCAAAGAACTGTAATCCTGGGATCGCAGGCAGCTTGCCCCGAGGTGTCGGGGCAAGCTGCCTGCGATCCCAGGGGAGTCTCCCTATTGCCCTCATCGCCATTCTGCGCTACCTTGATAGCATGGCGAAGGCGCTGTTTCTCGGCATCGATATGGGGTCGCAGGGGGTGCGGCTGGTGGCGGCGGGGGAGGACGGCATTGCGGTGAGCTGGGCGTCGGTGCCCTTCGGTTCGCTGCCCCCGGTCGCGCCGGGCGCGCACGAGCAGGATGCAGCGCAGTGGTGGCCGGCGGTGTGCCGGGCCAGCCGGGCGCTGCTCGAAGACCTGCGCGGGAAGGGATACGGGCCGGAGGCGCTGGCGGCGGTCGCGGTGGACGGCACCTCGGGCACGCTGGTTGCACTGGACGCCGCGGGGCGGGCGGTGCGCCCGGCGCTGATGTATAACGATGCGCGCTCGGAGGCGGAGGCGAAGGCGATCAACGCGCTGCCGGACGCGGCGGCGCTGTGCGCGAAGCTGGGCTACCGCTTCGCCTCCTCTTTCGCGCTGGCGAAGATCGTGTGGCTGTTCGAGCGGGAGCCGGAGAATTTCGCCCGGTCAGCGCGACTGGCGCACCAGGCGGACGTGATCGTCGGCCGCCTGATCGGCGATTTCACCGTCACCGATTACAGCAACGCGTTGAAGACCGGCTATGACCTGGTAGAGGAGTGCTGGCCGGCGTGGTTCGCGCACTGGACGGGGGTGCTGGAACGGCTGCCACGGGTCGAAGCGCCGGGGACGGTGATCGGCCAGGTGACGCGCGAGGCGGCGGCGGAGACCGGCCTGCCGGTCGGGCTGCCGGTGGCCGCGGGCGCCAGCGACGGCACCGCGGGCTTCCTTGCCTCCGGCGCCGGCACACCGGGCGATTACAACACCACGCTGGGCACCACGCTGGTGTTCAAAGGGGTCAGCACCGAGCTGTGCGGGCACCCGGACGGCTTGATTTACTGCCACAAGCTGCCCGGCGGGTTGTGGCTGCCCGGCGCGGCGAGCAACACCGGCGGCGAGTGGATCGCCCGCGATTTCGCCGGAGAGGATCTTCAGGCGCTGGACGCGGCCGGCGCCGGCCTGCTGCCCACGCCCGTGCTGACCTATCCCAACATCCGCGAGGGTGAACGTTTCCCGTTCCTCTCCCCGGAGGCGCGCGGCTTTTGTCTGCCCGAACCGGCGAGCCGCATCGAGCGCTTCGCCGCGGGCCTGCAGGGCACCGCGCTGGTGGAGCGGCTGGGCTACGCGGTGCTGGACGGCATCGCCGGCACGGCCGGCGGGAGTGTTTACAGCACCGGCGGCGGCAGCCGCAGCGACGTCTGGATGCAGTTGCGCGCCGACGTGACAGGACGCGTCCTGTATCGCCCGGCGTGCCCGGAATCCGCCTTCGGTAGTGCCATCCTCGCCGCCGCGGCCCATTTCGGCGGCGTGCCGCAGGCCATTACCGGAATGGTGCGCATCGAAGCGAGCTTCGCACCGGATGCGGCGAAGACCGGACGGTATGAGGAGATTTACGGGCGGTTTTGCGACGAGTTGAAGAACAGAGGATACCTTAAGAGCCCTGAAAGGGCGTAAGTCAATAGCCAGGGGTGGAGCGCAGCGGAACCCCTGGGAAAGTTGGTAAATATGCCGCGAACCCTGAAAGGGTGACAGACCGTTACTGCCGCCCTTTTCAGGGCTGGGTTTTTCTGTGACATAGGCCCAGGGGTTCCGCTGCGCTCCACCCCTGGCTATTGACTGGCACCCCTTCGGGGTTGAAAAACCGTGCGAGAGGACACCATGAGCGTCTACCAACCCTGCGATATCCGCGGCCCGGTTTCGGAGCTGAGTCCGGCGCTGTATCGGCGCTGGGGGCAGTCGCTGGGGCGGCGGCTGGGGGAGGGGGAGCGCATCGTGGTGGGCGGCGACGTGCGGCGCAGCACGCCGGCGTTCAAGGCGGCGCTCATCGACGGGCTGTGCAAGGCGGGGCTGCGGGTGACAGACCTGGGGGTGCTGCCCACGCCGATGGTCTACTTCGCCAAACGGCGCCTGCGGGCAGCGGCGTGCGCCATCGTGACGGCTTCGCACAACCCACCGGACATCAACGGGCTGAAGTGGATGATCGGCGAGCTGCCGGTGCAGGAATGGGAGGTGGAGGCGCTGCGGGGGGACGCGGAAGCGGGGGCGCCGCTCCCCGCCCGCCGGCCCGGCAGCGTGGAGACGTACGATACCGCCGCGGACTATACTGCCTGGCTGCCGACGGTGCCTTTTTTCAGCGATGTCTCTCCCTCCCTGCGCGTGGTGTTCGACCCCGGCAATGGCTGCTGGTCCCGGCGCGCGGCGGCGTATGCGATGCGGGTCTTCCCCCGGCTGCATGTCGAGGCGATCCACGATGACGAGGACGGCAGCTTCCCTCACCGCAGCGCCGACGTAGCCCGGTCCGAGTTTCTGTCTAAGTTGCGCGCGACGGTGGTCGAGTGCAAGGCGGACCTGGGCGTGGCTTTCGACGGCGACGGCGACCGGGTGGCCTTCGTCGATGGGGAGGGGCACGGGCTGTTCGCCGAGGAAGCAACGTGGGTGCTGATGTTGAGCTTCTGGCAGGCCTTCCGCGACCGCGCGTTTGTGTATGACATCAAATTCTCCGACCGCATGGCGGAGGGCGTCCGCGCGCTGGGCGGGCAGCCGCACATGGAGCGCAGCGGCCATGCCTTCATCCGCCGCCGCATGCTCGACGAGGGGGCGATCTTCGGCGCGGAGATCAGCGGGCACTATTTTTACGGCGACCTGGCCGGCGGCGACGACGGGCTGTATTCCGCCCTGCGCATGATCGCCCACCTGGCCCACGTCGAGGGATCCCTGGCGGCACAGCGGCGCACCTGCCCGATCATCACCATGACTCCCGACCTGCGCCTGCCCTGCGACGCCGCGACACAGGCGGCGATGCTCGAGCAGGTGCAATCCGCCTTCCGGGCGTATCCGCAAATCACCATCGACGGCATCCGCATCGACTTCCCCGACGGCTGGGCGCTGGTGCGCCGCTCCGTCACCGAAGCCGCGTTGACCTTCCGCTTCGAAGGCACGAACCAGCAGGCGCTTGACCGCCTGGTACGCGAATTCTGCGACCGCGTATCGTTGGTGGGAGAGGAGTTGTGGAAAAAATATCGAATATAATCAAATGCGCTCGGTCAATGGCGGAGTCGTTGTCTCCAACCTTCTTACTATTCGGCTGGTCAAATAATCAGCCGGGTTACCGTTCCACCGGCAGCAGCGATTACGCTACCACGTCATAACGGAAGGTATTCGTCGCGAGCGCGCCTGCGTTGACACGCGTCTACCCCGCCGGTAGAATAGGGGGTGTTCCCAGGAATTTTAATCCCGATGCCGGATCGTCTCACCCGAGTATATCGCCACCGCAACCTGAACGCCGTCATCCGGTCTGTTGTCGCCCCTTTCCGGCTGGAGGAACAAAAATGGTCACCAACACGCCCCTGTTGATCGTCGGAACCGAATCCGACAACCCGTTCGCCATCGATCTCGCGCTGGCGTGCGGGCAGGTGACGGATATCGCGGACCTGATCTCGCTGAAGACCTTCGCGAACTCCGAGTTCTGCCCGCGCTTCATCGAGGGTGACGTGGAGGACGTGACCGCCATCGGGCATCAGCTCAGCGGATCGACGGTGGTGATCGTCTCCACCATGTCCAGCGTGCTGTCGCGCAACGAGCTGGCGCTGCGCACGCTGCTGGTAGCGCGCGCGGCGAAGGACAACGCGGCGGAGCGGGTGCTGCTGGTGGAGCCGGACCTGTTCTTCAGCGCGCAGGACCGCGGTCCGCGGCCCGAGCACGGCGCGGTGGACTTCGAGCGCGACCAGCGCGATTTCAAAAAATTCAACGGTCAGCCCTTCTCCAGCCACCTGTACGCGGAGATGCTGGCGCTGGCGGGGGTGGACGCCGTGCTCACCGTGCACAACCACTCGGTGGCGGTCGAGCGGTTGTTCACCGCCACCATGCCCTGGTTCTTCCACAATCTCATCCCCACCGAAGTCTACGCCGACTACATCATGCACTCGGACGTCACTCCCGGCCTGCGCGCGGGCAAGGGGCTGCTGGTGTGCGCGCCGGACAAGGGCGCCCGCGGCTTCGTCGCCGGTATTTACCAGGAGCTGGCGGCGGAGCACCAGGTCGGGCAGCTCTTCATCGCCAAACAGCGGCTGGGCGAGCGCAACGTCACCAGCTTCATCGACCCCGAGTCGCCCTGCTCGCTGGCGGACGTCGCCGGCAAGGACGTGGTGGTGCTGGACGACATGGTGCGCACCGGGACCACCATCATGGAGTGCTGCCGCCTGCTCAAGGAGGCGGGGGCGGCGCGCGTGGTCTTCTTCGTCACCCACTTCTACCCCTCGCAGGAAGTGCGCGAAAACCTGAACTCCCCGTTCATCGACGAGATCATCACCACCAACACGCTGCCGCCGGTGCAGAACCGCGACCTTCAGGGCCGCTTGCGCAAGAAGCTGACCGTGCTGAAGATCGGCAAGTGGACGGCGCAGCACGCGCTCTCCCTGCTGGGGTGCGCGCACCGGGTGCACGGCCCGCTCTACGCCGTCGATATGTCTTCCAAAAACCCCCGCTATGAAACGATGGTGCACGGCGCGGTGGGGCACTTGCGGTGCGAGGAGAAGGCGGCGGCGCGGTAGGTCCCGGGTCGCATGATCGTGATTGGGCGGGCGCATCGTAACGCTTTCCGGCCACTATCCAGCTTCCCTCCGGTTATAATGATGGCAGGGAGGAGCTGCGAGAAGCGTTCCGGGAGTTGGAAAACGGGACGTTTATTAAGGCGAGGTAACTGTTCAGGGGATGTTTCATACTCATACTCATTTCGGATTAAGTAAGAGTATGAGTATGAAACATCGAATACGTGCCGGAAGTAGAACTCCCTGACAGTTCCAAGCCGAGTGAATAACCTTCCTATTATCAATGTCTTCCCAATTCCCGCTAATTTCGCAACAGCATTCGGCGCGATGCAACCTCCACGATCCGAACGGCATCTAAATGGATGAAAGAAGATCTCACCGGAGGGAGACGCCATGGAAGCAATCTTTATCGTCATCGGCCTGCCCATCATCGCTTACGCCTTACTGCGCGCGTATCAGATGTATCTCATGCACCGGCAGCTCGAGAAGATCCTCGAAGAACGCAAACTGTTGATCGAGGAGGGAATGACCGATCTCCCGCCGCTGGAGGTGCCCGAGATGATCGGCGTGTTCCCCAAATCTTCCAAAGCCGGCGCGCAAGAGGCTGATGCCGCGCAAGCTCAGCGATCCCAGGAGGTCAGCCCGATGAGAGAAGAACCCACCTGTGCCGTCCCGAAATCCCATCGGGTGCGTAATCTCGGTATCCTGACGCAAGTCGGCACTCTGTTGTTGCTGTTCGGTGCGTTAGGCATGCTTGCCGGCGTATCGAGCAGAGAATTCGATGCGTTACTTCCCACCGGGGTTATCGTCGGCCTGGTCGGGCTGCTGTTTCTCCTGATCTACGCTCTCACTCCGCGCGAGGAGCGGGAGCGGCTGGCCGCCGAACGCAAAGCCAATGCCGACCCCTTCGGCAACCTGAAGGCCGGTCTCATCCTGCTGGCCCTTGCCGCCAGCTCTGTTGCCACCGTTATGGTCGCGGATATCTCTTTTGCGCTGCCGAATGGTTCTGCTGAAGTCTTGCGGGCGATTGCCTACGTGGTGGGACTGCTGCTGGGTTTCATCGGCCTGGCGCTGATCCTGATCCATATCATCGTCGGGCTCTCGATGCTCGGAAAGCGGCGCATTCCACCGGCCCCGATGCCGCAGGATGACACGCAGATTCTGTCCCGATAACGACTTCGCATCTACAGGAGGACGACATGCGCATTTTCACTTATATTCTGTCCGCGATACTGGTCGGCTGGCTGCTGCTGATCATCGCCCAGCCTTATATCTTTAAATTGCATCAGGGGAAAGCCACTCCGCCTCTCCTCGAGCAGCGGATCAACTACCCATTTTACGATAGCGGCAGTTTGCACTATACGACCGCTATCGCCGTGGACAACAACGGCAATGTCATCATTGCCGATTTAAATTATCGTCAGATCTATAAGTTCAGCCTTGACAACACGCTGATTGCCAACTGGCAGTGGCAGGATATCGGGCCTGAGCGTGACACCGGGCCGACCGGCCTTGCCGTGGATGACAGGGGTAATATCTATGCCGCGAATTTCAACGGCTATCCGGTGGTGAAGATCGGGGTTGACGGCAAGATACTGAATCACTGGGGTGAAGGGCAGGTTCAGCATACCGGCGGAATCGCCCTCGATACTACCGGGCACGTCTACGTCACCGATACGACCGGTAACAGCGTGCTGAAGTTCAGCGCCCGCGGAAAACTCCTCAAGCAGTGGGGGGAATTCGGCGAAGGCGCGGGGCAGTTTTATGCACCATCAAGCATTGCCGTCGATCGCGCCGGGCATGTCTACGTGGGAGATTTCAACAACCACCGCATTCAGAGATTCACCGCTGGCGGTCGATTCATCTTGGAGTTTTATGGTGAGCAAAAAGGAACCATGAGTCCTCACGCGCTTGCCGTGGATTCCGCCGGTCGCATTTATGTGGCGCAGGGAAGAATTCAGGTCTACACGCCGGAAGGCCAGCATCTGACCGACATCCGCGTGAAAAGTGAATATCCGGGGAGTCTGGTTCAGTTAGTCGCCGTTGACAAAGACGACTATATCTATACGGTGGCGGATGACCACAAGGACCATGGACAGCGGATCATGAAATACGCGCCGGTGACAGCTCCTGCCCACTGAACGCCGTTGTTGCCCTGTTACGCCGGTCGCTTGAGCAACCAGTTCATCACGTGCAGGATCAGCACGGCCAGCCCGGCCAGGCCCGCGATCAGGAAGGCGCCGGGCAGGGGTTGGGTGAGCTGCTCCCAACGGAAACCCCAGGTGGTGACGGGATGCAGGAGGGCGGCGAGCCATGGGCGTATGGAGAGCAGCGCGGCAGCCACCATGCCCCCCGCCAGCAGATGCCCGGCGGTTTTAAGGAGGACATGCCGGAAGCAATACCGCCAGATTTGCGCCTGTTGGGTCTGCAGCATGATCTCGGCGACCAGGCGCTTGTCCGCCGTGAGCCGGTCGGAGGCCACCAATTGATCCACCGCGCACAATTGCTGCAAACGTACGCGGCACGGGCCGCAGCCGGCCAGGTGCGCTTCAACCTGCAGGCTGCGCTTCTCCGCGAGAAAGCCCGCGCTGAAATCATCGAGTAGTTTTTGTGCCTGCTCGCAATTCATCGCACACCTCGCTCCGCTGCCAGCACGCGCAGGCGCTCCCGTCCTCGCGAGAGCCAGGCCTTGACCGTCCCTTGCGGGACGCCCATCACCCGGGCGATGTCGGCCAGCGATAACTCCTGCAGATGAAACAGGGCAATCGCCACCCGCTGCTTTTCCGGCAGCTCGCACAACAGCGCCATCACCGGGCTGTCATCGTCCCGCGGTTGCACGAGGGGGGAGACACTCTGCCGCTGCTTCTCCCAGCGGGCCTGGCGGCGGCGTTCGCTGCGCAGATAGGCGCGCGCCTGGTTCACCGTGATGCGATACAGCCAGGTGGCAAAGGAGGCTTCGCCGCGGAATTGCTGCAACTGGCAAAAGGCGCTGATGAAGACTTCCTGGGTGACGTCCTGCGCGGCATCGGTATCGAGGACAATCCGCCGCGCCAGGTTCAGCACGGCATCCTTATGCCGGTGGACCAACTCCTCGAAGGCCGGCTGGTCCCCCGTTTTTGAACGTGCGACCAGCAGCGCTTCAGTGGAGCGAATGATCCCGCGCCGAAGCAAGCTATAGAAGTTCAAGCTGAACGAATGCATCATGTCACCTGTTTAGATGCCGCCGGATACCTCCAGGTTGCACCGCCGGTATTATATCATGAGAAGAGAGTTATCATAATTTGACACTCCCTTTACAACCTGAAAATGCGGATCGCCGCCGATTCGCATGTATGGGCAGGTAAGCAGGTGGCGCACACCGTCCGCCCCTCCGGCGAAGACGCCGCCTTCACCTGGGAGGACCGCACGCCTTTATCGGACGTCATGCTGCCCCCGGCGAAATGGAGCCCGCGCCCTTTCTGCTTTTACTACTTGCGCGCCACCCAGCAGAACGGCGAAACGGCGTGGGCCAGCCCGGTGTGGATCGAGGGAGTTTAGATTTTGGATTTTGGATTTTCGATTTGAACTACTCCGTTCAGTTTGCTGATGGCTGCCGTCCCAAAGTGCGGTAGGGGCGATTGGCAATCGCCCCTACCGCACGGTTAGCCGGCAGGATCATCCGTTTCCGCGAACCAGCCGTCGCTCCCGCGCGCTCCAGCGCCAGGCCGCCTGCGGGCCATGCAGGTGGACGCCGCCCAGCCAGCGGTCGATGCCGTTTAGCGCCACCCGATCAGCATGGCCCGCCAGCAGCGCGCGGCCCGTATTGGTGATGTGCACGGTCCACTGGCTCAGGTCGGCCGGCGGGTCGTCGAAGCGCGGCAGACGGGACGGGCCGTCGATGGACAGCGCGGGGACGCGCCCGCTCGCCAACCCCTCCAGCACCGTCCACAGCGCGGTGTCTCCGAAGAAGGGATGCGCCTCGCGCGCAGAGACCCCGGCGAAGATGCCGGGCAGTCGCCCCTCGCCCGCGTCCACCACCTCCAGCGCTTCCCGCTCCAGCCGGCTCAGCCCGCTGGCGGTGGAGGGGAACTCCTCCAGGTGACGGATCAGCGCCTCGCGCAGGTGCGGCAGCGGCGAGGTGTCGGTGCGCAGGAAGCGCTCGAGGGTGGTCGGCTCCGGCGAGCAGTAGGCCGCCCACGCCTGGCGCGCCAGCACCTGCTCGCGGCGGGTCAGCGGCACGCGCTTGGGGAACAGGGACGCCATCTGCGCGGGATTCAGATCGCCCAGCCCGGTGAAGCGCGGAACGCCGGGGAACTCACCCACGCTGATCAGGCTGAGTTTCGTCTCCTTCAGCTCCAGCCGGAAGGCGGCGTCGATGAGGTAGATGAGGATGGTCTGGTCGTACATGCAGGCATCGACCCAGAAGACCACCTCCTCATAATCGATGAAGCGGGCGATCCATTCCGACTGGCGGACCAGCCACCAGCGCATCTCGTCCAGCGTTTTGCGGGCGGCGTGCTTCACCAGGTATTCCGTCCGCGCCAGGCGCCAGGCGTCCGCCGGCACCCCCGCCGGCGTCGGCCCCTCCCACACCGGATCGCTCAACACGGTCATGTCGCCCGGCATGCCCGCCCGGCGCATCACCTCCGCGGCGCAATCACCCGAATGCACGTGCAGCATGGTGCTCTCCGTTTTAGTAATAAGTGAGAAGTGAGAAGTTATTCGTGAGTAGTGATTAGTGGTTTAGTTCGGTTCGGGGCGGGATCATCCTTGTTTGGTGGGTAAAAAATCAGGCGGGGAAAAGGAAATTCCTGGGATCG
>Ga0315284_10003162_pt1 | contig 23391 bp, 28 predicted proteins | sample YL17G09_16_MG_FD_203696 | JGI IMG/M metagenome (GOLD analysis project Ga0315284, IMG submission 203696) | Sediment microbial communities from Yellowstone Lake, YNP, Wyoming, USA - YL17G09_16 | ecosystem: Environmental > Aquatic > Freshwater > Lake > Sediment | place: USA: Wyoming | collected...
GAAACCGATGCCTCCACCTCGCTTTCGTCATAGGAAGCGCATTTGACTAATGCGACCGTCGGTGCCATGTTAAACATTTGGCATTCACGGGATAAATGAAGGCGTTCCTGAATGCCGATATCGTGCTTATCAGCCTCTTAGGGGAGCGCTGTTCGCAAGCTTTCCATGTTTTCAATCCGCTGCGGACCCTCATATGAGCCAAGGAAAATTTTATTAAGGATTAGGCAGGCATTTATTCAGTAAGTTCTTTTTTCATTGCCTTGTATGTTTCCATGTCTACTTTTCCTCTTATATACCTCTTTTCAAGTAAAAAATATGAGGGGGAAGGTGAGACAACCCCCTCAAAAAATTTCTTAAATTGATTTAGGCTTCAGTTCCATTCTGCGGCCTTTGACCGGGGTTCATGTTGTTCGCCATACATGAGATATTCCCGTTCCTTTCCGCGCATTTGCCGTCAACGGTCTGATTTCTCATCGTAAGAGCGCACGCATCGCCTACAGCTTTCCCCTGGCACGCCTGGACGAAGGCTGCTCCACCTTCCGGGAACCCCCCGGCTCTTTGACCCATGCTTCCGTTGTTTGGCGTGCAAGTGATGTTCCCGTTCCTGCTCGTGCATTTGCCCTCTGAAGTCTGATTTCTGAACGTAAGAGTACATGCTTGTCCTTCGACTTTTCCGTTGCATGCTTCGGCGAAAGCTGCGTTCATTCCTCCCCGCGGTCCCGGTTGTCTTCCCGCCTGTTGTCCAGGCTGTCCCTGCGCCCAATCATCGGGCTGCTGATTGTCTCCCGGCGGGGATTGCTGTTGTACTTCCGGTGTTCCCGTTACCTGGCTGTCGGTATTGGATGGACCGGTGCATCCAACGAAAAGCATGGCCAAAGCCAGTAAAACTCCTGTCAGGAGTAATCCATTTTTCATTTCCATTCACCCGTTATCCGTTATTGTTTCCTATCAAAGCCCCTTTCGTGTCCTCTTCTAATTTCCCGTCCTTTATCCTTACCGTCCTGTGCGCTCTTTTGGCGATCGCCGGGTCGTGCGTCACCATCACCAGCGTTTTGTTGTGGTCTTTATTCAGCTCTGCCAATAGTTGCATTATGATCGCTCCGGTCGCCGAGTCCAGGTTTCCTGTCGGTTCGTCTCCGAGTATGATCTTGGGATTGTTTGCAAGAGCTCTTGCTATGGCTACTCGCTGCTGTTCTCCTCCCGAAAGTTCCGTCGGCCTGTTGTTCCCCTTATCTCCCAAACCCACTTGTTTCAGTAGCTCCTGTACGCGTTCATGTCTTTCTTTTTTGCTTTTTCCTGCGAAACGCATCGTCAGTTCTATGTTTTCGTAGGCGGTCATGCTTCTTATCAGGTTGAATTGCTGGAATATGAAGCCGAGTTTCTGGTTACGAAGTTTCGCTCGCTCGTTGCCTCCGAGCTTTGACAGCGGCGTTTCTTCGATATATACTTCTCCCTGTGTCGGAGTGTCGAGACAACTTATCAGATTCAGAAGCGTGGATTTCCCGGAGCCGGAGGACCCTATTATGCTGACGAAATCTCCTTCTTTTATGGTCAGGTTTACTCTCTTAAGGGCTGTGAATTCGTTTGGTTTCCCCGTATTATACGTCTTCACCAGATTCTCGCACCTTATTTCGCCATCACTCATATCGCAACACCTCTATTGGGTCCAGCCTTGAAGCGCTCCATGCCGGATATATCCCTGCTCCTATTCCCAGTATCAGAGCGAATCCCATTCCGATCGCTATCAGGTCTGGCGTGAGAAGGGGCTTGAAGGACGTCATCTGCGGTATTATGATGACCGCTGCATATCCGAGAGCAAGGCCTGCCAGCCCTCCTATGAGGCTCATCACGGCGGATTCCTGTATCACCTGTACGAGTATGGTCGTGGTGGTAGCGCCGATGGCTTTCATTACTCCGATTTCCCTGCGCCTTTCCATGACCGACATTATCATGGTGTTCATTATGCCTATTCCTCCGACTATTATGGATACTGCCCCTATGCCGTAGACCGCCATCGTTATCTGACCGAGGCTGGATTCCAGCTGCCGTATTATGGTGATGGAAGAGGATGCCCTTATGTCGTCGAAATAGTCGCTTATCGTCTGAGTCAGCCCTTCGACAAGGCTTACGTCCGACGCCTTCACGCGCAGGCTTTCTATCGTATCCTCGTCCTCTATCTCCTGCATCGTGTTGAGCGGGACATAGACAGCGCCGTCTATCGATGAATCCCCGGTCTCTTCAAGCACCCCTATGACACTAAAGTAATAGCTTTCCGCATTGGTCGAATTCCTGTCCTGGTGCTGGTACTCTATCTCGTCGCCCACGTTAAGATTCTGGTTCGTTGCTGCCGTCGCCCCGAGGAGCACTACCTCCTTTCCTGAGTCGGACTCGTCGAGCTTCCGCCCGTCGGTCGTCAAGACCTCCTCGCTTATTATGTAGTCGATATCCTCTGGATTTATCGCCGTGAAAGTTATCGATGAAGTTCCTCCTCCACCCCCTCCACTCCTACCGCCGCCGATTATCTGCATGCCCTCCATGCCGCCCGGGCCTCCGAAGCCTCCGCCCCCAAATCCTCCGCGCATCGTTCTGCTTATCCTGTAACTGGCTACGGGTATTGCGCTTTCTATTCCCGGGAGGCTCGCTATGCCGTCTATCGTATCCTGGCTTATTCCTTCCGCGTTATCCGTTGCCGAAACTTGTATGAAGGCTGCACGGCTGGCGAACTGCTGCTCTATCTGCGCTGAAAGTCCTGCTCCGATAGACCCCAGAGCCAGTATAAGACCTATCCCCAAGGATATTCCAAGAGCGGTAAGCAAGCTTCTCGTCTTGTGCCTAAATATGTTTTTCAGTGCTATGTCCAGCATTTTCTAGTGTCCCGGGTTTTGATAATCATTTCTTCTTCCTGCGTTTGTACACAGTGAATGCCAGAGCCGCTACCACAAGTATCACTGCCGCATATTCACCGATCTGGACATAGTCCGTTCCTCCCCTGCCACTTTGGCCTGTTCTTCCATTGGTTCCTGTTGTAAGGCTGGACCTTGCTCCCAAGGTGATCTGTTCTCTTTGGGTTATGCGCTGGTTGTTCTCTCCGCTGTATTCGATGACGAACGTTGCCGGACCGCTGCCGGATGCTGTGAAGGTAAAAACGCTATCTTTTCCGGGCTTTATGTTTGATTTATAGGATACATAAGTCTGGGAATTGCTTGTATCAGTTGGAAGGTTCACGCCTCCCTGTCGGGTGACATTTCGCTGTCCGCCCTGTCCTCCTACGGGAGCGCCTCCAGAGGACCCGTTTTGTATGCCCTGTCTCTGTGCTCCCTGCTGACTGGAAAGATTACCTGCGGCGTTGGGAACTATCAGAGTCCCTATTATTGCGTTGGCGTCCCTCGTCCCCAGGTTTGCAATGTCTATTCTGAGCGTTCCTGTCGAAGAGTCTATATTTATTATTTTAAGTATTACTTTTCCACTTACATCTATTCCTATGTTTTTTTGGACTGTGTAGGTAGTTCCACCTATTTTGTACGTAATTGTCAACAGTATCGTGTATGTTTGCGTGACAGCATCCCAACTGACCGACAGAGGGAATATTGTACTGGCTTCCTTTCCCCCTCCGACAGTTCCTACGTATTTCTCCAAAGTGTCCATAGGTGCGAAGGGATCCTGCGCTGCAAGGCTCAATGTCGTATCCTGCGCTTCTGCACCGCCTATGTTCTTCAAAGTTATCGAAACATTTACAGTTTCGCCTGGACCCGTTGGATTATAACTGATGCCGGTTATCTTGAAATCTACGCCCGCATCCTGTATGTTTATGCCAAATGACGTGTCCAGTGAGGACTTACTGCCGGACTGATCCGTGTATGTCAGAGTAAGAGTTGATGTGCATGCTCCCGGAGTAGTCGGTTTTATGTCGTATGTTATTTTAAAATCCTTGTTATCGCCGACGTCTCCGATATACTGCTGGGAGGAACCTATCACCGTGAGGCAGCTTGAGGTCAGCTTTGCCTGAAGGTCTTTCACACCCTCCTTCACAGTCCCGTCGAGGACTAATTCGTCTGCCGTATCCTTGTAGTAAGTCGTCTTCGACGGAGTTATCTGGAACGAAGGGTTTGAGTATACCCTTATCGGTATTTGCCAGTTAGCTATCTGATTGTTTTGCCGGTCGCCGTCTGACTGGTATCCGTCAAAGCTTATCTGTGCAGGTATTATTACAAGACCTGTTGGCGCAGAATTGTCTATTCTAACGATCGCTTGTATGTTCTTTGACTCACCGGAATCCATATGGCCTATATCTTGTCTTGCATCTATGTGTACTGATCCCGTGCTTGGGAGATATACCTGAATGTTTTCTGCCGGCATTCCGCCCGTGTTCTTTATAACGAGGTTCAGGACCCCGGAATCTCCGCGGCCAAGGTTTGAGTCAAGTGAGGTCTGGGCCAAGTCTACTACTATGTTCGTTGGTTGCGTATTTGTATTAGTTTGGGTGTTGCTTGCTGTTCCTGTTGTTGCCGCACATGCCAGTGTCGTTATGCATAATATGATCAATGCATTCCATAATATCTTTTGTATTCCCTTGATTTTTTTATTCATTCTTGTTCACCTTTTAAGCGTAGACTTCCAATAATCGTATGTTACTATTAGATGAAACAACTAATAAGTTAGCATTGAAACAAACTGAAACAAATCTAAAATCAACAACTCCGGCCTGAAGGCAAGATCCCCAGGGGGATTATGCCCAAAGAGGGCTTCGCCCTCTTTCGGGCCGGAGTATGTACTTCCAAACACGCAAAATGTCAAATCCAAAAATAGAGAGGTGTAAAACGCAGGGCAATTCCTCTGTCCCCTAAAGGGGACAGTATCCTTGCGTGTTTGTAATGAATAGGAGATACACGATAATAATGGTTTTGTCGTTTATTTATGGGGGCTTCCTTCTAACAACATATGCATTAACTATGTACTCGGTCCTCATAAAAGAAGATATTCCAGGACCTTTTGCTTTGTTAGTGGATCAGAGGGTTTCCGGGTCCAGAGAGCCTAGATTCACGCCAAATGAGGAGGGAAATGCCAGCCAAAACGTTTCATCAATGCAGGAAACAATCAATGAAACACAATCCCGCAGAAACAACAGCTCATTTCCAAGGAATACGACCTTCCAAAGGACCATCGACCCGGTTGAGGCGTTGACTTCACCCGTCATGCTGTTTGCCCTTATAGGAGGAGTCATATGCTTGACAAACGGCCTCGCTATAAGGCAGCTCACACACGACAAGGAAATCAAAAAAGCAAGAGCCGAATTAACAGAACTATTACTAAACCCGGACGAAAAACACGTGATCAATGAATTACAGAAGGCCGGAGGGGAACTTACCCAAAAAAATCTGACCGACCTCACAGGATACAACCGCGTTAAAACACACCGCATAATACAACGACTCGAAGCCAAAAAGATAGTCCGCAAAATCCCCAACGGCCAAACAAACAAGATAATATTGGAAAAAGAAAAGAAATAATTTTCTCTACAATGCTTAAATCCACCTTCCAGCATATTCCCGGCGTTGGCGAGAAGACAGAGAAGGATTTATGGAAGGCAGGCTGCACTTGCTGGGATCATCTGCTCGAGAGGGATTTTGGACTGCCGAAAGAAAAGTATCGCAGGCTTAAGGCAGGCGTCCTTGAGAGCATGGGCCGCTTGGAGTCCTTAGACCACCACTATTTCCGTGAATGCCTGGACAGGAATCTCTCCTGGCGCGCCTACGACAACTTCAAAGAATATGCCTGTTTCATAGATATCGAAACAACCGGCCTCAGCCCGTCCAGCAGCCATGTCACTACCGTCTGCGTGCACAGCCCGAAGGAGACGAAGAGCTATGTCACGGGCGTGAATATGGAAGAACTACAAGGCGACCTCGCGAAGTACATGTACATCGTGTCATTCAACGGCGCAAGATTCGATCTTCCCTTTCTGTCCACGAATTTAGGGCTCAGATTCGACCAGATACACCTGGACCTGCTCTACCCCCTGCACAGCCTCGGCTATAAAGGCGGCCTAAAGCGCATAGAAGAAGTGGTTGGGATCTCAAGAGACACGGCCGGCGTTACCGGCTTTGATGCGGTCAGGCTGTGGAGCGCTTACAGGAATAACAAGACCATCGAGGTTGCCGGATACAGGGTTAGGGGAGAGGAGGCCCTGGACCTTCTTGTAAAGTATAACAGGGACGATACCGTCAATCTTGAAAAACTTGCCGAACTAACGGTTTCGCAGCTTGCAAGAAAGCATCTGCCTTAAGAGACAATCCCTATCACGGCATCTTCTTCTATCGTGTACCGGTTATATAAAACGCTGTTCCCTTCTCCGTCAGTCTCTCCTCCGCATTCGAAACCGAGCCAGGTGTCTGCCAGATACTCTCCCGGAGGTATCGTTAATTCCCCTGACGGCATTTTATCGTATTTCACCCTGCCCCACATGAGCCTTTCTGAAATCCTTGTCCTCCCCAGGTCGTATGTTTCGTTGTTTATTTCAAAGGATTGTTGCGTGAAAAGGACTATATCGCCTGCCCTGCCGGTTATTTTCGCAAGCCTGCCCCCGGGCCCAAAAGATGTGCATGAGTCGTTGTTTTTTCCTGAATCGTAGTAGACTATGTCCCCTATTTTTGGCTCAGCGTTTTTGTCGACGGAAATTATGTCGCCTATAGCGTAGCCGTAGCCTCCGATATCCAACGTCACCGTATCCGTTCCCTGCGTGGTAGTGGTCGGATTAACGCTTGAGGTCGTAGGCTTCAGAGCGGGTTTAGTGCCGGCGCATGCGGTCAATAATATAACCGCCAACACCACAATAGGTAATGGGATTGGTTTTTTACGTGTCATTTTTTATTAGTTTTCTATCCCATATTTTACCGCAAGTTTTTTCCATTTACCGTATTCCGTTTCATCAAGTACCCCGTTTGTCTGCTGCATCATGTTCTGCAGGCGGCCCCATTCTAATGCATCCCGGTATTCCTGCCCTATGTCGTCATAGGAATCGCCGTCCGAGAGTTTCAAGACTTCCGGGCTGCTTGAAAGTTTTCCGAATACCGGATACGGCCCTTGATCGTATGTTGGAACCGCAGGGCTTGTTGTCTCGATGAAGCAGTATCCTGTTCCCTTATAACTATATTCCTGAGGGCATTTAAGGCCTAACGCGGCGTGCTGCTCTTTAGAGAAATACATGAGCGCGCTTCCATAGCCGATGTCCCTTAAGAGAAATGCGAGAAGCCTTGTCTTTTCGCCGCACACTCCTTTGTTCTCGTACAAGACCTGATAGGGATACCGGTCCGTGGCTCTTCCCCCATTATACGCAGCATCATCGTAAGGTATTCTCTGAACCAGGTTTATGGCTATCTTTGCCTGATTCTCCCGGTCAGAGGCCTTTGTCTTTATCAGGCTTGCAAGTCTTTGCAATTCTGATTCCTGGTATCTCTGGTCAAGGTATCCCTGCTGTATGGTCTCGTTCGAGGGGCATGCCTGAGCGCACTGATAAGTCCTGGAAAGGTTTGCAAGGTAATCGTTTAATCCTTCGTACACCTGGAACCTCAAGGTCTCGGCCTTGCCGTTGAACGAATAGGAGTAAGTCCTCTGCTCAGCGCCCTTGTATAGGTCTTCCGGAGAAGGGGCCGTTTCTTCCTCGCTTACGCACCCGGCCAGGAATGACAGCAGCACTATTAATACGAACGCTGTTCCTTTGTTATCCATTTCAAAGAAGGTGCTCCATTAATATTTTCACCCCTATGCATATCAATAAAATACCGCCGGCAAGTTCCGCCCTGCTGCCGCAAAGCTTTCCCGCCCTGCAGCCCAGATAAAAGCCTGCGAATGCGAGAAAGAATGAAACAACACCTATCAGCAAAGCAGCCATCATTATGTCGATTTTAAGGAAGGCAAAGCTTAATCCAACAGCAAAGGCATCGATACTGGTCGCAAAAGAAAGCATGAGCAGGAGAGAAAGGCTTAACGGCTTGCAGACTTTTTCAGCTTCGTCCTTCCTTGACTCATGCATCATCTTGACGCCCACGACCGCCAAGAGGCCGAACGCTATCCAGTGGTCTATACCGGATATGAGATCGATAAGCCCTACACCCATCTGCCAGCCGAGGAACGGCATCACGGCCTGGAAAGCCCCGAACGACACTGCCAATGCAAGCGCGTTCCTGAGCCGATCCTTGTTCGCCGCTATGCCCCTTGACACAGATACTGCGAAGCAGTCCATGGCAAGGCCGAGGGCTATCAACAGTATCGTTAACGATTCGCTTGAGGCCATGATGCTTTGCCTGTCTTTGTCATGTTTTAGGATTTAGGTATGTCAATATAAATAGATATTAACCGATTCAAGAAAAGATGCGCAGAACAGCTCTTGTATATCACCCGGATTATTTGCTCCACGATGCGGGCAGGCATCATCCTGAGAGGCCTGAACGGCTTGCAGAGACGATGGATTATTTCAGAAAGACCAGCCTCCTTGAAAAACTGACCCTGCTGAAGCCCGAGCCATGCGACGTAGAAGAAATTCTGAGAGTGCATACAATAGAGCTTCTCAACATCGTGAAGAACTTAAGCGCGTCCGGCGGCGGATTCATAGATGCGGACACGTACTGTTCGCCACGCACCTACGAAGTCGCACGTCTTGCCGCGGGAGGCTGCATGCTTGCAGGAAAGGCGGTGATGGAAAAACAGGTAGACAATGCTTTCGCGCTTATAAGGCCTCCAGGCCATCATGCGACAAAGAATAAGGCGGGCGGCTTCTGTTACTTCAACAACGCAGCCATCATGATAAGATACCTCCAGAAGTTTTATCGCGTACAAAAAGTCTTCCTCTTCGACTGGGATGCCCATGCAGGCAACGGCACGATGGATATATTCTACGACGACCCCAGCGTCCTTAACGTCTCCATCCACCAGGATCCGGGAACTTTTTACCCCGGCACCGGCTTCGTCGAACAATGCGGGACAGGCAGAGGCGCAGGCTACACGATCAACGTACCAGTCCCTCAAGGAACAGGCGATGCCGATTATATCCACATCCTCAAAGACTTCGTCATCCCACTGGCAGAAAGATACGGCCCTGACCTCATCGTCATCGCCGCAGGCCAGGACTCCCACGCCAGCGACAGCATATCGGGTCTCTGCCTTACGGAAAACGGATATGCAGAGATGACAAAGCTCCTCGCGGGAACAGCGGAAAAAATATGTTCCGGAAGGCTGGTCGCCGAACTTGAAGGAGGATACGACCTTTTATCTTTTGCCAGATCTAACCACGCTATAGCGAGCACGCTTCTAGGGATCGGGGGAGATTACGAGATTCGGGGAGAGATTAAGGAATCTACCGACCTGGTTCTTACCCTGCTGCGCGATTCGCTTTTATCCGACCCGGGTGCATTTAAAGCACCATAGGTCGTACTCGTTCCCGTCTATTGAGTGGAAAGCCCTCTGCCTTGCTATTTCATAGGTTCCCTTCGAACCCTGATAGACGGCTGCGCAGTCCTCCCAAGTCGGGCTTGCACCGCATCTTGCATAGACCAGCGTTCCCTTGTACGTGTCACAGTATCCGCCCGCACCCCCAGCATCCGTGTACTTGCCATTGTACCTGCACGAGCCGGGCCTCCCGTCTATAGGGCCTGCCGACTCCACTCTCGTCTTGTTCACGCCACCTTCGATTACGTTCACGCACCGAAGGTATGTGTTGCAGTTCCGGCACTCGTCCTTCTGGCAACTGCCTGCGCACCAGTATTTCCCCTGCAGGTAGCATTCATCCTCGCTTACCTGTTTGGGCTTACAGTATTCGGCTTCCATGCACTTCTTTTCCGCGTCGGTCCTCTTGCAGCAATCGCTCGCGCATTCCTCGGAGAAGTCGCACGAATCCCCGATAGACAGGTTGCTGGCATACGTCACACCCGGAGTCTGGGATGACGTTTTCACTGTAGTCTCGCCCGTTGCCGACGAGGTCAGTGTGGCAGGCCTTGTCGTAGGGGATGACATCGCCGACCCCGTGACCGAAGAAGTAGTCGAAGCATAGCTCTCTACAGGCGACGACGCTATCGAAGCATTGACTATGCGCCCGTCTGTTCCATGTTGATCAACGCAGCCTGATGAGATGATGAGAAAAAAGAGGGGAATAGAAAGGATCCTGAAAGAGGTGATCATGTTCATTTTTCCTATTTTACGTTTATCTCCCTTTCGGCAACGGCAAATTTGGTTCCTACCATGTGCATCAAGGCGCCTGCTTTCTTTAGGTCTATGCTTCCGTCTTTTGCCAGAACGTCGTCTCTCACCGTCATGTGGACCACTCTTCCTATCACAAGCACATGGTCTCCAAATTCTTTCTCGTATTCAAAGAGGCACTCGAACCATATTATCCCTTCCAGTATAGAGGGCACGAGGACTTTAACCGATATCATCTGGGTAAGACCTGCCTTTGCGAGCTCGTCTATCCCGGTAGGGGGGTTCTTCGTGCAGTTCCAAAGAGGGCCTATCATCTTTTCAGGCATGATGTTTAACGCAAACTCTCTCAGCTCGTGCAGGTTCCTGAGAGGAACGCTTTTTACCGCTATTGAAACCGCTATCATCGGGGGCTCTATAGAGAGCGGCATGATGAAGCTTATAGGCGTTGCATTTATGTTCTTCTCCCTGTCCATGGTGGTCAGGAGGACAGCCGGCCTTGGGCCCAGGAACTTGTAAAACTTTTTTGGTTCTAATTCCATAGTTATATATTATTCCCTGAATGGAATAAAATAATATTTACACGTCTTTCTTCATATCATGAAAACAGAGAAACCCAAAGGCACCAGGGATTTCACCCCCGAAGACATGGAAAGCCGCAGACATGTGGAAAAAGAGATAACCGACGTTTTCGAGAGATACGGCTTCCGGCAGATAAGGACGCCTTCCTTCGAGCATGCCGAGCTTTTTGAGATAAAATCCGGAGAAGAGATAACGACCCACATGTACGCCTTCAAGGACAAAAAAGACAGGACCCTGTGCCTCCGGCCCGAGGAAACCGCCCCGGTCTGCAGGATGTTCGCCGAAACCCTCCGGACCAGGCCAAGGCCTCTCAAATTATACTACTTCGACCCGATGTTCAGATATGAAGAACCACAGAAGGGGCGCTACAGGGAGTTCTGGCAGATGGGCCTCGAGCTCATCGGACCCCCGGGACCGGAAAGCGACGCGGAAGTGATATCCATAGCATACGAATCCCTTAAAAGGATAGGCCTTTCATCCGCACTCGAGATAGGTCATCTTGGGATCATAAAAGGCTTCCTCGAGGACAGGAAGATTCCGGAGGATACCCAGCGCAAGATACTTGCCTGCATAGACAAAAAAGATACCGAAGGCCTGAAAAAACTTTCGACAGAGAAGACATTATTCGAGCTGATCGGCCTTGCAGGAGGAAAAGAGGTTTTAGGGAAAGCAGAGAAACACCTGAAAAACTGCGACCGATCGATGAAGGCTTTGTCCGAGCTTGGAGAGATAATATCCATCCTTGACCTTCTGGGAATAGGATACCTGATAAACCTAGGGATTGCAAGAGGGCTTGAATACTACACGGGCATGGTCTTCGAGATGCGCGTCCAAGGCCTCGGAGCGCAGAACCAGATATGCGGCGGCGGAAGATACGATAACCTCATAGGGCTGTTTTCAGGTATCAGCGTCCCTGCGGTAGGATTCGCATTCGGATTCGACAGAGTAGTGGAGGCTGCACAGTTCCAGAAGATCAAGACACCTGTAAGAGGCATAGACGTGGTCGTTGCTCCGGTGAGCCCTGACGTGAAAAAAGAAGCCCTCAAAATAGCCGCAACCTTAAGGAAAGATTACGTCGTCCTTTTCGATCTGATGAACAGGAAGCTTGGGAAGGTCCTTGAATACGCGGCCGAGACGAACGCTAGATACGTTGTCATAGTAGGCAGTAAAGACCTTGCAGAAGGGTGCGTCACATTGAGGGACATGAAAAGCGGAGTACAGAAGACGGTAAAGATCGAAGATATAGGGGGCGCATTGCGTTAGCAGCGCATCATTCTACGTTTCCGTGGCATTCGCCTATGCTGTTGTGGTTTAGGTCAGAGGCGAGATTAGTGTATACTATGACTATGTCGGCCCTATAGAAGTTGCCGTAGTCTGGGAAGACGCACCCGGGCACGCTTACGGGGTAGCTTTCGCCGGCACGTATTTCTTTGTTTATGGTTGAATTGTGGCATTGTATGTTCAAGACCGTGACGTTAATCTCAGAAAGCCTTACTTTGACGCCGGCATCGTTGAGCAGCGTCAAATATGTCTTTTTGTCGGTGCTTGAAGCCTTCCAGTCCAGGGGCCGGAGTTGCGAGAAACCGGTGCATCCGGGAGGCGCCGTCGGCGGCGTGAAAGCGCCCATCTGCCAGAGCACTATGACTGCCATGGTCATAATGAGTATGGCCCAACCGTAGGTCATGAGGTATTCCAGCGAAGCTTGAGCTTTTCTATTCCTTACGGTTTTTGATTTCATTCAGGGGTATGATAAAATTATTCTTTTAAACGACTATAAATATGCATTCCGTTACAGTAATGGTTTGATTACCTAAAGAATAATTCACTTTATTATTAAATTTTGTATTATAACTAAGATATTTTGTAATACATTATTTATATACTATCATGAATTTTCCAGATAAATATGCGCCATACTGTAGAAACACTAGATTACAGTAAGATTAATCCTATTTCCCTTGCCATCATAGGCCGCCACATCCGCTACACCCCTGTAAGGGCTCCGGACTATGAGATGCACGGACCCGGTTCTTCCGAAAAACGCTATATCCGCGCCAGAGGGCCGAAAATCAGGTGCGGGATGCGAATGCACGCTCCCGATTATCGAGCGGTCTATCGGAACCATGTCAAGCCTCGTCGTAACGAAATCTTCGCCGTATGTGGTCGCAGGTATCATAAGCACCTCCTCTATCAGGTCGCCTTTTCCGCGCAGCAGGCCTCCGAATTCATGAGGGTGGAACTTTTTGGAAACCCCGAGTATGAAACCCAATGTATCGGATTTTATTTTCACTTTATATAGTATGGAAAGTAATAGTAAATCAAAAATCAACCCTAAATGCTTTAATAGGTTGATTTCATTAAATAAAAGGTGATAAAAAATGGCTTACATCGACTTTAAAAGGATCGAACGCGTGGTAAAACTTGATAAAACCGTTTTTAAAGAGATAAGAGACGACAAGAACGCCTTAGGCCAGGCGCTTGTTGTGCTGCTAGTGGCGGCCATACTTGGCAGTATATGGAGCATCATATCAACCCTCGGGGTGTTTCTGGTTATCATCGTGATCGCAGCACCGATAGGCTGGGTTATCTGGACAGGGATACTGCACATAATAGCTAAACTATTCGGCGGGAAAGCGACATACACAGGATACCTCAAGGTCATGGGCTATGCAGAGGCTCCGATGGCACTGGGAGTGATACCTATAGTAGGGAGCATGGTCGGAGGATTATGGTCTCTGGTATTGGCGGTCTATGCCACGAAAGATGCGCAAGAGATATCAATGGGCAAAGCAATTGCCGTAATTATGATACCAGTGGCTATAGTAGTCATCCTCTCCTTGCTGTTTAGTATGTTAATGATGGGAATGCTTGGTGCGTTATCACCCGTCTCATCAAGTTATTACTAAAACCCCGTTCTATTTTTCTTTTTCCTTTTTTCTTCTTAGTGCTGCCTTTTTTATGAAGTTTATATACTCTTAGAAGGTAATAGTAAAACGTAGAAACACTCCTCAACTGCTTTAACTCCAGCTGTTTCATCCCTTAAAGCAAAAGGTGGTATGTATGGAAAAATTCCTTAACTACAAACGGATTAAAAGAGTCTTACTCCTTGATAAAAAAGTTTACAGGGAGATAAAACAGGACAGCAAACATGCGATGCAGCAGTCTATCAGAGTGTTGATGGCCTCTGCTTTGATAGGCAGTATATGGTTTATACTTTACTCTTTTGGAGTAGGTCTCGGCATCGTCTTCATAGCTGTGCCGATCGGATGGTTGCTGATTTCCGGCTTTATGCATTTCATAGCAAAGCTTTTAGGCGGCAAGGCATCGTTCACGGAATACCTCAGAGTCACAGGCTACGCCCAAGCCCCTCTTGCATTAGGCATTTTCAGTCTGCCGGGCTACATATTGGGTATCATATGGGCCATTGCATGCACCATATACGCTACCAAGGAAGCGCACGAGATATCCACGTTAAAAGCGAGTGTCGCCGTGGTAGCGACTCTCTTCGTGCTAAGTCTCCTGGCAGCCCTTTTTATGATAATGCTCGGGCTTGGCATAATTGGTCTGTTAACGCCCGTATCTTATCCTGCAAACTATTTCGGCTGAAAATTACTCCAGTATCCTGAGCAATTCCTTCAGGGAGGATATGACATAATCCGGCTCCTCGTCCTTTGATGCGGGCTTCTGGTCGCAGTATTTACCCTTCATTATCTGGACGGTGATCATCCCTGCCTTCTTGGCCCCGATTATGTCCTTGTCAAGCCGGTCCCCGACCATGACCGCCTCCTCGGGACGGCAGCCTGCCCTTTTCGCCGCAATACGAAAGATCTCCTCATCGGGCTTCTGCCTCTTTATCTCCTCGGATATGATGACTGTGTGGAAGAAGTGTTGGAGGCCGAGCCTTATCAATTTTTCCCATTGCTTGACTGATCGTCCTTCGGTTATGACTCCGAGCTTGTATCCCCTGTCCCGCAGGGCAAGTATCGTAGGCACTGTGTCAGGGAAGGGTACAAGGTATGCCGTTTTTGTGGTGTGGTAGGCGACTATCCCTGCGGCGATCACTCTTGGGTTTGAGTCGTAGCCGTATTTCTTGAGCAGGTCGTCGAAGTGGTGTTCGTAGTTTGCGCCCATCCTGCCGACTATGTCTTTAAGGACCTCCAGGCCTTCCTCTTCGGTTATCTCCATGCCTGCCTCTATCATCGCCTTTATCGCGTTCCTCCTCACCATCTCTACCTGGAGGGTGCTGTCGTAGAGTGTATTGTCTACGTCGAAGAATACTGCTTTAATTTTCTTCATTTCCATATTATACTGTTTTCAAGATGGAAAAAATAAAAGTTTCGCTTAAATGCATGGATTGCGGCAAAGAATATGCGCCTGTAGCGATATACCGGTGTGGATGCGGCGGCCTGCTTGACGTAGTCCCGGACATGGAATACCTCAAAAAGAAGGTCTCAAAGGGGTTATTCGACTCGCGGCTTAAAGAGAGGACGGCTCCATACGGTAGCGGGATATGGCGTTTCAGAGAGCTTGTCCATCCCCTCGTAAGCGATACAGACATAGTCTCCCGGCCTGAGGGAAACACGAACCTGTATGCACACAAAAAGGTCGAGAACTATATGGGAGTGGACAGCGTTTACCTGAAGCACGAAGGCGAGAATCCGACAGGCTCGTTCAAGGACCGCGGGATGACCGTCGGCATGAGCGAGGCAAAGAGGCTTGGGATGAAAAAAGTGGCCTGCGCATCCACCGGGAACACGTCGGCTTCGATGGCGGCCTACGCAAGCATGGCAGGCCTTAAATCAATAGTTTTCATACCTGAAGGAGAGATAGCCTTCGGAAAACTCTCACAGGCCCTGGCATACGGCTCACAGGTGATACAGGTCAAGGGGAACTTCGACGACGCGATGTCCCTCGTACAAGAGTCTTCGACGGCTCTTGGCATATACCTTCTGAACTCGATAAATCCCTGGAGGGTGGAAGGCCAGAAATCCATCATGTTCGAGATGCTGCAGCAGCTCTCTTGGAAAAGCCCGGACTGGGTGACGGTTCCTGCAGGAAACCTCGGGAATACATCCGCATTCGGCAAAGCCTTTGAAGAGATGAAGGAACTTGGATTCATTGAAGAGGTCCCGAAGATCGCTGCCATACAGGCTCACGGAGCCAATCCCTTCTATTCTATGTGGAAAGGGATGAGGAGCGAATTGTCGTCAGTCAAACACCCTAAGACGATAGCTACGGCCATAAAGATAGGGAATCCGGTGAGTTGGAAAAAGGCCTTGCGCGCGATCAAATACACGAACGGCGTAGTCGAGGAAGTAAGCGACCAGGAAATAATGGATGCGAAAGCGGTCATCGATTCATCGGGCGTAGGATGCGAGCCGGCGTCTGCCGCATCCGTTGCCGGAGCTAAAAAGCTGCGCGATGCAGGAGTCATAGGCAAAAAAGAAGAAGTGGTATGCATCATAACAGGGAACATCCTGAAAGACCCTGACGCAACGATAAACTATCACTTCTCAAGGATCGAAGGCATAAAGCCGGCATGGCCTAACAAGCCCACAGTGATAGAGCCGAATCTTGAGGCCGTAAGAAAAGTGATCGGCTAATATAAAATACTCCGGCCTAAAGGCCGGAGTATTGCTTTCAAAATCGGCAGATAGAGGCATGCCTTAACTGCGGCCTCAAGGTCGCAGTACAATGGTTTCCTATGGAAACCATGTACATGAATTGCTGAAGCAATTCATTGTATGCTGCCGATTTTGTAATCACATCTTGTCTATCTCGTCAATCAGCCGGTCCAGTTCCTGGTCTGTCTGATTCATGTCTTCCCCGCTGTGGTCTAGTGCGTTCAGGACCGCGTCAAGGATGCTTGAATTATCCTCCGACTCGATAGCAACGTCGACTGCAACAGCCTCATGAGTCTTGCTTTCCCGGACAGTTGCGGGGGTAATATTTTCCACCTGCTTTTTTATGGTGCTCGTAGTCGTGGTAGAAGGATTTTGCGTTTTCTCCGGCACTTCCAGACCAGTCCGCCCTGCCCCGGCCTCTTTTTTGGAAACGCATCCTGCGCAGCATAAAACCAGTGCGAGCGACAGCAGGCAGATTATACGGTTTCTAGCATTCATTTTGCAAAAACAGCATCAACCCGGGTTCTGCCTCCTGTTGACCGCGAAGACGATAAAAAGCACAAGTATTATCCCGATCATGTAAAAAATGGTCAGGTTAGACCTTAATTTAGAGTCCCCAGGGACCGTGGTGGGTGGAAGGGTTATTGCCGCAGTAGACGTTGTTGTCGAAGAGGTTGTCGTCGTTGTGGTTGTCGATGTCGTAGTGGTTGTCGTGGTGGGCTTGCAGGTAGTCGTTGTTGAAGTAGACGTGGTAGTGGAAGTCGTGGTTGGGAGATTCGCATACACATATATCCTCTTCAACGCAGTATTATAGCTCGCCTCGGCAAGATATTTACCTGGCTCCGTGGGAGTGTAATGCATTTCTTCATTCATGTCGCCAATTTCGGTCATGCCGCGACACATCGTACACGAACTGGTGAAATGCGGAACGCCGATCATTTTATATTCATTCAAAGCGACCTCTTTACTTATTGTAAATCCCCCTGCGCCGAAGCCGCCGCCTGAAACCTTTATCTTGAAATATATCGTATCGTTCACCATGACATCTATCTTGGACGTGTTTTGGTCGATCACGGTAGCGTTCTTGTCAGTGGTGAGAGATACGTTTGTTGCAAGAACCGTTGACGACAATGCCAAAACTATGGCAAAGGCATAAATCGCTTTCATTTTTCAGGCGAATACAAGGAGGCCAGGCTTCAATATCAATATAACACCAAATACAAGCATAAAAATGCCGCCGAAAAGCTTGAGAAACCTTGCCTGATTCTCCGAAAGCCTGTCGGATCTGAAGGAATACAGAAAGTCTGCAAGTATCGCAAACAATGGGATCACGTAGACTATGGAATAGAAAAGAGTATACGCCGCATGAAGGAATCCCACCGAGTTTCCGTACCTGTTGAAGAGAGCCGACATGTAAGCCGCCGGAAGCATTGCGGTGCAGCCGAGCTCCACGATATTCACAAGGGTCGCAAGAAACACCGTCCCCATGAGAGCAAGGAATAACGCCTTCTTGTTTTCGGCCTGGTCTACGCCTTTCACGATCTTTCCCGCGCGGCGGAATATCCTGCTCCTGTTGCCGTCGGATATACCAAGGGATATGCCTTTCTTAAAGAAGAAAAAGTCTTTCACGTTTATGATGCCTGCGACGATTATGAGAGCCCCTATCGTCCTTAAGACCGTTGAACCGTACTGCGAGAAAGCCCATGAACCCGCGAACACTATAATCATTATGAACAGGAAATACATGAAAGCAGAAGTGATTATGAATATACCGCCTACGAGCATCATCTTCTTCCTTGAATGCGTATGCGTCAGAAGCGACAAAAGCACTATGAGAACGGTGAACGCGCAGGGATTGAAACCGTCTGCGAGCGCTATGATGAATACGAAAACAGGGAAGGGAAAGCCGTTCGCGAACCGCTCTATCATCTGTTCCGGCGTGATCATCGCCAAGATGAAAGCGGATATTATCACAAGACCCAGAAAGCCCGTCACCCAGTATCTCGCGCCCCATTTAAGCCTGTGACGCAGAAAGAGGAAGGCGCATAGGTACAATAATATAGCCGTGAAGACGACTATATGAATCCAGGTAACTCCCTGAACGGGCTTGTCTAAACCCGGAACGGGCGACGTAGGAGTCTCAGTCTTCAGTATCCCGCCGTTGACTGCATCAATGTAGACGGCCACATCGGGATAATACAATTTCGACGCGACCCTTTCACGGCTCCACCATCCCACGATATAGGTGCCGTTGACAAGCACGTAATTCGCTATGCAATCAGGATCTCTTTGTATCAGGGACTGCACAGGCAACGTATTCTTTGATATGTCCAGAACCCGGCTCTCCACCGCGGGGCTGGCATTGCCCAAAGCCTCGGCGATAGATGCCTCTATCTGGTTGGCGTATCCCGTGTATGCCCTATAGGCCTGATTATACACCAGATCTCCCTGAGAGCTGCTGAATCCGACGAACACTTTACCCCCCACGAACGTCTTTGGGACAAGGGAGGAAGTAGTGGTATTATACTCCTCGCACATCTTCTTAAAGAAGGCGGTATTATCTTCTGAACCGATCTCGTACTCTTCTATGACCAGGGCAGGGTATTTAGGCTTTATAGTCTCAAGCCATGCTTTTTCGTCCGTACAATGCGGGCATGAATCGCTGTGGAAGAGGACAAGCTTTACAGTATCTGCGCCTTCGCCAGGCAAGGAATAGGCAGAAGAGATGAGAAACAGGGATACTGCAAGCGCCAGAGATATGAAAAACCTTTTTTCGACCATCTTGGAATATAACGCATTATAAAATTAAATATCCGCATCCCTCACGAAAGCAGCTCAAGAGCCTGCATGCCTGACATGCCCTCCCTAACCCCAAGAGCTTTCGCTTTAGACGTGACGGCCGAAACCTTCGCCTTAAGAACGTCCTCAAAACTTGAAACATTCCTAACAACGGCGAGGGCATCGCCTACATTCTCGGCAGTCTCGACGGAAAAATAGCCGCAGCCCACAAAACCCTTCGAGGCCACGATGACCACCATATCGGCATTCCCCAGCCTTACCAAGACCCCGGTCCATTTGCCTATGGGCGAAACCTCGATCATTTCAACTTGACCATGGTACCGGTCCCCTTGGCAGTGAATATCTCCTCAAGAAGCCTGTGCCGATCGCCCCTGATTATGTGGGCTGCCGGAACCCCTTTCTCTACCGCCTGGATGCACGCCTTGAGCTTTGGTATCATCCCCTCCTTCGCAACACCTGCATCTATCAGTTTTTCCGCTTCTTTCGCGCTCATCTTCTCTATGATCTTCTTGCTCTTGTCCCATACGCCGTCCACGCTTGTCAGGATGATGAACTTGCTCGCCCTGAGCGATACGGCAAGCTTTGCCGCCGCAGTGTCGGCGTTTATGTTAAAGGACGTGCCGTCTTCCGCAATCCCTACGGGGGACACGACAGGTATATAGTTGTTCTCGAGCAGGACGCTCACAAGGTCCGAGTTCACTTCCTTAATGTCCCCGACAAAGCCGAGGTCTACTTCGCACTTCCTCTTCTCTGAAAGAAAAAGCCTCGCAGACTTCCCTGAAAGACCTACGGCATTCCCGCCACTCTTGTTGATGCTTGCAACGATCTTGGAGTTGACCTTCCCTATCAGGACCATCTGGACTATGTCCATAGTTTCCTCATCAGTCACCCTGAGGCCTTTTACGAACTGCGCCTTCTTGCCGAGGCGGTCCATCGCCTTGGATATCTCGTTACCGCCTCCGTGAATAATCACCGGCTTTATGTTAACGTAATTCAGGAGGATTATGTCCTGCGCGACCGCGTCAAGGACTGCGTCATCAACCATGACCTCGCCTCCGAGCTTTATCACGAAAATCTGGCCCCTGAACCTTTTCATATATTCCAACGCGTCTATCAAGACTTCCGAAACCTTGATTTTGGATTCCATTTTTGATATTAAGCCCCTTAGAATATTAGATTACTGGTTTTTAAAGAATGGTTGGTTAATTAATAGATAAGAGTATGGTTTAGTTCTTTAGATGCAGGGAAAATAAGGCACAGGCTAAATAAATAGGTTTTTATTTCTAAGAAAATAAAAAAATGTATATTATCATTATCGGCGGAGGCGTTGCAGGCAGCACACTAGCAAAACACCTCTCAAGCGAAGGCCATGAAATAGTGATAGTAGAACAGGAGGAGGAAAGAGCCAAAACACTCGCAGAAAGCACTGACGCACTCGTCATACACGGGGACGGAAGCGACCTCGAAATACTCAAAGACGCGGGCGTAGACAAGGCCGACGCAGTAGCCGTCCTCACAAGAGACGACAACACGAACCTGGCAATCTGCCAGATACTCAAAAAAGCAAGCGTCAAAAGAGTCGTCGCAAGAGTCAACGACCCGAACAAACAAGACCTTTACCTAAGCCTTGACGTAACCGCGCCTATAAGCCCTATAACCCCGATGGTGAGCTATTTAAAGAACGCCCTCACATTCGGCAAAGTAAGAAGCCTCATATCCCTCGCAAAAGGAAAGGCAGAGATATTCGAGCTGACAGTATCCAACGACAAACTGGACGGCAAGAAGATAAGCGAGATAGGACTACCCGACGGCGCGATAATAGGCCTGATAACCCGCAACGGCGACGTCTTGATAGGAAACAAAGACGAAACACTCAAACTAAACGACCTGCTCATAGTCATCACAAAGACCGAGGCGTCAAAAGACGTCATGAACATACTAAAAGGCAGCGAAAAACAATAAAACTATTTCTAAAAAAAATCAAATCCTGGAGGACTTACAAAATAAGGAAAGAAAAAGAACGTATCACGCCATCGAACGGTAAGGGATGCCGGATATCATATCCCTCTTAGTAAGCTCCCTCGTCAGCTCATCGAACCTGCTCTTTATCGCGGACTCGGGAACCTCGGCAAAGCCCCTGATCTTCTGTGCGGTCTTGTCGTCGGTAATCCTTGCGGCAAGACATATAGCCGCAGCCGCGATGCTTATCGGTACCTTTCCTGCGATTATCCCGCACTGCCTCGCCTTCTCGAGTAGCTCTATTGCCATCGCCTCGGTCTCTCCGGAGATGCCTCCTTCGCTTGCAAGTCTCGGTATATAGTCCGCTGCCGTTACGACCGGCATCCTCATGCTAAGCCTCCGGCATATAGTCCTGTAGCTTCTTCCGATATCTTTTACCTTAACGCCGGAAACACCTTCAAGCTCTTCCAGGGTCTTGGGGAGCTTATGGTTCCGGGATACCAGATAGATGATGGCGGCTATCACGCTCTCGATGGACCTGCCGCGCACGATGCCTTTGTTCACGCACTTTCGGTACAATACCGCGCATTCCTCCTTTATGTTGCTGGACACGTTAAGGTGCGCGCACATCCTGTCAAGCTCAGGCAAAGCGATGGATAGATTCCGGTCCACGGACGTTCCCATCCTGGACCTGCGCTGCCACTTCCTGAGACGGTAGAGCTGCGCCTTTCTTTCAGAAGGTATCGCGCTTCCCTTGATGTCTCTATCGTATCGGTCTATCTCCGTCGTGAGGCCGATGTTCTGTTTGGCAAACCTTATGGGTCCTCCGGTCCTCGCCCTCTTGTTCATCTGATCCTCGTCGAACGCCCGCCACTCGGGACCGAAATCAAACAAGGTATCAATCAGAACAAGTCCACAGGATTTACATAACACCTCTCCGTGCTTGTAATCAAACACGGTCTGCCCGCTTCCGCAGGATCTGCATTTATCCATTTTAGCCAACCCACCTCTAAACCAACTATTAAGTAATTGGTTAACGTAAATCTCTTTACGGACGATGCCATCAAATCAAATCCGCATTCCAAAATATTACAGTTTTCCAACCACCTGTGAGAAAACATATATATTCACAGGCATAGACCTCGCTCTCTCTCAACGAATAATATAGTGTGCGTTCCCCTATAAATACTTTACGCTTTTTCCGGTGTTTTAATGCCTCTTCAGGCCGAAAAGAAGGATATAAGCTCGTTTTTTTGATAAAAAATCCGGGAAAACCTGTCAAAAAAACCCATTTTTAAAGTTTATATAGTCCTTGCAGATAATTATATAACATGCCATGCGGTAAAAAACGTAAGATTCAGAAGATGCGCAAGCACAAGCTGAAGAAGAGAAGGCGAAAGATGAGGAACAAAAAGAAGTGATCATTCAAGGTTCCGGAGCTTTCCGAAACAGAAAACATCGAAATCTTCGACGCAGTAGGCGGTATAATCTCCCTTGCCCCGTTGCGTGAAGGGAGAGAATACTTCCTCCTGCGCAAGATCGCTTCCTTGGGTTGCGAAAGAAAGAGACGGTATCTGAATTAATGTTTTGTTCTTCCATTTGCCTTTTAAGAAACATTTCACTTTCTCGGTCCTGATGCCGTCCCGCAAAAACAGCGCCGGATGCTCGTGGCCTATGACGACGATCTTCGCCTTCTCAAGATCCCTATCTTCCGGGATTCTGTGACCGTGGGTTATGAAGATCCCGCGGCCGGGAAGGAAAAAGCAGTCCACGGCCTTTACATCCCTCTTGTGCGCTATCGGCCCTAGGATCGTATCATGGTTTCCTCTTACGAGTATTATTTCGCCGCAGTGCCTGGAAAGGTAATCAAGAAAATCCAGAATCTCTCCCCACTCCTGATCGGAGATCGATCTCTATTCCCGCAAGTATCTCGACTGTTTCGTTCATTTATGATATTTCCTTCCGTGCATTATGGTAAAGGCCCTGTATAACTGTTCAAGAAAAATCAGCCGGGCCATCTCGTGGGTGAAGGTCATCCTCGAAAGAGAGAGCGGGTAATCGGCACGGTCCAAAACTTTGCCGGATAATCCCTCGGCGCCGCCTATTACGAAAGCAATCTTTTTGTCCGGATTCTTTTTCAGAAACAAAGAAAATTCTTCAGAAGAGAGTTCCCTGCCTTTCACGTCGAGTGCGATGACATAATCATCGCTCAGGGCCTTCAATATTTTCTCCCCCTCCTCTT